>ERZ773258.687-NODE-687-length-36467-cov-5.507745_pt1 | contig 36467 bp, 31 predicted proteins | sample MGYA00511962_ERZ773258 | MGnify/ENA primary metagenome ERZ773258 (study PRJEB29015, sample SAMEA2737755) | human gut metagenome | biome: human gut; feature: human-associated habitat; material: faeces | place: China | collected 2012 ... | reverse complement strand
ATATTTCCTACCAGGGGCTCTTTTTTGTACTGTCCGCACAATCTGGGGCAGTTCACTGTCTAGGCAGCGAGAGGGCTTTTTTTAGAACCTTATTTTAAAAATTTTTTGATTTTCTGAAACCGTTTCGAAACGGCTCGTTGAGAACAATTCCATTTTTGGGCCAGTTCCTTTTGCGAATGACCTTCCAGGACTACATACGTCAACAGCTCCAGATCAATGATCTGGAGCTGTTTCAGTCGTTCTGATAAAATCGGATTATCTATAGTTTCAATCCATGCATAGCGTCCGGGAAAATCGCTTTCGTCAAAATACGTTGAAATTGCCTCATCTTTCCTTAAACGGAAAGGTTTCGGATTTCCAGTGCTTTCATCATAATATAAATCCGAAAGTGATCGAGATCGCATTTCATATTTTCTGCGAGAATGAAATTCTTCTAAGTCAAAGTCATACATAGAATTGATCGCATCCTCATCCATGCCTGCCCGCTTATATTTTTCACGTAGAATTTTCCATGTAATCTCAAATTTTTGACGTTCCTTTGCATAGTGGAATCCCATGTAGGTAACCTCCATTATCTCAGAATTGGTAAAAGCCCCTTTCTGAAAAATGGAGGATCTCGACAGCCTCCTATCTGCCTACGGAAAACATAGTAGCCGCCAATTCCACGCCAAAGCGTGAATCCAGTGACGCAATCTACAGCATTAGGAAGTCCGTAGAGAAGATTGTTAGGACAATAATCATACTGGTTTTCCCTGACACTGCGCTTGCGCTCCGGTGCTCAATTTTCCTCCCGTCCTCTCTATCTTATGTTCTGTATTTGTGCTATGTGTTGACCAGCGTGGTATCCGTTTTGAGGCGATATGATTACTTTTAGTTGGAGTAAAAATAAAAGAGTCCAAATGCTTTCGCATCTGGACTCTTTTGTGCTATATACTTCTTGGCCATTTATACAGGTGAAAAAGTCAAGCTAATTCTATTTCTGCATTCTCGCACTGTAAATATTGTGAGGGGAATAATTCAAAATAGCAATTCTTAATGTTTCAATATACCAAAAGTTCTGCGTCAGTATTTATGAATATGTAGCTGTAGCGGATTTGGTAGCTATACTTTCCACAAAATTCCCTGAAACATCATAAACATCAGTCACTACTCTTGCCCTATAAGTCCCTGCATCAGTAATATAATAAAGCCTTGTCATTGCAATAGACTGAGTATCTGAACTTTCCCAGCTCTTAACTGTTATCCATGCATTACCCGAGAGTTTTTGTAGATAAAGAGTTACATGCAATGTATCTGATGTATGCCGACTAACCGCAGTCATATTGCAAGTTACTCGACCAGAAGATTGGTCAATTTGAATTGATGATGTGATTCCCATAATATGTTCATATCGTGGGGCAAGCGGCTCTTCGTCCCTGATTTCTTGATTAACATCAAGCGCCAAAGCAGGACTTCCAAGTTCAACAGTAATGCATAAAACAAAGATTAATAAGAAAACAGATTTGACCAGCCTTTTCACAGAGAACCCTCCTACTCAAAAATTTTTGAATCATTCCCTGTAAAATAGACAATTAATCTGCCAAAGCGCAACACTATCCGAGGAAAATATTTTGAGCGATCTTGATCAAAGTATCCTTGTCTAAATTATTGGAATAAATCATAATCGCACAAGATTCATCTTGAATTACATAGGCTAGTGTATTGTTGTTTTCCTTTTCGACATATAGCCCACTAAGATTACCGATTTGTACGTTTTCAACTAGCGAAGCATCTTCTGTATCGATATCAATTTCGCTTCCATTATATGCCGTAACGGTAAGAAAACACCAGTTTTTATTTGCGTCTTGGAACTCCCACACATTTTCTGCTTTTGATACCATACTGTATCCTTCAGGTAGCCATCTGACCTCCATCTCGTCTCCGACTATATTCGGAGACGTAAAGCTGATATTAGCATGGTCATACATAATTTCTAAAATCCAATTTGCTGTATAAGACCTCAGAGATGGAGACAAGGCCAATGCACTGGTAAGTAGCAAAGCAAAGGCAACCATCAGCATTGAAGCCCTCTGAAACAATTTTACTGCCGCTTTTTCTAGGGTTCTTCGCCTCATTTTAGAAAATTCTTTTTTTATCGTATAATAACAACATTGACTAAACTCTTCAGGGACTTTGTACTGAGGATCATTTTTTAGTTGCTCATTAAGCAGTTTGTATTTTTCACCTTCCTCTTCGGACAATCGATCCATGAGTAATGCAAAAAGAGCATCCTCATAATCTTCAATTTTCTTATCATAGTGGCTCAAATTCTCCTACCTCCATAAGCAAATCCAATGCTTTTCGCCGGGCTCTAGTTAAATACATCCGAACACTATTGGCCCGACAGCCAAGAATTTTACCTATTTCATTGTTATTATATCCCAGAATATACTTACTTTCCAACACTATTTTTTCCTGTGTCGTAAGTTTTGGCCATATAGAAGAAATCTTATTCTTTATTCCAATCTGAAGAAAATACTCCTCCGCCGAATTAATTGAAGCCCCTGTAGGAATACTATCTAGATCATCAAATAACCGCAACTCTATGTTTTTTCGCTTAACAAGATTGATTGCTTTGCTTTCAGCAGTATATACAATATAAGTTCTGAGTCGGTTTTCTTCTAAGGATCTAATGGTGTCAATTTTTCGAATTAAAGTTACTAAAGTGTCCTGAACGGCATCTCTTCTGTCCTCTATATTCACCAAATATTTGCTTACGGCCCAAAACATCAGCTGCTCATATTCGTTATAGAGAGCAATCATAAATTGCTGGTCATCAGGATTATCAATGGCGCTAATTACCGAAGAAATCAAAGTAGCTCCCCCCACTATTTCAAGAACTACTTTCTATAACAATTTTCTAGCCAAATATGCAACAGTTTCCAATCGACTCATATCTATATTTTTCTGCCAAAATTCTACATATTCTATAATTGCAACGAAAAAAATTATCGATATGTGGAATTTAATGAATTGTTTTACGACAGACTGTATAATTTTATATCATATTTCGATTGGGGAAACACTGTGAGCACATTTGGAGAACGTTTAAATATATTGCGGCAAAAAAGAGGCCTAACGCAGCAAGATTTGGCGGACTATTTTCATATTTCAAATAGTAGTATTTCGAGTTATGAAACCGGTACACGTATCCCCGACATTACATTCTTAAAAGATGCAGCTGAATTTTTTGAAGTTTCAAGTGACTATCTAATTGGTTTATCTGACAGCACACTTCCACAGGAAATATTAGCGACTTTTATGGTAGACGGTGTTCCTTATCACTCAATATTGGAGAGAATTGAGATATTATCTGAAGAACAAAAAATGGCACTGAACATTCTTTTAGAGTCTCTATACCAATGTGCACTCATAAGGAATGAATCTTCCGATCTGGAGAAAGTGAACGAAAAATGATACCCTTGTATATTTTAGCTATTGAGGATGAGGATGATCGTGAATTCATAATTGGAATTTATAGGAAATACGAAAAAGTACTTTACAGCGTAGCAAACAAAATAACAAATAATTATTGGGATACGCAAGATGTTGTCCAGTCTGTAATGGTAAAAATTATTCATAATAAAATTTCTCTTCTTCGAGAACTTTCTGAACGAAAAAGAGTTAATTATTTAATTACCGCCTGTACAAACACCGCTTTCAATTATATGAAAAAGAAAAAGCGTATTATTGAAAAACAGCAGTATGGCGAGCATGAAATAGATATAGATCGTTCTGATGACATGACGCTGCCATTGGAGGATATTATCCTGCAAAGGGAAACCGAGGCTGCTTTTTTCAAAGTTTGGGAGTCTCTTGATGATCGGACTAAATATTTTTTAAATGCACGATATGTTCTCGAATTAAGCACAGTGGAAATTGCTGAAGAATTAAATACCACTCCTGCTCAAGTGCGAACTTATTTAAGTCGTGCTCGAAAGAAGGTATTAGTTGCAAGCAAGAATTTTTTAAAGGAAAATAGCTCTGAAAAATGATATCTATGTTCTTGATCTTTTCAGCATAAAATTTAAGTTTAATCCTTTTTAGAAAGGGTGTGCCGCAGAATAAATTTCTGCGGCACACCCTTTTGCTATGAAAAGGAGAGATCCCTTTGAGCTTGGGTACCTTGAGGGTAACATCCCCGGAAGAGGTGGCGAAGTTGCGGGGGTAATGACCGCAGCGATAGCCCTGGCGCTGCTCGTTGCGCTTGTATCGGGCCGCCTGGGACAGCTTCTCCGCCTCTACTTCCAGCAGTTCCTTGAGGATCTCCTCTACGCTGCCTCGTACCAGCTTTTTGTTTTGACCCTTGATTACTATTCCTCGTTGAGCTGTATACGATCTTCTCGGACATGGTTTGCTGTCTCCTTTCAGAATGGTGTGTCACAACTTCATTCTACCAAGGATCTGCAAACTATGTCTCTTTTTATCTAATTTTCAATTTGCGAAACTTATTTTACCTTATTGATGTATCACGGCTCCATTCTACTAGAGATTTGCAAACTATATCACTGTTTATCTCTTTTCAACTCGCTAAACTTACTCAACTTAGCTGTGTCGAATGTTGCAAAATAGCGTCAGGATTGTTTCATAAGTAGGAGCTCTAATTCCTAGTCAGTGTTGCGCGCAATACAAGACAATCAAACGGGTCTTCAAATGGAGGATAGTTATGAAGAAACGTCTATTTTGCCTTGTTTTCGTGTTTGTGATGCTCTTGCCTACAATTCTGATCCCGGCCAATGCATACTCAACCGGCATGCCACAGGGCATTCAGCTCTTCGCTGGTCCAAGAAGCCCCTATGGTGATTCAACAGCAACCTACGAGACATATACAAATTCTGACATTACAAAGTTGCTTTCTGCTAGCAATGAATTTGTTATCAACTGCATTAATGGTCCATTCAACTATGACATTGACGGTAAGCAAATTATTTCTGAAAGCACCATTAACAACATGGACACGTCGTATATTTTTAGCGGCGCAGATTTAGATAGTTTGATTGACTCTTATTCTGGTATACTTGCGAAATATACAGGAAGAGCCAGCACAATTTGCAACCTCAAAGTTCTTGCTGATGCTCAAGTTGAATTGGCAGAGCGAATTATCGATGCAGATTCTTCCGCAACGATCTGGTTCTCCTTCCCCTTTATTGGCTTTTATCCGTGTGCACTGGAATATGAGGAGCCATTTACAGACTATGCAAACTACATTAAGAGCCAAATGTCTACATCTGACTGGAATCAAAATGTGAGAGGATTTTACTGGGCGACAGAAGAAATTGGCTGGTCTGCAACATTTACCTCTTCTTCTGCGAATAATTTTGGTAACCCTCATGTTATGCTGATGGATGCGATGTCAGATTTGGTAAAAGGCTCCTATGGCAAGGAGTTCCTCTGGATGCCCTATATGGAGATGATCCCTGGAGTCGGTCTTGATAAAAATGATGTCCGAGTGGGATATGTTGCAAATCGATCCACAATCTTTGATTACATCCTCTTGCAGCCTGGTTATTATTTCCATGGAAATGAAAAGCTGGAGTGCTTAAGGAGAGCAACTGCGTGTGCAACTAATAACAAAGTGTATTTCTATAGCGCCTCAAGTTCTTATACAAACTCCAATGTTGTCGGTGGAAGTAAGGTCAGCGGGGCAGCTGACATTGGAGTAGTGATGGAGATTAGCGATACAATTGTGTATGGCGATAATGATCATCCCGCAAGCTTCTATAATGATAACTATTATGAATGCACAGTAAAATTTAATCCCATCAAATCTAAAGTGCCTATTATTTTCTATGGTGGGGCCCGCGACTCTCTCATGCAGACAACCGTTTATAATTATATCAATAATTTCTTGGACTACTAAAATCCTATTGAACGAAGCCGGGAGCGAGAAACTCGCTCCCGGCTTCGTTTTTATCATACTCCACAACAAAGTTTTTTTCTCAAATTATTGTTGCATTTTATGCTGTTAAGTTGTTTATATATTAGGTTCGCGTTTTATCTTGAAAGGTTTTTCCTCGTATAGTATAATTACTAATAAAAAAATACACATTTTGTGGAGTGGTGGTATGGTATTTAGTAGCATTTCATTTATATTTGCTTTTCTCCCTTCGATTCTATTTTTTTACTTCATCATTTCTAAACGCCCAATTTCCAAAAACCTCACGCTTCTAATATTTAGTTTTCTATTTTATTCATGGGGGGGCCTTGGCCTTCTTCCTATAATTCTATATTCAATTATTACAAATTACTGGTTTGGCAGAAAAGTTAAAAATCAAAATTCTAAAAAATTCTGGTTGACTGTTGCTATAATTAGCAATATTGGAGTCCTATTTTTCTTTAAGTATATTGGATTCTTTATAGAAAATTTAAAGTTAATTCTTCCTTCTATTCCAAGTGTCAATATTACGCTACCTATTGGAATTTCTTTTTATACTTTTCAAGGATTAAGCTATGTTATAGACGTTTATCGGCAAGATGTGAAGTGTGAAGACAATATAGCTAATGTTGCCCTCTACATTGTGCTATTTCCTCAATTAGTAGCTGGCCCTATCGTTCGTTATTCCACTATTGCCTCAGAAATTCAACATAGATCAACAAGCCTGCAGGAAATATCAAGTGGGTTTCAGCGATTATTATTTGGATTAGGAAAAAAGGTGTTAATTGCAAATCAAGTCGGGCAGCTTGCAGATTCTGTTTTTAAACAGCAAGAATTATATCTTTCTACTGGCCTTGTTTGGCTTGGCATCCTTGCTTATAGTGCTCAAATCTATTTCGATTTTTCAGGATACTCCGATATGGCGATTGGCTTAGGAAGAATATTTGGGTTCCATTTTTTAGAAAACTTTGAGTATCCTTATATTTCTAAATCAATTACTGAATTCTGGCGGAGATGGCATATTTCTTTAAGTTCTTGGTTTCGTGATTATCTTTATATTCCATTGGGGGGAAACCGCCTGGGCCGTAAAGTCCAGATTCGGAATCTAATGATCGTATGGATGTTAACTGGGCTATGGCATGGAGCTTCATGGAATTTTGTTATATGGGGAATATACTATGGCGTACTCTTGCTAGTTGAAAAATTTTTAATAGGTGCTAAACTAGCAAGATTTCCGAGCTACGTTCGTCATTTCTATGCTTTGTTTTTTATTATGTGTGGTTGGCTAATTTTTAGGGCAACGGATATATCTCAAATAATAATTTTCTTTAAAGCAATGATGGGATTCGCAAAAGATGGATTTTGGAATAACCAAGCGACATACTTATTGCTCCAATATCGGTGGGATTTTATGGTTGCTTTCCTTTTTTCGTTGCCGATTTATCCGGCCTTAAAGCAATTTATAAAACAAAGCTCTTTAAAAAACGCTTCATTATTCTGGGAGTGGGGTAATGCTATTGTTGCATTGTTAATCGGGGCATTATCAGTTATGCGATTACTTGCTTCTGATTTCAATCCGTTTATTTATTTTCAGTTTTAGACTCTACTGAATCTATGATATCCGTCGTGGCAATTATTAAAAGGAGAGAGTGAAATAATGAAAATAAAACCTCAATCGTTTTTTTTATGCGTACTAGCAATTATATTTATTTCCGTTCCTATTTTAACAGCGACAGGATCTCATAGCAGTATATCTTTCTATGAACAGCGGAGTTTAGCCTCTTTTCCGGAATTAACATTAGATACAATACTTGATGGGAGTTTCTTTACTAAGATTGATTCCTTTTTATCCGATCATTTTTGTGAAAGAGATAAAATATTGAAGTCCGATACGTATCTGAATCTTTTGCTTAAGAAGCCAAATGTAAATGGTCTCGTCGTAAATAGTGATGTTTTAGTAGATTTTTATAACTACTCATATTGGGATTTATCCTATTTAGAATCTGATTCGGCCGAAATAGCAAAAAAGTATTCTAACATAAAAGCCCTTATCGAGTCTTATGGGGGATATTTTTGCTATCTTGGTCTTCCTCTTCAATCAACATACTTTTCGGATAAATATCCGGAATACTTGGATAACCGACTCTGGCATACTACAGCTATCCGGGAGTCTTTTGAAAAGGCAATGGACGCTGAATCTGTCCCATTTATTAATATGTATGAGATATATTCGCAGCTCGAATTTCCTCAAGAATACTATTTTGCGACAGATCATCATTTTTCTTTGCGAGGGGCTTTCGTTGCTTACAGCACACTACTAAATCATCTAAATCTAAACACTAAATGGTCCTTTACTGATTATGAGGTTTCAGACTTTGAATTTCAAACATTAGAGAATCCCTTTTTGGGTTCTTCAAATCGCAAGCTCTATGGACTTTGGGATAATTCAGATCATCTTGAAATAGCGTATCCTCGAAAAAAGATTTCATTTACAAGGGTTGATAATGGGACAACAGTACAGGCAAATTTACATCTTTTACCGTCTAATTCAACCGAAGAGGTAACTTATTCAGTTTATATGGGTGGCGATATTGGGGAAACTATTATCAATACTCATCGCCCTGAATTTCCAAACATTTTAATTTACGGAGACTCATTTACAAATCCTATCGAAACACTCCTGTGGACACAAGCAAATGAGTTGCGGTGTGTAGATTTTCGGTATTATACAGAAAAAAGCTTAAGTGATTATATTTTATCCTATCATCCAGACATCGTAATATGTGTACGAGATGAGACTACCTATTTAACTGCAGAAGGAAATGGAATTACTGAATAGATTTATGTAGGTTATTCCAACGTGAACATAAATGGTGGCTACATCTGAATATAAGTATATACCTTCTGATGGGCCTTTTGGGTGGGCCATGATGACCCGGCCCCAAGTCCAATCAAACGGCGCAGCCTCCCCCTGGTGGGGAGGCTGCTTTTTTCGTTTGCTCTCATTTTCGCAATCGGTACAAGTTGGAAGTCTGGCCGCCGTTCTCCCGGTAGCGGGGCTGCTTCTCCACTTTGCCCAGCCGGACTAGATCGCTGAGAGCCCGTTTGACTGTGGAGCGGGAGAGACCCCGATCCGCCACGATGGTGCCGATAGCGTACCAGCTCTCACCCTCACTATTGGCGCGGTCATGGAGGTACAGGCACACCATTTTCGCCCGCGCAGACAGGTCCCTGTCCCCATAGACATCATTAAAAAGGCTCATTCACACCTCCTGGGCCGTGTTATAGTCGCTCTGGCTCCTGTCCTGATCCGCGGGCGGAGTAGTCCCGCGTTTTTTCCTTATAATAGCCTGCGTCAGCTGCCGTTTCCCGGCGTATGCCACCTTTCTGGCCACCCGCTCCGGCATCTGGTAGGGTTTGCCAAAGGTGATGCCCCATTCCAGAAACAGCCGCAGCCGGGTCCGCATGGGATGGGTGCCGGTCTTCATGACCACGAAATCGCGGCTCAGACCATCGGCGGCAACCGTGGTGGGCGCGGGGGCAGCTGCGGCGCTGTCGGCCGTCTCGGCCCCGCTCTGGGTTCCCGGCGCAGTTGCCGTGGGGGCTGCGGTGGCCGTGGGCAGCGGCATCAAGGCCCTGTGGGACAGTCTCTGGGACTGATTCCAGGCATGAAAAAAGGAGGCCCTGGGTTTTCACCCAGGACCTCTCTCTTGTTTTGTCCCCGTGAGGGGTGCGGGTTGCGTCGGACTATGCGATGATGCATGGAATAGGAGGTGCAAAACAGTTGCCGTCCCCGTGAGGGGTGCGGATTGCGTCTGATGCAATGATTGATGTTATCATTGTATCTAATGAGTTGCCGTCCCCGTGAGGGGTGCGGATTGCGTCAGCAGAACTGCACAACCCAAAGGCATAAAGTTGGACGCTTTTCATAACCCGTGATAGTATTCTATCACGGGTTCCTCTGCTTTGCAAGAAAAATGATGAAGTCTGTACAAAAAGGACCCATGGTTTTTGTGCCCGTGACTGCGCTAACCTCCATTTTCTGAGCCTCCAAATGCTGCTCGCGAGAGGGGGTTAGCGCAGAAGGAAAAATTTTCAGGCAGCCCTGAATTTGGGACCTGTCGGGACGATTGCAATATAGGGGGACGGGAAGAAATGGGGGTTATTTCCCTGCCCCTGTATTGTGCAAGAAAAATGGGGGTGGTATAATACAAAATATAGCCAATTTTCGGACGATTCTACATAAAAGGAGGAAGGCAGCTTGGACAGAATCCTGATGATTCTGGAGGTCTCCCGGAAACAGGACTACATCTTCGCCAGCAAAAAGCTGCGGGAGAATGCGGCCCGCTCCGGGGAGATCGCCTATGTGACCGACAGCGCGTTTTTCCGGGAGGCGGCGGGGGAGCTGTACAGCCCGGAGGAGAACCTGGTTTACACCGGCGGCGGCCATACGGTCCTGCAGTTCGACGGCCGGGAGACAGCCACCCGCTTTGCGCGGGCGGTGACGTCCGAAGCGATGACAAGGTTTGACGGCATGGAGCTCTTCGTCAAACAGATGCCCTACGACGATGGGAAGACGCCGGGAGAGAACCTCGTGGCGCTGACCGCCGCGCTGGAGGAGAAGAAGGCGCTGCGGAAGAGCTCCTTCCGCCGCTTGAGCGTGGGCGTGGAGGCGCTGGACCCTGTGACGTATCAGCCGAAACTGGCCGGGGAGGAGACAGAGCGCCAGCGCCCGGAGCTCCTGCAGGCGCCGGAGGGATGGAAGTTCCCCACCCAGTTCCAGGAACTGGCGGGAGAGGACAACTTCATCGCCGTGGTCCATGTGGACGGGAATGCCATGGGCAAGCGGGTGCAGGACCTCTACGGCGAGAGAACCGCCAGCTGGGACGACTGCAGGGCGAGCCTGCAGCGGTTCAGCAGCGGCATCCAGGCGGACTTTGAGCGGGCGTTTTCCGAGACCGTGGACACCCTGATCTCCGGATTGGAGCTGACGCCGCCCACACTGCCCATCCGGCCGGTAATTTTGGCGGGCGACGATGTGTGCTTTGTCGCCGCCGGAAAGATCGGCCTGGAGAGCGCCCGGGTGTTTTTGGAGCATCTGACCGCCCTGAAGAATGCGGAGGACGGGAAGCCCTATGCCGCCTGCGCCGGAGTGGCGCTGGTCCACCAGAAATTCCCATTCCACCAGGCCTATGACCTTGCGGAGGAGCTTTGCAGCAGCGCGAAGAAATTCGGAGCGGAACTGGACCCGGCGGGCCGGGTGTCCGCCATGGACTGGCATATCGAGTTCGGCCAGCTCAAGGACAGCCTGTCGCAGATCCGCGCGGACTACCAGACAGAGCAGATTTTCCCGCCTGAAAGCGGAGACGCAAAGGCCGGGAGGCGGGGGCAGATGGAGCTGCGGCCAGTGGTGGTGACAGCTCCGGAGGAGGTCCCGATGGAGAAAACCGGCGGTGTGCGGACCTATCGGTTCTTCCGGGGACTGTGCCAGGCCATGAAAGGCGAGTATGGGAACACGGCCCGCGGCAAGATCAAGGACCTCCGGACGGCCTTCAAGCAGGGCGAGGTGGAGACCCGCTTTTTCCTGCGGGATCAGGAGATCACAAGGCTTCTGGACCACGCCTTTACCGCCCGGTATCAGACCTGGGGCGAACAGGCGGAGCAGTACCGGAAGCTCCTGGATGGGCAGCGGGAATTGGCGAAGGGACCCTTTGAGAAGATCGACGGCACCATGCGCTGCCTGTTCTTCGACGCCATTGAGATGATCGATCACTGTGACTTCCTGAAGGAGGTGGACGCATGAGCGGGCAGACAATGCTGCGGGTGACCATGGAGCTGCTGTCAGACACCATCTTCGGCTCTGGCTTCAGCATCCCCGGCGGTGAGGACATCGCCGTCTGCCGGGACGCCGCGGGCTATCCCTATCTGAAAGGCTCCACGCTGAAGGGCCTTCTGCGGGAGAGCCTGGAGAACTATCTGGTCTGGACCGGCGGGGATGAGGCGGACTTAAATGCCCTCCTGGGAGAGTCCGGCTGGTCTGGCGCTGATGACGGCCGGCGGATCCATCTGACGGAGCTGACCTTGGACCAGCGGCCGGATGATCCGGAGCAGTGCTTCTCCAGCCGGATGTTCACCAGCCTGGAAAACGGCATCGTGAAGGAGGGGACCCTCCGGGCCGCCACCTGTATCCACAGCGGACAGGTCTTTACCGGAGAGCTGACCTGCCGGAGTGAAGATATTTCGCTGGTGCAGCATGCGCTGGCCGGCATCAAATGGGCAGGCACCATGCGCAGCCGGGGTTTCAGTCGTGTGCATGTCTACGGGATCGCGGCAGAGACAAAGGCAGAAAAGAGGCGGATGCCGGCGGCCCGCTGCATCCACTACCGCCTGCGGACGGAGTCACCGGTCCTGATCACGGACCTGGACCGCAGCCGGGAAAACCGCTATGAGACCCGGAACTACATTCCCGGCAGCGCGATTCGCGGCATGGTGATCTCTGCGCTGGCCGCGCAGGAACCGGAGTGGTTCCAGGCCCATCGTGTGGACCTCCTCTCCGACGAAACCCGCTTCCTCAACGCGGTACCTGCACCGGAGGGAACGGTACCGCTGCCTTCCATCAAGGGCTTTTATGAGGATAAGGAGGAGACCCGCTTTGAGACCGTTGTGAAAGATGGGGCGTTCTCCCCCGGTCTCAAGCGTGCGAAGCTCGGGAGCTTTTGCGCGCTGGAAGGAGATACGGTGCGGTTCTGGAGCACGGTGTCAGATGGTGCCACCCGAATCGGGCGGAAGGTCAATCGCTGCGAGGAGAAGACCATGTTCCAAACCCGGGGGATCGGCGCCGGGCAGAACTTTGAGGGGTACATCCTTCTGGATGACCCGGAGCTGGCTGCCGTGATCAGCTCTGCGCTTACGGACACGATTTGGCTGGGGGCGGACCGGTATGACGGCTTCGGCAAGTGCTCCGTCACAACGCTGGAGACCGCAGAGGAGCCTGCCTGGATCAAGGCATACGGCTGCGGTGCACAGGAACAGGTCGGCAAGAGGCTGTATCTGCTGGCAGTCTCCCCCTTCACCATGCTGGACTGGACGGGCGAGCCCTGCGGGCTGGACCTGAACGCGCTGGCGGATAAGCTGGGGGTCTCGGGCGTAAAGATCCTCCACTGCAGCACTTCCCTCGCGGAGTATGGCGGATATAATCGGACCTGGAAGTGCCGGGAGCCGGCTGTGCGCATGTATGACCAGGGCAGCATCTTCCAGATCGAATGCGGGGAAGCCCCTGCGCTGGAGAAGCTTCGTGCGCTTGAGCGGAAAGGGATTGGTATCCGCCGCGCAGAGGGCTTCGGACAGATCCTGTTCCTCCGTACAGACTTCTTCGAGGGACTAACGCAAAAGCGGACTTCAAAGGCGGAAGAGCGTTTGGAGGAGAGCGGTGCCGTGATCGCGCGGCGCGCACGCTACCAGTGGGTCATAGAAAATGCTGGTACGCTGACCACAGGCAAACTGTCCCGCAGCCAGATTGGCTCCATCCAGTCTCTGTGTGAAAAGGCTATTGCCAATGGCGGAGACCTGGCGGAGCTGGATAGATACCTGGAGAAAAATCTGACCGGCCGAGGCGTCCGGCACGGTGCGCGATTCCAGAAAGCCGGGACACTCATTCAGGAGGTCTTGGACATGCCACTGGGTCAGACGCTGGGCCTGGAAGATACAGCCATAGAGGATTCCAATGTGGAGCGCCTCAAACTGCTGTGTCTGCTGTTTGATTACAGCCGGAGGGGAAAGGAGCGTGTGTCCGAGCAATGAATGCGACGTTTACGAAAGCGGTCCGCTATCAGGTTGAGGCAGTCTGCGTGACTCCGCTCCGTACCTGCGGAGCCGATGGAGATACCGAGCTGGTGCTACGGAACTGGCAGGGCATTCCCATGATCCAGGGTAGCTCCTTGGCCGGTGCTATGCGGGGATGGCTTGAGAAGACGCACGGGGTCGCACTTGCCAATCAGATGTTCGGCAGCCAGGAGCAGGCGGGCCATCTGGTGATTTCCGATGCCATGTTTCAGAAGAATACGAAGATGGAGACACGTCCTCGCCTCCGCATGGATGCGGCCACTGGTTCTGCGGCAGCAGGAGGAAAATTCGATATTGCGCATATCTCCACAGGAGAACGGTTCCATTTCAGTCTGACCTGGCTGGGGGACGAAGCTGCAATTTCGGAGACATCTGCGGTTGAACAGATGCTCTCAGCCATGCAGGACGGCGAGATTCGTCTGGGAGCACAGAAGAGCAATGGCTTTGGACACGTGTCGCTCTCTGTGAAGAAGCGCGTCTTTGACCTCCAGGAGGAGAAAGACCGCGAGGCCTGGCTGAAGGACAGTGAGGATGGCGCGCCTATTGAGCTGCCAGAACTGAAGGGCGGCAACGAGGTGATCTTTACGCTTGTCGGGCACACCGACAGCGTCCTCGTAAAAGGTGCTGCAGCAGAACAGACAGATGACGGCAGCTATGTCAGGAACATTCAGGAGGCAGGCCAGCCAGTGATCCCTGGTTCCTCTATTAAGGGCGTCATTCGGGCCAGAGCGTCTATGATTGCCAAATGGAAGGGATTGCCGGGCTCTACGGTGGACGATATCTTCGGTCGTGAGAGCGGGGAAGAGGACAACGGGATTGCCGGAAGATTCCAGTTCGAGGACTGCAGGATGTCTTCAGACAAAACTCGGAAAATCTCCCGAATCCGAATCAATCGCTTCACCGGCGGTGTGATCCGGCAGGGACTGTTTCGGGAAGAACCGGTGTGTTCTAAAGTGAGCCTGCGGATCACAGCACCAACTGACTGCCCGGTTGGCTGTGGCCTGCTGGTTTATGCGCTGCGGGACCTTGGGCTGAATCTTATTAATCTTGGCAGCGGTGATGCAATCGGCCGCGGTCGAATTTCCACGGACTCAATCCGAATCGAGATGCCAGATGGCGAGACTGCCAGCATCACATTTGATGAAGATCGAAACTGCACGGTGACAGATCCTTCCGGCCTGATCGTTGGCTGGCTTCGGGAATTGGAGGTGCGCGGATGAAAGTAACTGCTATGGCTCTCAAGGATGCGCTGGCTCAGGGAGAGAAGATTCCATATCTGCTGGCGCGTTCCCTGAGCAAGGTCACGCTTAGCCCCGTGGCGGGGAATTTGGAGACAGCTGACCTGACAGAGGCACGCTTTTTCTCGGAGATTGAGGAGATCCGCATCTTCCGGCAGAACGGAGAGCTTCACGCTGTTTCCCTGCGGGAAGAGGATGGAGAGCTGTATGTGGATCACACATACGAAATCTCCAACAAGGACTTTGGAGCTCAGATCACGGTGCGGTCCTGCCTGGGATTCGACGAAGATGGCCAGGCCTGCTGGAGCGGAGAGCGATTGGTCAGCTGGAAGGGGGAAAATGCAAATGGCTGAGAACAGCAGAGTCCATGCGCCGTATAACTTTGTCCCGTTTTCCTCCAAGGTTCTGATCCCCTACGAGAGCGTCAGGGATCTCCCAAGGCACGATGAACTGCGGACCGATCTGAAGAGCGGTGAGATTCTGGTGTCCGTCCGGGCAGAGACTCCTGTCTTTGTCTCTGATGGAAATAAAAAGGAACCCCACTTCTTCCGCGGCCCGAACGGAAAATACATGATCCCCGGGACCACGATACGGGGTATGACCCGCGAGAACATGCAGATTCTAGGTTTCGGACTTATTCGGCCTGGAGAAGATTTGGAAGATTACCAAATCTATTTCCGGGAGATGGCAGGCTCCAGTCAAGGCGTGCATGCGGTATTGAAGAAGTACTATGAGCAGGCATTGGACATTCAGCACCGCAGAGACCCGGCTACGGGGAAGCCGGTCTCGACCCCGGAGCGTGTGGCATCCGGATATCTCTATTGCAAGGATGGGAAATACCTGATCCGTCCTACATCGGAACCGTTCCTCCGCGTCTCCAGAAAGATGAAGGATGTACTGTGTTTTGGCCAGGAACCTGCACGGACGGTGCCGGTGGCCTACCAGGCGGCAGATGGCGTAGTGAAGCGGATCCTCCCGGCCGAGGAGGCCTCTGCCGATATGCGGCAAGGTGTGCTGCTTTACACGGGAAAGCCAGTCGGAAAGGTGCCGAATCATCTCTATCTGTTCCCGTGCCCCACCCCGGAGGACGAGGCGATTCCGGTGGAAGAGGCGGATATCATCTCCTACCAGGCGGATCTAGAGAGTCGGGCGAACAGTCTGAAAGCATACTACCCTGTGAGCTTCTGGGAACTGCCGGAAGAGGGGCGGAGCAAGCCGGTGTTCTTTGCGCGCCATGAAAAGTACCTGTATTTCGGGATGTCTTTGTTTCTCCGCATTGGATACCAATATTCTCTGTCTGAGGGGCTGCCGAAGCGCCACCGTGAGATGATGCATCAGCCGGACTGCCCACTGGACTACCCCCACGCCATTCTGGGCTTTGCGGCCGATCAGGCCTCCTATCGCTCCCGGGTCTCCTTCGGAGATTTTGAAGCGGCGGGAGACCCACGGGAGTTGGAGCCGCGCAAGGCCATCCTCAGCGGTCCAAAGCCCAGCTATTTTCCTGGCTATGTGGTGAACGGAAAGACCTACAATGATGTGGACCCCACCTCTGACCAGGACGCGGACCGATTCCAGCTTCGCGGACATAAACAGTACTGGCTGAAGCCGGAGCAGGAGACCGCCGTGCCCGATGGAAAGGACAAGGTGGGGACAACACTGCGGCCGCTGCCTGCGGGCACGGAATTCCGAGGGACCATCCGATTCCGGAACCTGACGGAACAGGAACTGGGGCTGCTCCTCTGGTCCCTGCGGCTGGATGAGGGATGTTTCCAGACCATTGGTATGGGGAAGCCGTATGGATATGGCAGGATGAGCGTTCAAATCGAGCAACTGCGGGAGATCGATCTGAACAAGCTCTATGGAACGGACCTGGCCGCCAGCCCCTGGACAGACACGACCGATCACGCGTCGCAGTACATTGACGCCTATGACAGCAGTGTTCTGGGCACCACTGGAAAGAAGAAAAAGCCTGCGTACGTCCGCAAGCGGCTGGAGATCCAGGATTTCTTCTTCATCAAACGGTCGGTACGCGATGGGAAGAATGAGTCGTATATGGACCTGGACGCGTACAAGAATGTACGTGAACCGCTGACGACCATTCGCGACTTACGCGAAAGCGAGGAACCGGAGACCGCTGGTGCGGTTACCGACACGGCGGCTGGACCCATTGATCCGTATGAGGCCCTAAGGAACAAGTTCAAGAAACTGTGAGGTAGGCAACGATGGCGAAGAAGATTATTTTGTTCCTCAGTGAATTTCGCCAAGATGCCCGGGAGAAGGAGTATGCCTGTCCCGGTGGCCTTTGGGTCACCGGGCGGCAGACTAACGAGGCACCGGTGAAATTTCTGCTGCGTCAACAACCGGATATTTCAGAGATTCTCTGTATTGTGACACCAAAGGCAATCTCGACTGCATGGGAACAGTTTTCCATAGTAATTCAAGCGGTGGCACCGCAAGTAAAGCTGGCACAGATCCCCTTTGTGGATGGCGCGGATTTTACTGCAGGTCCTCTTGCTGATATCATGCAGCGGGTGCAGCAGGGCGATGAAATCTACCTTGAAACAACGGGCGGATTCCGCAATGCGGTCATGCACCTCCTGTTGCTGAGCCGGATTCTCTCTTACAAGGGTATCAGGACTGCCGGCGCTGTCTACAGCAATTTTGCCGAAGGAGAAATTCAGGATGCGTCGCATCTCATCAGCCTGTTTGATTTTGTGGGCGGAATGCAGGAGCTGACCTCTTTTGGGAATACCCGTACACTGCGGGCCTACTTCGGCAGCCCGGCAAGCGATCCGTATGTTGAGGGGCTGCTCAAAGCAGTGGAAAATTTAACGGAGGCCATCACTCTCTGCCGCACGAAGGAAATCGACAGCTCCATGCAGGCGTTTGACGAGGCGCTGGCCGCCGCGGAGAACTGCTCAGATCCACTGATGCGCCAGCTCCTGCCGGTGTTTCAGCGGAAGTTCGGGAAAAAGGGAAAGCGGCTGACGACCCCGGGCCTGATCAGGTGGTGCCTGCAAAGCGATATGCTCCAGCAGGCATTGACCGTATATACGGAGCGAATCCCAGCCTATATCATCCGCAGCGGACACCATTTGCAAGTGGGCGATACAGTCCGCAGGCCCCCATTCCACAGCTATGAGGACCCGGACACGGCACAGTTCAATAAGGACTTTCTCACGCTTTCCAAAAGAGCGCACCTGGTCGATGTCTATGACAACTCCGTCCACAGCTTTGTAGAGACCCTGAAGAATCTGAGCGATGTTGTGAGGGGGTCCGGATATCGCATCCTGTGTTCTCTGGAGCAGATGCACACGATCTGCATGGATTACCTCTATATCAAGATGCTCCGCAACATGACCAACCACGCCAAAAGCGAGGGGACGGAAGAACAGCAGGAACTGCTGACTTACCTGGAGTCTTATGGATATGCCCCCATTGAAAAAATTTCCTCGGCCGACATGAGGAAAGCTGTGTTGGACGGGCTGGATCATCTCCGCACATTTACCCATTCAGGAGGCATCGGTACATGAAAAAATTTATCACGGTAATCCCCTTCCAGGTGAAGGGGCAGTTGGGGAGCTATCTGTACTGCGCTGTGGGAAATGACCGCCTGCAGATGGAGGAAAGGACCAGCTTCCCGATTTTGACTGCGGTCAACGGATATCTCCAGCCCGGAGAGCAGTCAAGGGTGATTGCTTTGGTGGCAAAGACCGCGGATGGTGAGCGGAATTTGCGGGTATTGCGAGATCAACTGCGGAGACTCTGCGTCCAAAAGGGCTATGTTGAGCCGGAGATCGTGGAGGTGGAACTCAAGGAGGGCGACGAGGTCGCGGCCCATGTGGACACTTTCCAGAAGCTGATCGATCAGGTGGACGATGACGACGAACTCTATGCCTGCGTGACCTACGGGACCAAGCCCTTATCCCAGGTGGTATTGATGGCAGTACAGTATGCCTACCGCGTCAAGCGCAACACCTCCATTGACTGCATCGTCTACGGCAGCATTGACCGCTCCCGGAGCAGTGACCCGGCGGAGTGGGCAGGATCGGTGTATGACGAGACGGCCCTGGTTCAGTTGGACGAGATCGTGCGGATGCTGGCGGATCGAGGCGTGGCGAACCCGCGGGAGGCCATTCGCCAGATCCTGTCCTTGTAAGGGAGGTGACGCACCGTGAGACAAAGACGAGACGCAGACCTGTGGGAAAAGCTGGAGAGCATGGCCCGGGAGTGGTGCGGTACCGATCCGGAGAATGCGTCTGCCCGCAAGCGCCTGAATACAGCTATCTCAGAGATCCTGATGGAACTCTTCTGCCACTCTGAAGCGATGGAGGCTCTGGGTATCTTCTGGGAGCGGGATATGGGGAAATATGATCCCCAGATGGGGAGCTTCCGCAGCTTTGCCACGAGCCGCCTGAAGCTGCGCAAAAAGGACATGGAGAAAGAGGACTTCGGCTTTCGCAGAGAGACAGACGGGGAAAGCGGAGAGAAAAAGTGGGTCAGAAACGCTTCGCTGGATACTCCGGCGGGGGACGACGGAGAGGGAACGCTGGCGGACCAGCAGGCGGCGCCGGAAGGCGATGGGGGACAGGAGAGTCTGGAGGCGGAGTCCACGGTCCAGCAGCTGTTGACCCTGATCCTCCAGCTTCCAGAACGTCTGACTGGTCAGGCGAAGAATCCCGCAAGAGTCAACTATTATCGGATGTTCTTCACGGACGGCACGGTCGCGGCGCTCCATGCGGTGGGGGCACAGCCGTACCGCACCCATGAGCGGGACCTGTTCCGTGCCATGAAGCTGCCGTTTCTGGACTTCTTCATGGAGCGACCCTGCCGGACTGTGCCCACAATCATGGAAACAGACCTGAAACGTTACGGCGAGATAGTGGAGGGCCGCCCTATGGAGCATCCCGGACAGCCGCTGCCTAACGATGTGTATGTCACATACCTCGGAAACGCGGAGGGACTGGAGGTAAAAAGCCCCTCCACCATCACCAACCAGAGGACCGCCTACCGCGCGTTCCTGAAGGAGAACCTATGCTGACCCGATATCGCCTGACTTTGACACCGGACCATCCCTGCCACCCCCGGCCGGAGTGGGCCTACCGGCTGTATGCTGCGCTGCTGGCCCAGGCGCCGGGCGCCTTTGGCGCGGAGGTCCACCAGGACGGAGCCACGCCGGTGAGCCAGCACCTCTCTCTGGACGGCGGGCAGCTCCGCTGGACCGTGAGTCTGCTGGGGGCCGACTGCGAGGGGCAGCTCTCCGGCCTGCTGGATCAGCTGCGCCAGCTGCGGCTGGAAAAGGACCACATCACGCTGTCCGTGGAGCGCCGGGAGCATCGGACGATCGCGGATGCGGAGGAACTGCTGGACCTGGCTGCACGGGAGAGCGGGATCCACACCCTGCGCTTCGTGACAGCCACCGCCTTCAAGAGCCAGGGCCGGTACATGAATCTCCCCTCCGCCCACCTGATTATCCAGAGCCTGTTGAAGAAGTGGAACGGCTGTATCCGGGAGTGCCCCATCGAGGACACGGACGGCCAGGGGACGGAGGCCCTGGCGGCGGGACTGCGGATCCGTTCGTTCCGCCTGTATGACCGGATATACTATTTGAAGGGCAGCTCCATCCCCGGCTTTGTGGGGGAGCTGACCTTGGAGAACCGGCTGGCGGGATTCCAGCGCCAGCTGGCGGACGCGCTGCTGCTGTTTGCGGACGATGCCGGGGTGGGCATTAAAACCACCCTGGGCATGGGCGGCGTGGAGCATCAAACCGAATAATTGACAAGAGACGCACGGGAATTCCCGTGTGCCGCTTTTCTGTGTTCCTGACCCCGTGAGGGGCGCGGATTGCGTCGATTACCTCTGTGACCCGCATCTTCGATTGCAGCACGTTTCCGTCCCCGTGAGGGGTGCGGGCCGCGTCAACCTCATCTATGCAGAGAATGGGTACAATGTCGTGTTGCCGTCCCTGTGAGGGGTGCGGGCTGCGCCGGCAAAACCGCACAGCCCAAAGGCATAAAATCAGACGCTTTTGATAACCCGTGCCTCTATTCTATCACGGCTTTTCGCGCTTTGCAAGAAAAACCGGGGCGTCCATGCCAAAGATCCACACAGGTTTTCTGTCCGCGTCTGTGCGAACCCCTTTGTTCTGCGGAGGAAAAATCATTCTCCGAAAAGGGGGGCGCACAGACAGGGCGCATCGTGAGGGCCGAGCGGACGAACGCCCGGGCGCTGATCCCAGCCGCCCGGAGGTCAGGGGGCTGGGTCCACGGACGCGGAGTCGTCGGCGTCATGGGAGAAAAACACGTAGACATTGCAGTAGCAGCGGCGCTGGGTCCCGTCCGGCCAGGTGACCGTGCAGGTAATCACTGCCGTCCCATGCTTCAGAGAGGTGAAGAACACCCCGTGACTGCCGTCGTCATGGAGCACCGGCTCCAGCTCCAGCACCGTCGGATCGCTGACGGACCACTCCACAGTGTAATCCGGGCCGAATTTTTGAGCAGTGTCCTCATAGAGGGAGGTGGCGTCCCGGCTGTCCGGATAGAGGACCGTGCCCACCGTCGAAAGCAGGATCTGGTCTGCTTGGGGCACCAGCTCCAGGGTGGCGCGGGCGGTGTAGCCGTTCCAGGAGGCGGTGAAGGAGGCGGTCCCCGGGGCCCCGTGGCCGGTGAGCCATTCGCCGGAGGCGTCGATGGAGATGAGATCGGGCGTCTCCACATGCCAGGTGACCTCGTCTAGGGGGACCTCTCTGCCGGTGGAGGCGTCCAGGACCCGCAGCCGCATCTGGGTAGTGGGATAGGTCACTTCGCGCATGGGGCTGATGGCAATGCCCTCCGCGGGCACCAGAGCCTCTTCCTCTTCTGCCGGCTCCGCCGCCTCCACAACAGGGGCGGGGGCTTCTGACGGCGTGGGATCCGGCTGGGAGAGGAGTACGCCTCCGGCCACCGAGCCGACTGCCGCCAGGCCCACCAGGCCCAGGGCCGCTTTGTGAGTCAGCAGTCCATGAAGCGTATGCGTGGCTGCCCCGCTAGCAGAGGATGTGGCGCCGCCAGCGGCCTCTGCCGCAGTAACCGTACCGGCGGCCGCGCTGCCGGAGGATTCTGCGGCCCCGGCGGCGGTGCCCCCGGCCGCCGTCCCAACTGCGGCGGTACCGGCCGCCCCGGCCAGCACCGTCTGGGCCAGGCGCTCTGCCCCAGAGCCGCTCAAGCCGCTGATCACAGCGTCCTTCTGCAGAAAGTACACCAGGAACGGCAGCGCGCTGTAGAGCTGGATACCCTGTGCCGCGTATTCATCGACACCGGCCTTGATGGCCTTCCGGGCATAGTTCAGGCGGCTTTTGATGGTGCCCTCCGAGGTCTCCAGCGCGTTGGCGATGTCCTTTACGCCCATTTCCTCGTAATAGTACATCAGCACGCACTGCCTCTGGGCGTTCGGCAGCTGATCCACCAGCGCCACGATCATCCGCCGGGTCTCATCGTTGTCCAGGGCTTTGTCCGGCACCGCCTGTTCATCCGGATCCTCGAACGCGTCCAGCAGGCTGTTGCCCTCGTCGTCCTCCGGGATCTGGGCCTCCCGGCGGCCCCGGTTGAGGATATTGCGGCAGTGGTTGGCCGTCATGGAGGAGAGCCAGCCCCAGAAGGCCTCCGGATCCTGGAGCTTGTCCAGCTTAGTCAGCATGGAGATCAGGACCTCCTGGGTGGCATCCAGGGCGTCTTCCTCGTGTTTCAGCATCTTCTTGCAGTGGTAGAATACCCGGTTCTGGGCTGCCAGGACCAGCGCCTCCTGGGCCTGCTGGTCTCCGGCCAGGCACCGCCGGATCACCGGTGTCATGCTCGGCATTGCCATGTGGCCACCCCTTTCTTCTCAAAACATTCCAGATACCAAGTTTAGAAGCTTTCGCTCCTATTCTATGCCCACGGAAGAGGCCTGTCAATGGACAGACCATTGGAGATCCGGGGAGAACTGGGGCCTGCACAAGACAGCCAGCAGCGCTCAGGGCTGGCTGCTGTACAGCAGCTGGGAGATCTCCCCGCAGACGGCGTAGATGCCGTAAGCGTCCTTGGTGCCGCTGGCTCCGGTGGTGAGGACCACCACCCCGGCCCTTGTGGCCGGATTGTAGGAGATCAGGTTATAGACGCCGTAGGCACTGCCGGTGTGGTAGTACAGCTCGCTCTGCCCATACGCCCAGGTGCGGTACCGCAGGGGCTGGCCTTGATAAAACCCGCCGGCGATCATGGCATCCCCATGCTGCTCCAGCCCGGCGATCACCTCCGGCTGTATGTATTGGACGCCCTCATAGACCCCGTCGTTGGCCAGCAGCGCCACGATCTTGCCCAGGTCATAGGCGCTGATGGTGAGGCCGCCGGCAAAGGTGATTCCATCCGAGCCGGGGATGCCGTCGCTGACGCGGGAATGCTGGGAGGCGAGGGACAGGCCCACGGAGCCGCCCTCCCGGTAGATCTCCGCCAGAAGGTCGGTCCGCTGGATCTCTCCGGTGTAAAACGCCGCGTCGATATGGAGGGGACCGTACAGGGACTCGTAGAGGATCTCATCCAGGGTCCGCTGCTCCGCAAGCTCCACCGCCATACCCAGGACGCTGAAGGCGTAGTTGTTGTAGGCCCAGTTTCCCGGATTGCCGGAGAGGACGTTCCGGGTGGCGGCGGAGGAGGTCAGCCGCTGCCGGACCGCGGCCAGATCACAGGGCGTGCCCTCGGGCGCCACAGTCAGGGAGGAGGTGTGGGTCAGGATGGAGCGGGGCGTCACAGTGTCCCCGGCGCGGCGGGTGCGGATGCCGACGCCCAGGTACTCCCCGAGATCCGCATCCAGATCAAAAGAGCCGTCCTCCACGGCCAGCTGGGCCGCGAGCCCCACCAGCACCTTGGAGATGGAGGCAACCCGCACCCGGGTGTTGGAGGTCATGCCCCGGACGCCCTTCACCGCGCTGCCATAGGCGTAGGTGTCCACCACCTGACCGTCCCGGACATAGGCCGCGGAGACGCCGTCGGCACCGTATTTGGCGGCGATCTCGCTGACAGCGGCCTGCATGGCGGCGTGGGACTCTGTATTCTCCACCACGTCCAGGGCCGGGATGGAACTGACGCGGGGCCCCGCGTCAGGGGAGGCCAGCCATTGGCCCAGCCGGCAGGCTACCTGGACAGTCTGCCCCCGGGTCAGATGGACCAGCGGCGCGATCTGGCCGCCGGAGGTCCCGGCCAGAATGCCCTCCTGCATACACCACTTCACATCCTCTCTGGCCCAGGCGCCCACCTGCCACGCGTCGGAACAGGCGGCAAAGGAGGCGGAGGTGGTGGGCGTCGTATCATACCCCAGATACCGGGCGGCGGCTGTCAGCAGAGCGGCGGCCTGCTGGCGGTTCAGCAGCTCCCCGGGGCGGAAGGTGCCGTCGCCGTAGCCGGAGACGATCCCCTGGTCCGCCGCCCAGGAGACGGCCTCATAGTAATAGCTCCCCGGCTGCACGTCGGAATAGGCGGGGGAGCCGCTCCAGACAAGGTCGGGCTCCAGGAGCCGGGCCAGCATGGTGGTGAACATGGCCCGCGTGACGGGCTGGCCGCTCTGGAACCGGCTCTCCAGGGGGATGTCCTGCAGGAGCCCCTGCCGGACGCACCAGCACAGGGCCTCATAGAACCAATCATCCTCGCTCACGTCCAGATAGGGCGGCGGGCCCTCCGAAGGCGCCTCTTCTGCGGTTTCGTCCGGCACCTCCTCCGGCGGCGCGTCCTCCCCGATCTGGCCGTCCGGCTCCTGGGCCTGGACGACCATGCAGAGGCACAGGGCGGCCGCGGTCATCCCGGCCAGCAGACGCTTGAAAAACACACGCAAATCGATCCTCTCCCTTTTCTTTTGTGGAGCCGGGACGGGTCCCCGTCCCGGCCGGTTCACATTTGTTGGCGGGCCTTACGCGGTGAAGAGCTGGACCCAGTAATTTCCGTCCCGGCCAACGCCGATGGTAGTGAAGCTGCTGTTGAGAATGTTGGCCCGGTGGCCGGGGGAGTTCATCCACCCCGCAACCACCTGCGCCGGCGTGGCATAGCCCGCGGCGATGTTCTCACCGGCGGTCCAGTAGCGGACTCCGGCCTCGTCCAGGGCGGTGAAGCAGCTGATGCCGTCCGGCCGGGTGTGGTCGAAGAGGGTGGGCAGCTCCTCCGCACGCGTCTGGGCGGCCTCTGCGATGGTGCCGTTGGTCTGGAGGGCGGTCAGGCCCTCCTTGGCCCGCTCCGCGTTCACCAGGCGGATGACCTCGACGATGTAGTCCGTCTCCTCCGGCTGCGTCTCCTCGGGGACGGTCACTGTGCCGGGGTCCTCCGCGGGAGTCTCCGCCTCATCAGCCCAGGGAGCGGTATAGGCGCCCGGCTGGCCCGGATCGGGGCGCCGCTCATTGTAGAAGAGCTCGTTTTTGTCGTTGGGCGTGTCCCAGAACCGGGTGAGCATCACCGCCGCCTGGGCCCGGGTCACCGGGGCGTTGGGGGACATGGTGTGGGCTCCGGTGCCGTTGAGGATGTACAGGTGGTAGCCCCAGCCCAGCATGGCATCCCGGATGTCCTCCGCATTGGTGCCCAGCGTCACGTCATCCATGTCTGTAAAGACATCAAGATACATGTCCGTCATCTCATCCATGTTCCGCCCCACGTCCCAGCGGTCGAAGTTCCGCAGGATGACGCAGAACTCCGCCCGCGTAACGGGGGTGTTGGGAGTGATGTTCTTGCCGTTGATCAGCCAGCTGGGCAGGATGCCCTCCTGCTTGGCCCAGATCATGGCATGGTAGTAGTAGGCGCTCTCAGGCACGTCGGCGTAGGGGGCGGGGCCGTCCAGGGAGGCCCAGTAGTCGTTGTTCATGCTGCGATTCAACGCCGCGATCAGCTGGCCGCGAGTGATATTTCCCTCCGGAGAGAAGGTAGTGGCACTGGTGCCGTTGAAGGTGGCGGGCCATTTGGAGTCGTCCGACACCCGCATGATGGCGTCGTAGGCCCAGTAGTCCGGCGGCACGTCGGTGTAAGGCCCGGCGGCCAGGGTCGGGACGCTGAGGCCCAGGCACAGGGCCAGGGTCAGCAGCAGGGCGGAGAGTTTTTTCTGGATCATAGTGATCGCTCCTTATTTTGAGATTTTGAACGGAGAGCCATGTCGCGGCCCGGCAGTCCCAACGGGGGCAGGGCTTCGCTCCCCGCACCGGCTTTCAAAGCACGGCGCGGGAAAGGCAACGGGGCATCAGGCGATGTAGTCCAGCAGGCGGGAGATGACGGTGCAGCCCTGGGCCCGGTTCATGGTGTTGCTTCCGCCGAATGTGCCGTCCTTCTGGCCATTCAGCAGGCCCAGCGCGTAGCAAGTGCTCACCGCTTCCTGATACCGGGCCGGAATCTGGCCCCAGTCCGCCATCCGGCTCTGGGCGGCCTGGCACTCCGCCGCGGAGGGAAGGGGAGTTCCCTTGTCCAGCAGGATGTTGTACATCATCTGGGCCATGTCATAGCGGCTGATGGGGGCATTGATCTCTGCGTCCCAAACGCCTTTCGCCAGTTCCGCTTGCTTCAGGTCCGTGCCGTTGAGAATCCCGTGGGCATCATTGATGGCTACGTTCGGCGTCCACCAGCTGGCGCCTGCCTGGGCCGCTTTCAGGTCCGCCGGGTAGAAGGCGCGGGAGAGCATGGCGTTGAAGTGGGCGTTGGTCACCGGGTTGGCCGGGCGGAAGGTGCCGTCGGCGTAGCCGTTGACGAAGCCCTGCTCCACAGCGGCCTCAATGGCAGCACTGGCCCAGTGGGTGGCGGGCACATCCTGGAAGATGGCACCGGTGGTCTGGGAACCGCCGTCCTGAGTTCCGATCTGATCCGGCTGTCCCGCTGCGGTACTGTCCTGGCCGGCGGTTTCACTGCCGAAGAAGTCCACCTGGTAGGTGAAGTCCTCCACGCTCTGGCCGTTTGCCGCCTTCAGGCCCTTGATGCGGACGGTGTAGGTGCCCTCGTAGGCATCCACGCCCTCCGGCCGGAAGATGACGCAGTAGCCCTCGCCATAGCCGGAGGAGGTCACATTGAAGAAGCCATCGCTGCCTTGGCTGGAGAAGGTCCAGGTTTTGCCGTCCGACTTCCGGGTCAGAGTCACCGTCAGAGCGGACTTGACGGCGGTCTGATACGCTGTGGGGTTCAGGGAGACGCTCCAGGCGGTGCCGCCGTCGAAGAGCTGGGCGGGGAAATTGCCGGAGGCGGGCCAGCCGATGAAGTCGTAGTCACAGCCGGCACCGCTGCGGTCATGGACCTTTTCCGCCACATAGCGGCTGTAGCCCTGTCCGCTCACAGCGTAGCCGAAGCCCACCTTTCCCAGAGAGGGATTCAGCTGCCAGCGGCGATGGCCCAGTGTAGCGATGTTGCTGGCGTCGCTGTCGTCCATGAAGGCGTCCACGGCGCCTGTGAGGGTATGGCCGGCGGAGAGGTTGCTGCTGGCAGAGGCACTCTTGGCCTGCTGGTAGAAGCTGTCGTCCATGCCGGCGGGCCGATCCGGGAAGTGGTCTAGACTGCCGTTGGCTGCCTGGATCACAGCGCCGTACTGGGCGTTCTCGCACAGGGACAGGTCCAGCGTCACGGCAGGAAGGCCCGCGATGCGGCGCAGGGCATTGAGCCGGTCTGCTGCCGCCTGAAGGACGCTGGTTTTTACTTCGCCGGCGGCGTAGGGGGCGGTGGTGGAAGGGGCCTCGTCGAAGACCTCATCCGGAAGGGTCAGGGGATTTTCTGCCAGGAGGGACTCGATCTCCTGCTGGGAGAGCTTCTCCATGTCCAGGCTCCCGCTGTCCCGGTTCCCGGTCTTTCCGGCCACGTCCGACTGATCCAGCCTGGGGATGGCCTCCGCGTAGGTGTCCCCGCACCGGGTACAGGTGTAGGTCCGCACACCCTCGTTCTCCGCCGTGGCATAGCGGGTGATCTCAGAGGTGTAGGTGTGCCCAAGCGCGGGGGAGGTGAAGTCCACCTCCTCCAGGCCGCAGAGCCTGCAGGTGTGGTAGTAGCGGGCGGGTTCGGTGCAGGTGGCGGGCGTGGCCCGGCTGATGACGGGCTCCCAGACGTGGCGGCAGGCGTCCTGCTGGCCGTCCTCAGAGCCGGACGGCGTATCCGGGCCGCCGCTGGCGTCCTGGCTTTCGCCGCCGCTGCCGGGCATATCGCCGTCCTGTCCGGTTGCGGGATCGTCCTCCGGCTGTTGCCCGTCGGGAAGGTCCGCGTCCGGCAGGGAAGAGGTGCCGGTCCCGCCCACAGGGGTATCCAGCTTTGGGATGGTCTCCGTATAGGAGTCACCGCAGCGGATGCAGGTGTAGGTCCGCACGCCCGCCTGGTCCACCGTGGCCTCCTGGGTGACGGAGGAAGTGTAGAGGTGGCCCAGCGGGGGCTGGTCGTAGACCCGGCGGAGTTCCTCGCCGCAGTCCAGGCAGGTGGTGACGGTGGCCCCCATCTCTGTGCAGGAGAGCTGCTCCGAGCGGGTGCCAGTGACGAGATGCTCACAGCCCGCCGCGGCGGCGGGCACTGCCAGCAGTCCGGCGGACAGGACCAGCGCCAGCAGCAGGCTGGCCGCCTGGGAAATGCAGATTTGTCGTCTCATGGAAATACCTCCTCTGGTTCATTTGTTCTATGCATGCGTGGGGAAGACTGTGACGGCCTTCCAATAAAGGATCGTCCGGCGATGGGGAAAATTCAGGGCGGCTGAAAAATTTCCTGCCTTTTTTCCGGCTCCCTCTGCAGATAGGAAACGGGAGGCGCGCCTGCGGTTTTATCAAATCGAAAAAATTCCCTAAAATTTTTTGAGGGTCGATAGACAGGCTCTCTTGACAAATGGATAGCCCGGAGTACGAAAGCATCGTTCGCAGGAAAGCACGGAGGACGGCGACTTTCTGTTCGTATAATAAAAAGGAAGACCTGGAAGGACCTCCCTTTCTGATATTTCCCGTATAAGGCCGTGGAGCGTGCCGCGGCATTTCTTCATTTCCAACAGCGGCAGGCTCTGTGGAACCAGACGAGAGAATGGACTATGGAAAGATGGAAACCAGGGCGGCAGGCGCCTGCACCTCCGGCTTCAGAAAAATTTTTTTCGCAGCCCTGAATTGGGGGCGGAGCGATCCGATCTGAGAGTGTCAGGGAGAGAAACACCTGCGAACTTCTCTGAACAGATCCGACCGGCCGTGGAGCCGGATTAAAGAAAGACAATCCTGTCATACGACGACATCAAGGAGGAATTCAAGATGATGAACATGAAATTTACCGTGACCCAGACCGCCGCAGCCATGGGGATCGAGGATTCCCAACTGAACGCCATCCTGACGGCAAACGGGATCCTGCCTCAGGACGGGGGCCTGACGCTGGAGCAGATCCAGTGCCTCCAGCAGATCCAGGAGCAGCAGCGGATGGCCGCCCTGCGGGCCCAGAACGCCCTGGAGCGGGCCGTGCAGAAGCACACGCTCCTGATCGACACCTGCGCGCTGCTGCATGAGCAGTTCCCGCTTCTGGCGAAGCGCCTGGAGCCGCTGCTGCGCCAGAACTGCAGGGCGCTGGTGGTGCCCTCCAGCGTGGTGGCGGAGCTGCGGTTCCTGCCCCTGAAAAAGCCGGAGCTGGCCGAGCGGGTCCAGGCCCTAATGCCGCTCCTGTCCCGGCTGCAGAAGCAGGGGCTCCTCCGGGTCTACGGGGACCAGGGCGAGACCTTCGGGGACCGGCAGATGCTCGCTGCGGTCACCACCCTGCTGACCACCAGCTCCCTGCTGGTGATCACCCAGGACCGGAACCTGTCCAACGACGTGCTGCTCCTCAACCAGCTGGACTGCATGCGGGACAAGCAGGCGGTGGCGGTCAGCCGGGTCAACCAGTACGGGTACCTGTCCCGGTTCCAGCCCCAGTGCCCCGGTCAGACAGAAGCGGCTGAGAAGCAGCAGAAGCCGATGGCCGCAGAGGACCATGCCCCTGAGACTGCAGAGACAGGAAGCCGAGGCGCGTCCGGACCTGTCAGCAGCTGGATCAGCCTGTGGAGCAGCTTCAAAGAGGAGCTCGCTGCACAGAGAGCCGCACAGGCCCGGGAGAGAGAGGCCGCGCGGAAGGACCAGCCCGCCGGCTGTGCCGCGCAGGGCCCTCAGAGCGGCGAACATACGCACCGCGCCGCGCCGGCAGCCGGCGCGGAGTCTGCGGAGGTGGTCCGGCGTGTCAGCTGCGTGGACTGCAGCAAGACCTTCGAGATCACCCGGGGGGAGTACCTGTACTTCCAGCAGCACGATCTGGTGCTGCCTCGGAGGTGCCCGGCCTGCCGGAAGCTACGGAAGCTGCAGCAACTGCAGCAGACAGGAATGGCCTTCAGCGCGTGAGGGCGGACAGAGAGAAACCGGCAGGCGGCAGCGGCATCCGCTGCCACCTGCCGGCGGTTTTGCGTGACAGATCAAGGAGGTGTTTCCGTGCCTGACAAGAAGATCTTTCAGAGGGCGCCTTACGTGTGCCCCCAGTGCGGGAGGAAGTCCCAGCTCTCGTTCCGATACGACGCCTACTACTGCCCGGACTGCGACATCTGGCTGGAGCCGACGTGCGGCTCTCCACGCTGTGCGTTCTGTGGGGGCAGGCCGGAGCGGCCGTCGGAGGCGCCGGATACGTAAGCGGCAGGGAGCAGGAGCGGACAGGGAAACGAAAAAGCTGCCCACGGGAATTCCCGTGGGCAGCTTTTCTGTTTTCCTGTCCCCGTGAGGGGTGCGGGTTGCGTCTTTCAAAGCCGAGAACATTCTTGCCAGTCTCTATGGTTGCCGTCCCCGCGAGGGGTGCGGGTTGCGTCCGGCCAACCCCTGCATGGATTGCTGCTGTCCGATCGTTGCCGTCCCCGTGAGGGGTGCGGGTTGCGTCTCCTGGCAGCTCGGCTATTATGCGGGCAAAGGGTTGCCGTCCCCGTGAGGGGTGCGGGTTGCGTCGCATCAGCAGGGATGCACCTGTGGACAGTGCCAGCCTGTTGCCGTCCCCGTGAGGGGTGCGGGTTGCGTCTCTCCACGCTCCAGTCCGAAAACGAGAAGCTGCGGGGTTGCCGTCCCCGTGAGGGGTGCGGGTTGCGTCACAGACTGGTTCATTTTTGGCAATTCTGCCGATAAAGTTGCCGTCCCCGTGAGGGGTGCGGGTTGCGTCTTAGAGCAACCACACATTATTACAATATGCAGTAGTTGCCGTCCCCGTGAGGGGTGCGGGTTGCGTCCTTTTATAGTGGCATTGAAAAAGATTATGATATCGGTTGCCGTCCCCGTGAGGGGTGCGGGTTGCGTCAGCAAAACTGCACAACCCAAAGGCATAAAGTTAGACGCTTTTCATAACCCTTGACTGCATTTTATCACGGATTTCTCTGATTTGCAAGAAAAAATGTGAAGCGTGTACAAAAAGGCACCATGTTTTTTGTGTCCGCGACTGCGCGAACCCCCTGTTTTCCCACCTCAAAACAGAGCTGCCGGAAGGAGGTTAGCGCAAAACAGAAAATTCCGCCGCAGACCTGAATTTTCCGTGCCATATGCCGATTTTTATATGGAAAGGACATTGAGAAGGAGGTGAGAACAAATGAAAGCCAGACAAAGCAGGCGGGTGCTGTGGGTCTCCCGCCACACCATGACGGAGAACCAGCGGCAGGACCTAGAACGGATCATGGGCGGCCCCGTGGAGTTGGACACCTGGTCCGACACGGTCCGGGACGTGGAGGAGCTGCGGCCTCGACTCCGTGAGGCGGACGCGGTGGCGGCGGTACTGCCGACGGAGAAGCTGGCGGAGCTGCTGAAGATCGCCGGGAAGTGTCCAGTACTCCAGGCAAAGTCCGCACGGGTACCCACTGGCCGCTTCACGGTGCAGCCGGGCGGGACCGCGGAGCGGGAGTTCGCCTTTGTCCACCAAGGGTGGCAGCAGATCCTGGAGGTGCGGATCCGGACCAGGGCGCTGTGAGAAACGTTCACAGCGGCCCTGAATCCGGGGCGGACAACTCCGATTACACCATAGAGGGAGAACCAAGTCCCCGGCAGATTCCCGGCGGGAAAAATAGTGGCAGCCCTGAATTCGGAGCGGAAAATGCCGATTACCCAGTAGAGGGGGAGCAATCCCGCAGAAAAATTCTGATGGCCCTGAAATGCGGACATATTGTTGCCGACAAAAACAGAGATGAGAAAAATAGGAGGAAAATGATGTTCAATCAAGTTCAAGTTTCCCAAGCCGCCAGCGCCATGAAGATGGAGGAGTCCCAGCTGTGGACGCTCCTGAGCCAGTGCGGTATCCAGCCCCAGGACACCAGCCTCGCAAAGGCTCAGCTGGGACAGCTGGCCCTGGCCCTGGAGGAGCGGCAGGCGGGAAGCCAGAGACGCGCCCATGAGAAACTGGAGCGGCTGGTCGACCAGTACACCATACTGGTGGACACCTGCTCTCTGCTCAACCAGCGGTTCCCGCTGCTGATGGAACACCTGGAGCCCCTGCTCCGCATGCGGGGCAAGGCCCTGATCGTCCCCTCCAGCGTGGTGCGTGAGCTGGTGAGCCTGAGCGTCAAAAAGCCGGAGCTGACGGAGCGGATCCGGGCCCTGCTCCCGTTGATGGCACAGCTACAGCAGCAGGGACTCCTGCGGGTGTACGGAAGCCCCAGCGAGGACTTCGGCGATCAGCAGATGCTTTCCGCAGTCACCCGGTTCATGACCAAGGTCCCGCTGCTGGTGATCACCCAGGACAACAAGCTGTCCGCTGATCTGCTCCAGCTGAACCGGCTGAGGTCTGTGCAGGGGCAGAATGTGGCGGTAGAGCGGATCAACCGGTACGGGTACCTGCCCGCTACCTGACCCTGGAGCTGCGGGGCCTGTCCAGTACCTCCTGGAGCGTGTCGGGTCCGTTCTTCCCCAGCGCACAGCTGGTGGAGGACCGGGAGGAGCGCCTGTCGGCATGCCGGATTCCCCAGACTGGGGATCTGGTCCGCGCGTAGCAGGGAGAGGCCCGGCTGGGCCAGGTGGTGGCCAGAGGCGGAGAGGGCACTATCTACGATCTGGGAGACGGCACGGTGGCCAAGATCTACCGGGAGGAAAAGCGGATAGTGCTGCGGCGGGACAAGCTGGCGCTGATGATGTCCAAGAAGGTCGAGATTTCCGGCGTCTGCTGGCCGCAGGAACTGCTCTGGGACGGAGACGGCAATTTCTTAGGCTACAGCATGGAGCGGGCACGGGGCACGGAACTGCAGAGATGTGTGTTCACCCGCCAGGTGCTGGAGCGGTACTTCCCCACATGGAAGAAAGTGAACATGGTGCGCCTGTGCATCACGATCCTGGAGCAGATCAAAGCACTGCGCCGCTGCGGTGTGCTGCTGGGGGACATCAACCCACGGAACATCCTGGTGGTGTTGCCGGAGGAAGTGTGGCTGGTTGATTGCGACAGCTACCAGGTAGGCGGATACCCCTGCCCGGTGGGGACTGTGCGATTTACTGCCCCGGAGATCCAGCACCGCCGGTTCTCCACATTCCTGCGGACGCCGGACAATGAGTTCTTCGCCGTGGCAACCCTGTTGTTCATGCTCATGCTACCGGACAAGTCCCCTTATGCACAGCAGGGCAGAGAGAATCTGGGCGAAGTCATCCGGGAGATGAACTTCCCTTATCCCTGCGGCGAGAATCACAGTGACCATACCCCTGTGGGAGCCTGGAGATTCTTGTGGAGCCACTTGCCCCGGTACATCAAGGAGGACTTCTACGGAACCTTTCAGAAGGATGGACGTTACAGCACAGAGCAGATCCGCCTGACGGAGGTTCAGTGGCTCAACGCCTTCCAGAACTACCGGAAACTGCTGGAGGATAAACTCCAGGATCCCCAGTCGGCGGAGGTCTTCCCAGACCGGTAGAAGATCACCGACCAAGATGACCTGCAGGTGTACCAGAGTGCTGTCTGTACAGAGTGCGGAAAGCCATTCGACATCACAGTGGGGGAGAGCAAGTTCTACCTTCAGCACGGCCTGACGCTTCCCCGCCGCTGCCCAAGCTGCAGGAACCGGAGAAAGCTGGAGCGGACCGGACTGTCCTTCAGCGCATGAGGAAAGGAGGATCACACATGTGGCGCACACAGAGTGCTTTGGTGACTGGGCGGGGCCAGCGAAAGACGGGGAAACCGCTGCAGGACCGGACCTGTATCCTGCAGGAAAACGACGTGACTGCTGCGGCGCTGGCGGACGGTGCCGGGTCTGCCGACTGGTCCCAGGAGGGGGCGCATGTTGCCGTGGAGACGGCCTGCAACCTTCTCTGCGGAGATTTTGACCGGCTGTTCCAGGCGGGCACCCCAATGGAACTTCGCAGAAAAATCCTGGAAGCGGTCAGGGATGCCGTAGAGCAGAGAGCTGGGGAACTGGGCGTACCGGTTTCAGAGCTGGCATGTACCATGCTCGTAGTGGCGGTCCAGGGGGACCGATACCTGATCTTCCATCTGGGGGATGGGGTGATCGCCTACCAGAAGGCGGGAACAGTACGGATCGCATCGATCCCCTGGAATGGGGAATTCGTGAACAGTACCGTGTTTGTCACGTCGCAAAATGCACTGCGGCACGCACGGGTGTACCGAGGGACTCGGCCGGAACTGGAGGGGTTCTGCCTAATGTCGGACGGGTGCGAGCCAGCACTCTACGATAAGCAGAGAAACCGCATGGCACCACTCCTGCGTATCCTGTTTCAGCAGGTTCAGCTGATGGGCCGGCAGAGTTCTTCGGAGATCCTGAATGCGGTGATGCGGGGCCTGATTGCGCCGAGGACACAGGATGACTGCAGCATGGTTCTCCTGACACGGCCCGGAGCACGTTTCGGCCGCTGGGAGCAGATGACCGCCAGGGAAAAAGCAAACGTGCTAGGCGTCCGGACACAGGATCGCTGCCGGAGAAGACATCAGATCAACCACTATGCGGAGAGATACGGGGTAATTACCCCAATGAAAAGGGAGGAGACTCGATGATGAACAACTACGACACCATGCTGGCTGGACTGAAGGATCTGGTCGACAATCCGACGCCCCGTGTTCCTGTGGCGCTATGCCTGAATGTGAGCGGCTCCATGGCAGGCACGCCGATTCAGGAACTGAACGACGGCGTTCAGCAGTACCTGACGGAGATGCAGGAAGATGACCTGACACGCTACTCTGTAGAGACGGCACTGGTGACATTCGCTACCGGAGCTACGTGTGTCTCAGACTTTGAGATGGAAGAGCGGATCCAGCCGCCTCAGATGCATGCAGGTGGGATCACCTGCATGGGTGAGGGGGTCGACCTGGCTCTGGATCTGCTGGAACAACGCAAGAATGCCTACAAGGCAACAGGTGTGGACTACTATCAGCCCATTTTGGTGCTGATGAGCGATGGGGCACCGAATGGGGATCCCCGAATCCTCGGTGAAGCGGTTCAGCGTGTGCAGGACCTGTGCAGTCAGCGGCGCTTGGCGGTGATCGCCGTGGGCATTGGGCCGGACGCAGATCTGGACATGCTGGCCAGATTCAGTCCCAAGAGGAAACCCGTCCATCTACATGAGCTGCAGTTCCGAGAATTCTTCGTCTGGCTGAGCCAGAGCGTTGCAAATGTCTCAGCATCGCTTCCCGGAGACGAAGCAGATCTGGACATGGAGGCCCTGGATGCACTGGAGGCGGAGCCGTGGCCGGATGACACGCCCTGAGGCGGGGGCAAACCACCGCTTATCGATATCGGGGAGGAAGAAATCCGCCGGGCGGCTGCCCTAGGCTGGGTGCAGGGATTTGGCGACGGCACCTTCCGCCCCAGTGAGAATATCACACGCGCTCAGGCGATGACCATGATTAACCGGGTTTTCTGCCGTCAGCCTGAGGAGACGGACGACCTGCTGCCCGGTATGAGCGCCTGGACCGACTGCTGTGAGAGCTACTGGTACTACCTGGTCATCCAAGAGACCGGTAACAGCAACTGAGGAAGAAGCGCAGACAGCTGTCTGCGCTTCTTCTGCGTCTATCTCTTCCTTTGAACAGCCATTGCGGATTCAGTGGAACCATTAGAAAACAATCATAAATCGGAAATAGGAAGTTTGCCTGCTCGATAAAGGCAACACCTCTATCAACGTCTTCGAGTCTTTTCCTCTGAAGATGTACTTCCTTCAACTGGGACCTTCTTGGTGGGCCACAATGACCCGGCCCCAGGTCCAGTTGATTGACGCAGCCTCCCCTTGGCGGGAAGGCTGTTATTTTCGACTTCTCTCATTTCGCAATCGGTACAGGTTGGAGGTCTGGCCACCGTTCTCCCGATAGCGTGGCAGCTTTTCGACCCAGCCCAGCTGGACCAGGTCGTTGAGCGCCCGCTTGACGGTGGATCGGGAGAGGGCCAGATCCGCAACAATGGTATCGATTGCATACCAGCTCTCGCCCTCACCATTGGCGCGGTCATGGAGGTACAGGCACACCATTTTTGCCCGCGCAGACATGTCCCTGTCCCCATAGACATCATTAAAAAGGCTCATTCACACCTCCTGGGCCGTG
>ERZ773258.686-NODE-686-length-36486-cov-76.899481_pt1 | contig 36486 bp, 30 predicted proteins | sample MGYA00511962_ERZ773258 | MGnify/ENA primary metagenome ERZ773258 (study PRJEB29015, sample SAMEA2737755) | human gut metagenome | biome: human gut; feature: human-associated habitat; material: faeces | place: China | collected 2012 ... | reverse complement strand
ATCGTGGCAAGTCGCTCCTCGGCGAGGGCGGTACCCTGAAGCCAAACTTCTGGCGTGCTCCTACCGATAATGATTTCGGTGCCGGCCTGCAGAAAAAGTTCCAGGTTTGGAAGAACCCTGTCATGAACCTGAAGGGTGTAGCTGTTGAAAAGGATAAGAAGGCAAACACCATCAGCATCTGTGCAACCTATGAGATGCCAGAGGTGAAGGGCGAGCTGGAAATAGAATATCTCATCATGCCTAATACCGGTGCGATGAAGGTAAGCCAGGAGTTTGATGCTTCTGATGATGCCAAGGTCAGCGATCTGTTCCGTTTCGGTATGCTGATGCAGTTGCCATACGATATGGACAAGAGCCAGTATTACGGCCGTGGTCCTATCGAGAACTATTCTGACCGTGAGGACTGCATGCGCATCGGAATCTACAGCGATGATGCCGACAACCAGTACTTCCCATACATCCGTCCACAGGAGAGTGGAACCAAGGGCGATATGCGCTGGTGGAATCAGACCGATGCTTCCGGCTTCGGATTCAAGGTGAAGAGCTGCAAGCCATTCTATGCTTCCGCTATCCACTTCGACACAGAAGAATTGGATGATGGTGATGACAAGGATCAGCGCCACAGTTTCAACCTGAAGAAGTCAAAATTCACCAATCTCTTCCTCGATGCAGAGCATTCTGGTGTGGCTGGTGAGAACTCTTGGGGTGCATGGCCTTTGGAGAAGTATCGCCTCCATTATGGCGATAAGAACTTCACTTTCGTGCTCATTCCATTAGATAAATAGTAGAAAAGCAGGGATTTGTACGAAAATCCAATATATTTAAACAGAAAATCCACCTCATTCGGGGTGGATTTTTTTATCTTTGCACCACCTATCACGGAAAAGTGTAGGTACAGCCTAAAAATAAAACAATAACGAACAATATGAGAAAAGCAAAATTTTTCGCAGCAGCATTGCTGGCGATGTCTTCACTCGGAGCTTTCGCACAGCATCAGTTTACTGTTCAGGCTAACAAGCCTGGAGCAGAAATCCAGCCTACCATGTATGGTATCTTCTTCGAGGATATCAACTTCGGTGCCGATGGTGGACTCTATGCAGAGATGGTAGAGAACCGTTCCTTCGAATTCCCACAGCGCCTGATGGGATGGAATACATTCGGAAATGTAACCCTCAGCGACGTAAAACCTGCCTTCGACCGCAATCCTCATTATGTAACACTTGAGAGCGCAGGCGCACGTGAGAAGCAGACTGGTCTTGAGAACCGTGGTTTCTTCGGCATGGGCTTGAAGAAGGATATGAAGTACGATTTCACCGTATATGGCCGTCTTCATCTCATCGATGGCAAGCAGGGCAAGATTCGCGTAGAACTCGTCAATTCAAAGAATGATGTCATTGCCAAGCAGGTCATCAACATCACCAATAATAAATGGCAGAAGCTTACTGCTACCCTTACTTCTCCTCAGACCGATGCCAAGGGTTTGATGCGAGTATATCTGGAGAAGGGTTCTGAGAGCGTAGATCTCGACCATATCTCTCTCTTCCCTGAGGACAACTGGAATGGTCTCCGTGCCGACCTCGTACAGGATTTGGCTGACTTGAAGCCAGGCATCTTCCGTTTCCCTGGCGGATGTATCGTAGAGGGAACCGACCTCGATACCCGTTATGAGTGGAAGAACTCTGTGGGTGCTCCTGAGAACCGTCCTCTGAACGAGAACCGCTGGAGAGATACCTTCCCACATCGCCTTTTCCCTAACTACTATCAGTCATTGGGCTTGGGCTTCTATGAGTATTTCCTCCTTTCAGAGAAGATTGGTGCTGAGCCATTGCCTATTCTCTCTGTAGGTCTGGCTTGCCAGTATCAGAACGATGATAAGGATCCTAATGCGCATGTAGCAGTCAAGGATCTCCAGAGCTATATCGACGATGCACTCGACCTCATCGAGTTTGCCAATGGTCCTGTCACCTCCAAGTGGGGTAAGCTCCGTGCCGATATGGGTCATCCAGCACCATTCAATCTGAAGCAGATTGGTATCGGTAATGAGCAGTGGGGACCTATGTACCCTGAGCGTCTGCAGAAGTTCATGGAGCAGATTCATGCCAAGTATCCAAAGATCAAGATCTGCGGTTCATCAGGTCCATCTGCTGATGGCAAGGACTTCGACTACGGTTGGGAGCAGATGCGCAAGTTGGGTGTAGACATGGTGGATGAGCACTACTACAAGAGTCCGGAATGGTTCCGCAGCAATGCCAGCCGTTACGACAAGTACGACCGCAAGGGTCCTAAGGTCTTTGCCGGCGAGTATGCTGCTCATGCCGAGAATGATCCAAACTCTTGGGAGGCAGCCCTTTCTGAGGCAGCTTTCATGACCGGTTTGGAGCGTAATGCCGATGTGGTTTATCAGGCTACCTATGCACCTCTTTTCGCTCATGTAGAGGGATGGCAGTGGCGTCCGGACCTCATCTGGTTCGATAACCTCAGCTCTGTCCGTTCTGCCAACTACTATGTTCAGCAGCTCTACGGCGAGAACAAGGGTACCAATGTGTTGAAACTTACCGAGAACGGCAAGGCTGTAGCAGGCGAGAATGGTCTCTATGCCACCGCTTGCTTCGACAAGGCTACCAAGAGCTACATCGTGAAGATTGCCAATACCTCTAACGAGGCAAAGGAAATCAACGTAACCTTTAATGGTATCAAGAAGTTGAACCCAGGTAAGGTAACCGTTCTCCATGCCGACGATATTCAGGCAGAAAACAAGATAGACAATAAAAATGTGGTTGTTCCTGTTGTATCAGATGCACAGGTTCAGGGCAATGTATTGAACGTGAAGATGAAGCCAAACAGCTTTGTTGTATACCGTTTCTAATTGCCTACCTCCAATCTTCAATAAACCCTTAAGGTACAAATAGATAAGTGGATAATGTGAATCCCTTGCGACTCTAGTGGTTGCAAGGGATTTTTTCTCTTCTAATGCCCTTGAAATTACATGGCGACGCAGGAGTTTCTGTGTCAGGACGTAGGAAAGATTACGTCGCCATGTAGGAAAAAGGCACTTTATGTATAAGAAAAGTTTGAATTTTGCATAAAAAATACGCTCAAACGCTAGCAATTTGCTCATTTTTTCGTAACTTTGCACCCGCAAACTTATAATTAATAATAAAAGAAAGAATGGCTAATTTGAGATTTGAGGTTGTAGCCGAGGCCTTTAAGAAAAGACCTGTAGAGGTAGAGGCTCCCAAGGTGCGCCCTTCGGAGTACTTCGCCAAGTATGTATTCAACCGCCAGAAGATGTACAAGTATCTGCCATCTGATGTGTATGAGAAACTCATCGATGTGATAGATAACGGTACTCGTCTGGACCGTTCCATCGCTGATGCCGTGGCTGCCGGCATGAAGCTCTGGGCTGAGGAAAACGGGGTAACACATTATACTCACTGGTTCCAGCCATTGACAGAAGGTACTGCCGAGAAGCATGATGCCTTCGTGGAGCATGACGGAAAGGGTGGTATGATTGAGGAATTCTCTGGCAAATTGCTTGTCCAGCAGGAACCTGATGCCAGCTCATTCCCTAACGGCGGTATCCGCAACACCTTCGAGGCTCGTGGCTATTCTGCATGGGATCCTACATCGCCTGTGTTCATCATCGACGATACCCTCTGTATCCCTACCATCTTTATTTCTTATACCGGTGAGGCGCTGGACTACAAGGCTCCATTGCTCCGCTCGCTCCATACCCTGAGCGAGGCGGCTACCGAGGTGTGCCACTACTTCTACCCACAGGTAAAGAAGGTGCAGACCAATCTCGGATGGGAGCAGGAGTACTTCCTGGTAGATGAGAGTCTCTATTCGGCTCGCCCTGACCTGATGCTCACAGGCCGTACCCTGATGGGACACGACTCTGCGAAGAACCAGCAGATGGACGACCACTATTTCGGAACAATCCCTGAGCGTGTGCAGGCTTTCATGAAGGATCTGGAAGTGCAGGCACTCGAACTCGGCATCCCTTGCAAGACCCGTCATAACGAGGTGGCACCAAACCAGTTTGAGCTAGCACCTATCTATGAGGAGTGCAATCTTGCCGTAGACCATAATATGCTCCTGATGAGTCTGATGAAGCGTGTGGCTCACAAGCATGGTTTCCGTGTGCTCCTTCACGAGAAGCCATTCGCTGGCGTCAACGGTTCGGGCAAGCACAACAACTGGAGTCTCTGCACCGATACCGGCGTACTGCTCCATGCAGCAGGCAAGACACCGGAGGACAATCTCCGCTTCGTAGTCTTCATCGTAGAGACCCTGATGGGCGTTTACAAGCACAATGGACTGCTGAAGGCTTCTATCATGAGCGCTACCAATGCGCACCGTTTGGGAGCCAACGAGGCACCACCAGCCATCATCTCTTCATTCCTCGGCAAGCAGCTCACCGACCTGCTCGACCATATCGAGAAGGCAGACAAGGAAGAACTCTTCGCCCTGGCTGGCAAGAAGGGTATGGAGCTGGATATCCCTGAGATTCCGGAGCTGATGATCGATAACACCGACCGCAACCGTACCTCTCCATTCGCCTTCACCGGAAACCGTTTCGAGTTCCGTGCCGTAGGTTCAGAGGCCAACTGTGCGTCATCTCTCATCGTACTGAATGCTGCCGTAGCTGAGGCTCTCGAAAATTTCAAGGCTCGCGTGGATGCCTTGATTGCCAAGGGCGAGGACCAGACATCGGCTATTATAGATATTGTACGCGAGGATATCAAGACCTGCAAGCCTATCCGCTTCGACGGCAACGGCTATTCAGATGAGTGGAAGGAAGAGGCTCAGAAGCGAGGCTTGGACTGCGAGGCATCCTGCCCGGTAGTCTTCGACCGTTATCTGGACAAGGAGAGCATCGAGATGTTTGCCAAGACCAACGTGATGAGCGAGAGCGAGTTGAAGGCGCGCAACGAGGTGAAGTGGGAGACCTATACCAAGAAGATTCAGATTGAGGCTCGTGTGATGGGCGACCTGAGCATGAACCACATCATCCCTGTGGCTACCCACTATCAGAGCCGTCTGGCAAAGAACGTAGAGGGCATGATTCACATCTTCGGTGGCGAGGAAGGCAAGAAGCTGACAGCCCGCAACGTGAAGATTATCCGTGAGATAGCCGAGCGCACCGAGGCAATAGAGCGTGGTGTAGAGGCATTGGTAGATGCCCGCAAGGTAGCCAACAAGATAGAGAGCGAGCGCGAGAAGGCAGTAGCATATCACGACACGGTAGCTCCAAAGATGGAGGAAATCCGTTATCAGATAGACAAGCTCGAGCTTCTCGTAGCCGATGAACTTTGGACATTGCCAAAGTATCGTGAGCTGCTGTTCATCCGATAATATTTCCTGGATAAGGAATTGATATAATAAAAAAGAGTGCATTGCCGTTAACAATGCACTCTTTTTTTGCTTATCCTGAGCAGAAAAGTGCAAACTAAGTTAAATATTCATAAAAGTTTGGGATTAAAACTCGTAACCTACACATAATCAAATAAAAATGTGTAATTTTGCAGTCCGATTATTTCGGGGATACGCTTAGAGTCCCCAAGATATGGTGTGTTAATAGCATGCCCTGTGGCCGGGGTATGTGGTTAGTGAATCACCTGTCTGAATAGTGAGTAAAAAAGATTAAAAACGTTTTTTAGTAGTAAATTTAAATTTTAAAATGGACACATTAAGTTACAAGACTATTTCCGTAAACAAGGAAACAGCTAAGAAAGAGTGGGTCGTAATCGACGCTACCGACCAGGTTGTAGGTCGCCTCTGCTCTAAGGTTGCTAAATTGCTCCGCGGAAAGTACAAGCCAACTTTCACTCCACACGTAGATTGTGGTGACAACGTAATCATTATCAATGCCGCTAAGGTAGTTTTCACAGGTAAGAAGGAAACAGATAAGGTTTACACTCGTTACACTGGTTATCCAGGTGGTCAGCGCTTCAACACTCCAGCAGAGTTGCGCAAGCGTCCTGATGGAATGGACAAGATCCTCCGTCACGCTATCAAGGGTATGTTGCCAAAGGGCCCTCTCGGTCGTTCTTTGATGGACAACCTCTTCATTTACGATGGCACAGAGCACAAGCACGAGGCACAGCAGCCAAAGGCTATTGATATTAACCAGTATAAATAATTAAGGTAGAATGGAAGTAATTAATGCAATTGGTCGCCGTAAGAGCGCTGTAGCTCGTGTATACCTCACAGAGGGTACCGGTAAGATCACAATCAACAAGAAAGATATTGAGACATATTTCCCATCAGCAATCCTTCGCTATGTAGTAAAGCAGCCATTGCAGTTGCTCGAAGCTGAGGGTAAGTATGATATTAAGGCAAACCTCGACGGTGGTGGTTTCACCGGTCAGAGCCAGGCTCTCCGCCTCGCTATCGCTCGCGCACTCGTTAAGATCGACGCTAACGATAAGAAGGCTTTGAAGGATGCAGGCTTCATGACACGTGACTCACGTGCTGTTGAGCGTAAGAAGCCAGGTCAGCCAAAGGCTCGTCGTCGCTTCCAGTTCAGCAAGCGTTAATCTTATACATATTTTATTATATATATACAGATTATATATAGCTGAGCTAAAAAGTTTAGTATCTAAATCGGTGAGATTCCATTAATCGGGGACTACTCATCGACTGATCTAACATTAGATTCAAAAAGAAAGTAAACACAATTAAAAAAGAAAAAACAATGTCAAGAACAAATTTTGACCAGTTACTTCAGGCAGGTTGCCACTTCGGACACCTCCGTCGCAAGTGGAATCCAGCAATGGCTCCTTACATCTTCATGGAGCGTAACGGTATTCATATTATCGACCTCAACAAGACTGTCGCTAAGATCGACGAGGCTGCTGAGGCTCTCAAGACAATTGCCAAGACAGGTAGAAAGATCCTGTTTGTCGCTACTAAAAAACAAGCTAAGGACGTAGTTGCTGAGAAGGCAGCTTCTATCAATATGCCATACGTAAACGAGCGTTGGGCTGGTGGTATGCTCACCAACTTCCCTACAATCCGTAAGGCAGTTAAGAAAATGACAAACATCGATCGTCTGTTGAACGATGGTACATTCTCTAACCTCTCTAAGCGCGAGTTGCTTCAGGTAAGCCGCCAGCGTGCTAAGTTGGAGAAGAACCTCGGTTCTATCGCAGATATGGCCCGTCTCCCAGTAGCCCTCTTCGTTGTTGACGTAATGAAGGAGCACATCGCTGTTAAGGAGGCTAACCGTCTTGGTATTCCAGTGTTCGGTATCGTAGATACCAACTCTGATCCTAAGAATGTTGATTACGTTATCCCAGCTAACGACGATGCTAAGGATTCTGTAGATGCTATCCTTACTGCAGTTTGCGGTGCTATCGCTGAGGCTCTCGAGGAGCGCAAGGCTGAGAAGGCTGACGACAAGGCTGCTGCTGAGCAGAAGGACCAGCCTAAGAAGAAGGCTGCCCGCAAGGACGAGGCTGAGTAATTAGGCAAAGAAATATATACTGAAGCCATTGATTCTGTTTATGATTCGATGGCTTTAGTAGCTTTTAAGCAAAGATTATTATTAACTTTTTAATATAAAAATATTATTATGGCTGTTTCAATTGAAGATATCAAGAAACTTCGCGCTATGACTGGTGCTGGTCTTGCTGACGTTAAGAAGGCACTCACAGAGGCTGAAGGTGATTTCGATAAGGCAAAGGAGTTGCTCCGTGAGCGTGGTCTCGCTATCGCTGCTAAGCGTTCTGACCGTGAGACTTCTAACGGTTGCGTTCTCGTTAAGAAGGTTAACGATTTCGCTGCTATCATCGCTCTCAAGTGCGAGACTGACTTCGTAGCTAATGGTGCTGACTTCATCAAGTTGACATCTGACATCCTCGACGCTGCTATCGCTGCCAAGGCTCACACTCTCGACGAGGTGAAGACTTTGAAGGTTGGCGATGCTGATGCTCAGGCTGCTGTTACACAGCGCTCTGGTATCACTGGCGAGAAGATGGAGCTCGACGGCTACTGTGTTCTCGAGGGTGACAACATCGAGGTTTACGACCACATGAACAAGCACACTTTGTGTACTATGGTTCAGCTCAACGAGAACAACGAGGAGGCTGGTCACAAGATCGCTATGCAGGTTGCTGCTATGCGCCCTGTAGCTCTCGACGAGTCTTCAGTTTCTGAGGAGACTAAGAAGACTGAGCTCGAGGTTGCTGTTGCCAAGACTAAGGAAGAGCTCGTAGAGAAGGCTGTTAACGCTGCTTTGAAGAAGGCTGGCATCAACCCAGCTCACGTTGACTCTGAGGAGCACATCGAGAGCAACACCAAGAAGGGTTGGTTGACACCTGAGCAGGCTGAAGAGGCTCGCAACATCAAGAAGACTGTTGGTGAGGAGAAGGCTGCTACTTTGAACCCTACTATGATCCAGAACATTGCTAATGGTCGTCTGGCTAAGTTCTTCAAGGAGAACTGCCTCGTTGACCAGGAGTTCCAGTTCGGTGACGGTGACAAGCAGACTGTTGCTCAGTACCTCGCTTCTCAGAGCAAGGATCTCAAAATCGTTGCTTACCAGCGCTTTACTCTTGCTGCTGAGTAATCATTACTCAAAAGCAAGCGTTAATTTGACTTATAGTTAAATTAGAATACCCGGGAGTTATGAAGTTAAAGCCTCGCTTTGCTTCTAACTCCCATTTCTTTTTTATATAAAAATTTGATGTTATGAAGATATTTGCCATCGGTATGAACTATACCGAACACAATAAATCGCTGCATGGTACGTTATCTAAACCAGAGCGTCCTGTCATCTTCACCAAGGCAGATTCTGCTTTGCTCAATAACGGCAAGCCTTTCTTCATTCCTGATCATCTGGGAAGAATAGAGTATGAAACCGAAGTAGTGGTCAGAATATCCAAGTTGGGAAAGACCATTCCGCAGCGTTTCGCCCACCGCTATTACGATGCAGTAACAGTAGGTATCGACTTTACGGCACGCGAGATGCAGAAGAAGCTGCGCGAGGCTGGCCAGCCTTGGGAACTCGCCAAGGGATTCGACGGTTCTGCGGTTATCGGCGAATGGGTCGACATCCAGAAGTTCCGTGATATCCAGGCACTGCACTTCCGCCTCGACCTCAATGACAAGACCGTACAGGAAGGCTGCACGAGCGATATGCTCTACAAGGTAGATGAAATCATCTCCTATATCAGCCAGTACTTCACGCTCAAGACGGGCGACCTGCTCTATACCGGATGTCCTACAGGCTGCGGTCCTGTCAACATCGACGACCATCTCGTAGGCTATCTCGAAGACAGGAAGGTGCTCGATTTTCACTGTAAATAAACAATATTGCAAGTAATATATCGATATGAACATAACGAAGGTTTGGAAATACATGCTGCTGGCATGTCTGCTCATGCTGGTGGTTCCTGCTCAGGCACAACGATTCTTCAATCTGACCTCTTCAGAAGTCAGAGTAGATTCCGTGTTGCCCCGTTTCGTGTATTCCATTCCTTTGACCGGTGCATATCGTGACTCCGTATATACCGTCAGCCTTAAATATGGCGAGTATATTGATATGACTGCCTCCGACATCGCCAATTACAACCGCCTGTCGGGTGCAGTACCTCCTGAGCAGGTATTACCCCAGCAGCGGGTTACTGAATGCCGTAAGCAGGGCGTACTCCAGATAGATTTCAGTCCTGTCGTATTCCGCAATAACCGCCATCAGCTGCTGGTCAGCTTCATGCTCCAGGTAGATGCCCGTCCTCTGAAGTGCTCCGAGCGTTCCAGTCGAGGTTCTCTGTTGGCTAAGGGCAAAGTATCAGCTTTCACTTCTTCTGATGCTTTGCGCTCAGCCTCTTCCCTCTATGCCTCCCATTCCGTCCTAGCCACAGGCAGATGGGCGAAGATCAGAGTCAGCGAAACCGGTTTCCATCAGCTTACCGAACAGGTAGTGCGCCAGGCAGGCTTCTCCGATATCAGCAAGGTGAAGATTTACGGCTATGGCGGCAATCTGCAGAACGAAGCCCTTCTGGCGAGCGAACTGCAGGCTACCGACGATTTGCAGGAAGTTCCTCAGTGCATCGTTGGCGGCAAGCATTATTTCTATGCCCAGGGACCGGTTTCCTGGAAGTCAGAAACCGCCCTCCAGCGCGTCCGTAATCCTTATTCCGATTACGGCTACTATTTTATTACCCAGACCGATGGAGAGCCTCTGGAGCAGGATTCAGCCACCTTTGTCTCTTCCCATTATCCGCAGTCATACGATTACCATTCCCTCTACGAGCCAGATGGCTACAGCTATTATCATGGCGGCAGAAACCTCTTCGATGCCGAAGAACTGAAGGTGGGCGATGAAAAGAAAGTGGTGATTACGAATACCACCGGTTCTGCGATAGGCAAACTCTCCGTAGCCCTGACTACCGCCACAAACAGCAAGGCTCAGATACTGAAGAATGGCAAGGCTTTGGGCGAAATCACCCTTTCTCTCAAGAATGACAATCCTACGGAGGAAACTGCTTACCTCAAGGCTACAGAGCGGGTTGTCACCTATCCCGATTCCGATTTCCATGATAAGGATACCATCTCCATCAAGGTCTTGTCGGGAGCTTCCATCCGCCTCGATTATATCTCCGTAACGTGGGAAAAGCCTCGAAGCTGTGCCTTTACCGCTGCCAACCTTGCCGCCGGTGGAAAGATTCCGGCTGCCCAGTATGTCTACGGCATCACCAACCAGGATCATCATGCCGATGGAGCAGCCGATATGGTCATCATCATACCGACCTCACAGAAACTGCTGAAACAGGCTCAGCGGCTGAAAGAATTTCATGAACAGCACGACGGACTGCGCGTTACCATCGTGCCTGCCGATGAACTCTATAACGAATTTTCTAGCGGTACCCCCGATGCCAACGCCTACCGCCGCTACCTGCGCATGCTTTCCGATAAGGCGCAGAGCGAGGCTGACATGCCGAAATATCTCCTGCTCTTCGGCGACTGCGTATGGGATAACCGCATGCTTACCTCCGGTTGCAGAATCCTGAATCCTGACGATTACCTGCTGTGCTTTGAGAGTGAAAACTCCTTCAGTGCCGTTTCCTGCTTCGTCAGCGATAGCTGGTTCGGCATGCTCGGCGAGGGAGCCGGACTATATCCTAGCCGTGAACTGCAGGATGTAGCCGTAGGCCGCTTCCCGGTAACTTATGCAGAAGAAGCCCAGGTGCTGGTAGACAAGACCATCAGTTATGCTCAGAATGCCAATGTAGGCGCCTGGCAGAACACCCTGATGTTTATGGGTGATGACGGAAACGGAAACATCCACATGAAGGATGCCGATGAGGTGGCAAATGATGTGCTCACCACCTATCCCGCCTATCTCGTCAAGAAGGTGATGTGGGATGCTTATACCCGCGAAACCTCCTCTTCGGGCAATACCTATCCCGAAGCAACGCGGATTATCAAGCAGCAGCAGGCTGCGGGAGCCCTCATCATGGATTATGCCGGACATGGCGATCCTACCCAGATGTCGAGCGAATCGGTTCTGAAACTCACCGATTTTACCAATTTCCGCAATACCAACCTGTCGCTCTGGGTAACCGCCTCCTGCGATATCATGCCGTTCGATGGTCTCGAAGCCAATATCGGCGAATCAGCGCTGCTCAATGATAAAGGTGGCGCAGTAGCCTTCTATGGCACCACCCGTACCGTTTACGCCCAGTATAACAGACATATCAACCGCGCCTTCATCTACAGAGTGCTCAGTCTGGTTAACGGCAAGCCAATCACGATAGGCGAGGCACACCGGTTGGCGCAGAACGACCTGGTAACCGGAACCGGACCAACCTCCGGCACCGATGTCACCGTGAACCATCTCAACTATTCCCTCTTGGGCGACCCGGCACTTTCGCTCAATCTGCCTATGCGTCAGATAGTAGTAGATTCCATCAATGGCATCCCTGTTGCCGAAACCGCAACCCTGCCGATGCTCAAGGCAGGCTCTATCGCCCGCATGGCAGGTCATATTGAGGGAGCAGACGACTTCCGGGGCGTCATCACCGCTACCGTAAGAGATTCCAAGGAGACGGTTACCTGTCGACTGAACAATACCGACAAGGATGGCGCTGAGACGGCTTTCGAATACAAAGACAGAACCAAGACCCTGTATCAGGGCACCGATAGCGTAAGAGGCGGCAAGTTTGCCTTCTCCTTTGCCGTTCCGCTGGATATCAATTATTCCAATCAGAGCGGTCTGGTCAACCTCTATGCGGTGAATACCGCCAAGACCCTCTCCGCCCACGGCTCCAGCGAGCAGTTTACGGTAGGGGAGAGCGAGGCGCAGAAGAACGATTCCATCGGTCCTTCCATCTACTGCTATCTCAATTCGCCTTCCTTCGTAGATGGCGGCAATGTCAACACCACCCCGTTCTTTGTGGCAAAGATAACCGATAAGGACGGAATCAATGCTGCCGGAAGCGGTATCGGCCACGATCTGCAGCTGGTGATAGATGGCGATATGTCGAAGACCTACGTGCTGAACAGCAATTTCACCTACGATTTCGGAACCTATACCAGCGGTTCTACCTATTACAGCATACCGCAACTGGAACCGGGCAAGCACGAACTCACCTTCCGAGCCTGGGATATCCAGAACAACAGTTCTACGGTGAAGCTCCGTTTCAATGTGGTGAAGGCACTGAGTCCGGCGCTCTTCGATGTGGGCGTAACCGCCAATCCGGCTAAGACCTCCACCACCTTCATCATCAGTCACGACCGCACAGAGAGCGATATGGACGTGGTGGTAGAAGTGTTCGATTCATCGGGCAGACAGCACTGGCGCCATTCCGAAAGCGGTGTACCTACCTCGGGCAGCTATACCGTCAGCTGGGACCTCACCTCCGATAGCGGCACTCCTCTGGGCACCGGCGTATATCTCTATCGCGTCAAGGTGGCGAGCGATGGCAGCAGCTATACCTCTAAAGTCAAGAAACTCATCATTATTAAATAAAAATATATTTACAATGGCAATGAAAAGAATCTATAAGATATTCGTCTTGGGATGTCTCGCTCTGATGGCATCAGAAGTGAAGGCGCAGGATAAGAAAGATCTCTTCAATCCTGTGAACTATGCAGTCATTTCGCAAACCATAGCTCCTGATGCCCGTGGTGGCGGTTTGGGAGATGTCGGTGCGGCTACCGACCCTGATGTCAACTCCCAGTACTGGAATCCGGCAAAATATCCTTTCACCATTTCGCGTGCCGGTGTTTCGCTCAGTTTCACCCCTTGGCTGCGTTCGCTGGTCAATGATATGAATCTTGCCTATCTCTCTGGCTATTACCGCATTGGCGATTACAGCGCCGTATCAGCATCGCTCCGCTATTTCAATATGGGCGAAGTGTTTACCAGTCAGGAAGGTGCCGAGAGTGGCACGGGTATGACCATCAATCCTTACGAGATGTCGGTCGATGTGGCTTATTCTCTGATGCTCAGCGAGAAGTTCTCTCTTGCTGCCGCCATCCGCTGGATCTATTCCGATATGCGCTTCGATTATACCGAAGATAATTCGCCTGCCTCCGCTTTCGCAGCCGATATTGCCGCCTATTACCAGAACTATGTGGTCATCGGCCAGCGCGAATGCCAGTTGGGTTTGGGCTTGAATATTTCTAACATCGGTAGTAAGATTACCTTCAGTGGCAAGGAGTATGGCGAGTTCCTGCCAGCCAACATGCGTCTGGGCGCCTCGCTGATGATTCCTATCGACGAGTACAATCGCGTTACCCTGGCAGCCGATGCCAACAAGTATCTGGTGCCTACCGTTCCGAAGCAGGAAGAGGGTGAGGACAATTCAGAATATGAAGACCGTGTGCATCGTGAGTATGATGATATTTCGGGCATCAGCGGTATCTTCAAGAGTTTCAGCGATGCCCCTGGCGGTTTCAAGGAAGAGCTGGAGGAAATCAACTACGGTCTGGGTGCCGAGTATGTATATAATGATAAGTTTGCGCTCCGTGCCGGTTATCATCACGAGAGTCAGAGCAAGGGTAACCGCAAGTACTTCACTGTAGGTGCCGGTTTCAAGATGAATGTCTTCTCGCTCGATGCTGCCTATGTGGTGGCTACCGCCAAGAGTAACCCGCTCGACCAGACCCTCCGCTTCACCCTGTCGTTTGATATGGATGGACTGAAGGACCTGTTTAAAAGGTAATGTTGAGTGTTGAATGTTGAATGAATAGTGTTGAATGTTGAATGTTGAATGTTGAATTAGGCTAGCGCCCTTGAGTCCGTTAGGCAAAAATTCAACATTCAACATTCAACATTCAACATTCAATTAATTTAAAGTTATGAATATACGTGTAGGATTTGGATATGATGTCCACAAGCTGGTGGGGAACCGCGACTTGTGGCTGGGAGGAATCAAGATAGATTATGAACTGGGATTGCTGGGCCACAGCGATGCCGATGTGCTGATACATGCCATTTGCGATGCCCTGCTGGGCGCCGCCAACATGCGTGATATCGGATATCATTTCCCGGATACGGCAGCAGAAACACTGAATGTGGATTCTAAGATACTGCTCCGCAAAACGATGCAACTGATAGCTACCAAGGGCTATACACTGGGCAATATCGATGCCACAGTCTGTGCCGAACGCCCTAAACTCAACCCGCATGTGCCAGCCATGAAAGCCTGTCTGGCAGAGGTAATGGGGGTAGACGAAGACCAGATATCCATCAAGGCAACAACCACCGAGAAACTCGGATTCACAGGCAGAATGGAGGGCATCTCCGCCTATGCCACCGTTCTTATCCAGAAAGGATAGAACGCAATCAGCACGCCCTGAAAGGGCAAAAGCTTTATATTCAGCAAAATGTAGAATAAGTGTCAGAAAGTTGTTAATTTCCGTTTCTTTTGTTCATTTTTGATTGATATATATCAAAAAAATGCAAAAACGTCACACTTTCTTGGCTGAATATTTGGTGAATAGCCGAAATAGTAGTAATTTTGCAGCGTCAAAAGGTTAATAGATTGTTTAGGTTAGTAGTAATAGATTTAGGTTTTTAGTTATTAGGTTTTAAGGTAGATTGTTTAACCGATAATTGAGAAAGTCGTGAGACTATTTTGATTAGATTTTTTAAGTTAAACATATTGCATGCCACAGCTCGTTGAGAGTTGTGGTATGTTTTTTTTATGCCCCTTTCTCCCCCTTCCGTTTCCTCTTTCCGATTTCTTCGAAAAAAACATGCCTTTTTATTTTGTTTTGTCTCCGATTTGTGCTATCTTTGCAGTATCAATCAATATACGCAGCTTTTTGCGGTATCAAAAATATACGCACATGAGAGTACTCATAGTAAATACAAGTGAAAAGACAGGCGGAGCGGCAGTAGCAGCCAACCGCCTGATGGATGCCCTTAACAACAATGGCGTTAAGGCAAAGATGTTGGTACGCGACAAGGAGACTGAAGACATCACCGTGGTCAGTCTGCCCCGTTCGCTCAGGTTGCAGTGGAACTTCCTGTGGGAGCGCTGGTGCGTGTTCTGGCATCTCCATTTCTCCCGTCAGCGCCTCTGGGAGGTAGACATGGCAACATCGGGTACCGATATCACCAGGCTCCGCGAGTTTCAGGAGGCAGATGTCATCCATCTCTCCTGGATTAACCAGGGCATGCTCTCACTCAAGAACATCCGCAAAATAATCCGCAGCGGCAAACCGGTGGTATGGACCATGCACGATCTCTGGCCAGCTACCGGCATCTGCCATTATGCCCGTGGCTGCAACCGCTATGCCTCCGCCTGCGGCAACTGTCCGCTTCTCCCCCATAAAGGCAGCAAGAACGACCTCTCAGCAAAGATATTCCGCCGCAAGAAGGAACTCTACCATCGCGGCGCCATCTCCTTCGTCACCTGTAGCCGTTGGCTCGAACGGCAGGCTAAGGGTAGCGGTCTCTTCGTAGGCCAGCGCATCACCAACATCCCGAATCCGATAGATACCCACGTGTTCTGTCCGCAGGATCAGGCAGAGGCGCGTCTGCGTGCCGGTCTGCCAGCCGACAAGCATATCATCCTCTTCGTATCGCAGCGCGTAACCGACGAGCGCAAGGGCATGCGCTATTTCATCGAAGCCATCGACCGGCTGGTAGCGCGCTATCCCGAGATGAAGGAGAATACCGCCATCGCCATCCTGGGCGGCCATTCCGAGGAAGTAAACCTCACCCTGCCGTCCTATTCGCTCGGCTATGTCAGCGATGAGAAACAGATTGTGGCAATCTACAATTCGGCAGATGCCTTTGTGCTGCCATCGCTCGAAGATAACCTCCCTAACACCATCATGGAGTCGATGGCGTGCGGCGTGCCGAGCATCGGTTTCAGGGTAGGAGGAATACCGGAGATGATAGACCATCAGCAGAACGGCTACGTGGCCAACTACCGTGATACCGAAGACCTGGCGAGCGGTATCCACTGGGTACTCGAAGAGGCCGACAGGGCGGCGCTGAAGCAGGCATGTCTGCAGAAGGTAGCACAGAACTATTCGCAGCATGCCGTAGCATTGAAATATATTGAAGTTTATAACGAGGCGATGGCCTACAAAAACTATAAGTTATGATTAAGTTCACCGTCGTAACCTGTACGTACAATGCCGAGAAGGAGTTGCAGCGTACCCTCGACAGCGTGCAGCGCCAGACCTACTGCAACATCGAGCACATCATCATGGATGGCGGTTCCCGCGACCGTACCCTCCAGCTGGTGAAGACATATCAGCATCGCAATGCAGTAGGCGAGAGCTCGCACGAAATCGTGGTCATATCAGAGCCCGACAAGGGACTTTATGATGCCATGAACAAGAGTATTGACCGTGCTACGGGCGATTACCTGGTGTTCATGAATGCCGGCGACACCTTTCCTACGTCCGATACGCTGGAGTACGTAGAAGGCTGTGTAGGCGAAGGCGAAGTACTGCCCGGCGTACTTTACGGCGATACCGATATCGTGAACGGGATGGGTTGTTTTCTGCGTCACCGCCGCCTGGCCCCACCCAAGAAGCTCACGTGGCGTTCGTTCATCTGGGGCATGCTGGTGTGTCACCAGTCATTCTATGCCCGCACAGACATAGCCCGTGAGATTCATTACGATCTGCGCTACCGATATTCGGCAGATGTAGACTGGTGCATCCGCATCATGCGGGAGTCATCTCGCCGCAAGCTCCCGTTGCGCAACGTCCATGCCGTCCTCACCCATTTTCTGGATGGCGGCATGACCACGCAGAACCACAAAGCCTCCCTGAAGGAGCGTTTCCAGGTGATGCGCACCCATTACGGCCTTCTTCCCACCCTTGCAGTTCATGCCTGGTTCGTGATAAGAGGGGCTGTAAAAAGGTAAAAAAGTAAAAAGGTAAAAAAGTAAAAAGAGGCTTTAAAAGGTAAAAAGAAGAAAATTCCGTTTGGCGTTCTGGCTTTTTCTAACGCCTATGGGGAAATGATATTTTTCTTACGTCTAGCTTGTTTTCGAAGTGTGAAAAATGTAGACAAAAAATAGGAGAGTGTGTCGTAAGTCTAGATAATTGCAGCCGAGGACGGGCTGAAGGCCCAAAAGCTCCTAGTCCAGGGCGTATTGGATGTGACTTATGATGCACTCTCAATTTGTTAAACAAGCTTTGAGTTTCATTGATGAAAAGTCCTCTTCATTAACTGTTCTTTTGTGCGCAAGTTCATGCAGAAAAGTACTGATACGGTTCAATCAGCTTACTCAAGTGGCTCAATCAGCTAACTCAAGTAGTTCAATCAGTTAAGTCAAGTGGCTCAATCAGCGAGTACAGCCGTCTGCGTAACCCAGTTCAGCCATATCCTTAACCCGATGCAGCCATATCTGCAACCCGATGCAGTCGAATCCTTAACCCAACGCAGTCGAATCCTTAACCCAACGCAGCCATATCTGTAACCCGACGCAGCCGCTTCAGTTGGTAAACGGAAGTACATCGTTTGTTTACCTCATTTAAGCGCTCAATGACTACCAGGGCAAATTACCTTTTTTTGATGACTACCAGAGCCAATAATAGGTACCATCAGGGCCAATCATGTGTTTTCTGATATGCCCGAATGACTACCAGGGAGAATCTTAAAAATATATATTGCTGAATATCAGACAGTTAGGTGTAGATTTTCCTTCCCTATACTATACCAAGTATATTATATATATACATTTACATCTTTTACACTATACGTAATACGTGAGGAAAAAGATTTTTTTTTCAACATTTCAGCTCATTTTGTCTGAAAAAATGTCTAAAACTCTTGTGTGAATGAAAATAAAGTCGTAACTTTGCGCTATAGAATTTTAAAACAGATGGTTATGAAGTACTTAGATCCTAAGGCAGACCTCACGTTCAAGAAGATATTCGGCAATCATCCTGATCGGTTGAGAAACCTCCTGTATGTCCTTCAGTCACCCAGCGAGGACGAGTTGATACACCTGCAACAGTATCTGCCGTCAGTAGAAGAACTGGAAATTTCCGCCTTTACAGATGCCGAGTTCCGTGCCTACGACAAATTCTGGGATTCCGTAAGTGTTGAAAGAACCCTCCTGGATGACAGATACCAGAAAGGCAGAGAAGAAGGCAGAGAAGAAGGCATGAACCAGCGCAGCCTTGAGATTGCCAGGAATATGCTGGCAAAGGGGATGGATGCATCGACAGTCTTGGAAATAACAGGATTGTCGATGGAAGAGATACAATAGCTGATAGCTAGAGGAGAGCCTTCAGGTCGGTGATGACGGCCTGGGTGTAGGCTCTTATCTGAGATTCTGACAGATCGCTGATATGCTCGGGAGCGAGGGCGGCGATGTGCTGGCGGGTCTCCATCTCTATCATCGTGGCGATAGGGAGGAGCTTGTGGGTTGTCTTGCCGATGGCTTCTATTGATAACTCGCCTTCTGTTGCCTGCTGGAGGTTCTGGAGATGGGATGACAACTCCTGCTTGACGGTGCTGAGTATCTCGGCTTCTGCCTCCGGATCGCCTTCTGCAAAGGTCAGGAGGGGTGCAAAGCGGGATTTCTTATTGGTTTTCTCTGTAATATCCTCTGCTGCTGATGCAGTATCCCTTGTTTTCTCTGCCATATCCTCTGTTTCTGATGCTGCATCCTCTAATCCGAGGATTTCTTTCAGTTTCTCTGTGCTGAACGGCTTGAAGAGGCAATCGTCGAAACCGGCTTCTTTCAACTCTCTGATGATGCTGGCATCGTGGGCGGTCATCGCTACTACCTTCATGTGGCTGTGGTTGATGTGCTGAATCATCCTGATGCCGTTCATCTCGGGCATTTCGATATCCATCATCATCAGCGCAGGATGCTCGTTGTGGAGCACGGTGAGCGCCTCGGCTACATGCAGACAGGCAAAGACTTGCCAGCTGTCGCCTACCAGCTTCTTCAGCATCTCCTGAAGCAGACGGAGCTGCAACGGGTCGTCATCGAGCAGCAGTATCTTGTGGTTTTCGAAATGGGGCTTGGCTGGGGCGAGCGGCTTCTGCTCTTCTGCCTCTTCTACTGCAGGAGCGGTGCCTAAGGCAAGCGGAATGGTGACGGTGAAGGTGCTGCCCTTGTCCTTGACGGATTCCAGACGCAGGGTGCCCTGGAGCAGATTGACCAGTTCCTGGGTGATGTTCAGTCCGAGACCGGTGCCCTCGATGCCCTGGGCACTCTTCAGACGGGTGAACGCCTGGAACACCTTCTGGCGCTCTTCGGCGGTCATGCCCTTGCCGGTATCCCTTACCGAGAAGGTGAGGAGGTGCTGGGGACTGATGGCTGCCTGGATGGTGACGCTGCCCTTATCGGTATACTTGATGGCATTGCTCACCAGGTTGTTGAGTATCTGACGGATACGGAAGGCATCGGCACGGTAGTAGGTCTGCGGACTGCTGATTCCATCGAGCTCCAGATGCAGTTCCAGTCCCTTCTCACGGCTCAGGATCTGCATCTCTCCGGCACACTGGCGGAACATGTCGGCAGGCGAGAAATCTACAGGGTTCAGTTTCATCAGTCCGTTTTCCAACTGGTGATAATCGAGCAGGGCGGCAACGAGCCGGGAGAGATGGGTGGCAGAACCCTTGATGCTGTTGAGGCAGGAGATGCCCTGCGGGTTGTCGACATAATCCTTCATCAGGTCGATGAAGCCCGAGATGCTGGCAGCCGGAGCCTTGATGTCGTGGGTGATGGTGAGGAGCAGGCGCTCGCGCTGGTTCATGATGCGCCTGATTTCCTCGTTAGCCTCTTCTAGATTCTCGCGGTAGATGCGTTCCTTCTGCGTATCGCGGTAGATGTAATAGACGAGGATGACGGCGGCTGTGATGGCTACGATGGCAAGCAGACCTATCTGCCAGAGCAGATTCTGGCGCGCCTGCATCGCCTGGTTGATAGCCTGCTGCATCGCCTGACGTTCGCGCTGGTGAATATCGTTGAGCTGCTGGGAGGAGCGCAGGGCGAGGCGGGCATTGGTTATCTGCAGGTCTCTCACCTCGCGGTTGATAGCTTCGTGGTTATCGCGCGTAGACTGCTTTTCCTGGCGGTCAATCTGTTTTAGAATATTGGCTACGTTTCCGGCTAAGTTGACCGGGGTAGAGAGGGTATCGGTGACAGCCTGGTTGCTGTCGCGTCTGATGCTGAGCGTTTCGGCATGCTCCTTCTTGAAGGCATCGGCAAGGCGGCGGAAGAAGCCCTTGCGGGTTTTCATCACCTCTACGGTAGTGTTCTTTGCCACATGAGTCTTGGGTGCCTTGGAATGCACGACAACGGAATCTTCGCCACTGTTGAGGCTGTTCATCTTCTCGTGCAGATAGTTGTGGGATGACTTGCCCTGCATGGCGCGGGTAAGCTGCTGCAGATTGGTCTGTTCCTCCTTGAGCAGGTTGGACATGGTGCTGTCGGCTGCCTGGCGCTTTTCGATATAGTCGCGGGTTGCCTGGTTGATAGCGAGCACGGTTGTGGTGTTGCGATATACCAGCCCTATCGCCAGAATCAGTACGATGGCGACGATGATGTAACCCAGGGCTACCTTGAAAGGAACGTTTGTTTGCTGCATCTTCTAATCTTTTAATGTTTTGAGTCTTTTTGCTATTTGCGTGCAAAGTTAATCAAAAATGCGATATAAACCAACGAAAACAGGAGATAAATGCCAAAATCTGGTCATCTATCTCCTGTTTCATTGAAAGCGACGCGTAATTACTATTTTCTGAAGGTGAATTTACTCTGCTATGGTTGAATCCACTGTTGTTGCTGGTGCCTCTGCTGGTGTTTCAGCTGGTGCATCTGTTGGAGTTACTGTAGTGTCTGTAGGAGCCTCTGCTGGGGTCTCAACAGGTGTTGCTGTTGTGTCGGCTGGAGCTACTGTGTCTACTGGTTCTGAACCTGCAACGTTTACCATTCTGTTACCTGCAAATACATTGCTAACTGATACCATTGCTACTGCTGCGATAACTGCAAATACTAACTTTTTCATAATTCTTTTGTTTTTAAATTGTGAATATTATTGTTTATTAATTCTCTTGCTGAAACTCATTTGCGAGTTCGCTAAATAATATCACAATAGGCGTGCCAGAAAATGGTGAATTTGGTTAAGTATCTGATAATCAGAGGAGATGATGTTTTGTGCCAGAAATGGGGTGTGGGGAAAGTGGGGAAAAGGTGTAGAAAAATTCCCCAATATAGTGTGGAATATATTGGGGAATCGGGGTGTGGCATGTTTACTCCATGCCGTATTTCTTCATCTTGTTGTAGAGTGTCTTGCGGTCGATGGCAAGCAGTTGGGCTGCCTTGCTCTTGTTGCCGTGGGTGGCTCTCAGGGCAGCGGCGATGCTTTCCTGTTCCGACTGTTCGCTGTGCAGCTGCATATTGATTGGTCGGGCTGGGGAGGTCTGTGCCATCGTCTTCTCCAGTTCCTGGGCACCGATATACTTGCCACGGGTGAGCAGGGTGGCGCGCTTCATCACATTGTTCAGTTCGCGCAGGTTGCCCGGCCAGTCGTATGAGGCAATGATTTCGGAGGCTTTGGCATCCATTCCGAGTACATTCTTGCCCAGTTCCTGGTTGGCGTGCTTGATAAAGAGGTTGGCAAAGAGGAAGATGTCGGCACCTCTGTCCTTGAGGGCAGGCATGTAGATGGTAAACTCGTTGATGCGGTGATAGAGGTCCTCTCTGAACTTGCCTTCGGCTACCGCCTGCGCCAGATTCTCGTTGGTTGCACAGATGAGTCGGATATCCACATCAATCTCCTGCGTGCTGCCCAGCGGACGGATTTTTCTCTCCTGCAAGGCTCTGAGGAGCTGCACCTGTACTTCGTAGTTGAGGTTTCCCATCTCATCGAGGAAAACCGTTCCGCCGTTAGCTATCTCGAAGGCGCCCTTCTTATCCTGTTCGGCTCCGGTAAAGGCACCCTTCTTATATCCGAAGAATTCAGATGCCGCCACCTCCTTAGGGATGGCACCGCAGTCGATGGCATAGAAAGGCTTGTCCTTGCGCAGACTCTGTTCGTGGATGCTGCGCGCCACATATTCCTTTCCGGTGCCGCTGGCTCCGAGAATGAGCACTGACATCGGGGTTGGGGCAACGAGCGAAACGAACTCGTAGAGCTGTTTGGAAGCCTCGCTTTCACCTTTTATATATCTAGGCACTTCCGTAGCGCCCTGCTGCTCTTCTTGGGGCGCATCCTGCATGGCGGCAGATTCCGCACGCTGAGGGGCTGGAGCCGCAGAAGCAGCCGACTGGATAGCCTCACGGATTTTCTCTAAGAGGATTTCGGGATGGAAGGGTTTAGCCACGTAATCGGTAGCACCCGATTTCATGGCACATACAGCATTCTGAACCTCTGCATAGCTAGTCATTACGATAAAAGGCAGGCGGGCATCGGACTTTCTGATATGCTGGAGCAATACCAGTCCGTCATGGTCGGGCAGGCGCAGGTCGGAAAGAACCAGATGGAATGCATCGCCGGCTCCCATCGCTTTGATGGCAGCGCCTACAGATGTTACCCTTTCTACATCGAATCCTTTCTTTTTGAGCCAAGTCTGTATCATGGTTCCGAATGCCAAATCGTCTTCTACAATCAATATCCTCTTCATGATGTTCTGTTTTATCCTCTTCTAAAATATCGTTATATATAACTTTGTGCAAAGGTACGGAAAAGTTATATGGAAAGCTATTTAATTCACATTATTTAGCAATAAAACCGACTAAAATTCTACAAACCCTGTTCTATTATCTTATTTTTAGTGAAAAGAACAATTGTTTTCGGATAAAAGCATGCTAGTTGCTTTATTTTTTGTATCTTTGCATCCATGTTAAAATAAGATTTAGAGTCATGAATCCGATAGTACAAACCATCATATTGTCAGCTTCGGCGGTGCGCATGTTGCCGCATATCGCTCTGTATCTGCTCCATAAGAAGGAGATAGATGCCGACCTGCTGAAGGTGCAGGACAGGAAGCCTACGGTGCTCAACCTGATTAAGGCATGCACCCGCGAAAGGAGTTTCCGCAATCTGTTTTATTACCGCATGGGCGAATACCGTTCGGTTTTCATCAGTTGGCTGTTGCCTCCCGAGCGCATGATGACCATCTGGTGCCCGCATATCGGGAAGGGTGCACATCTGGAGCACAGCTATGCCACCTATCTCAACGCAGAAAGTATAGGTGATGACTTCTACTGTCTGCAGATGGTGACGCTGGGCAACGGCAAGGGCGGCAGACCTACCATCGGAAATGACGTGAAGATTTATACCGGAGCCACGGTCTTCGGCGGCATCCATATCGGCAACCACGTGACGATAGGAGCCGGTGCCGTGGTATTCCAGGATATTCCCGACGGGGCTACCGTGGTAGGGAATCCGGGGAGAATCATTCAGAAATAATCAATTTAAAGATAGAGAATATGAACTATGCATTGATCATAGCCGGAGGTTCTGGCAATAGAATGGGACAGGACATCCCAAAGCAGTTTATGCATGTAGACAACTGTCCTATCATCATCCATACGATGATGGCTTTTCAGAAGCATCCTGATATTCAGGGTATTGCTGTGGTATGTCTGGCAGGTTGGGAAACGGTACTGCAGTCGTATGCCAACCAGTTCTGCATTACCAAGCTGAAATGGATATTCCCTGGCGGAAGCAATGGTCAGGAGTCGATCCACAATGGTATCTATGGCTTGAAAGAGGCGGGATGCGGTGATGACGACCTGGTGCTGGTGCATGATGCCGTGCGCCCACTCTTGTCGCAAGACATCATCTCATCCAATATCGCCATCTGCCAGAAGTATGGCTATGCCATTACGGGTATCAAATGTAGAGAGGCTATCCTGGAGAGCGAAGATGGTTTTACGACCAACACCAGTATTCCGCGCGACAAACTGATCCGTACCCAGACACCCCAGACCTTCCGTTTGGGCAATCTGATAGCAGCCCACGAAGAGGCTAAGGAGAAGGGCATCACCAATTCGGTGGCATCCTGTACCCTGATGGCAGAACTGGGAGGCAGACAGATGCATATCGTGCCTGGTTCAGAGAAGAACATCAAGATAACCACCGTTGAGGATCTGGAGATACTGAAGGCACTGATGAAGGTTCAGCCTGAGGCTTGGTTAAAATAAACATGTTATGATAGGAAATTCACCATATAAGGAAGATATTGCGCGCCTTTTCCGGGAAGGTTTGGAATTGGGGCGTCTGCATGGCAAAACCATTCTTGTGGCTGGTGCTACAGGATTGGTAGGAGGCTGTGTGGTTGATGTGCTGATGCAGAATCCTGCCCGGTGCTACAAGGTGATAGCAGCCGGAAGAAACAAGGAACGTGCCCGACAGAAGTTTGCTGCCTATTGGGAGGATGAATCTTTCTTCTTTGCAGAGATAGACGTTACCCAGCCTGTCATCAAGAGCATGGACAGGATGATAGGGGAACCAGTCTATAATGAGTTGGCTGAGGGTGCTGATTATATCATCGATGCAGCCAGCAATGCGAGTCCTAACTTCTTTAAGCAGAACCCTGTAGAGGTGATGAAGGCGAACATCAACGGCGTATCCAACCTGCTGGAATATGGATTGAGTCACCGCATGCAGCGCATGGTTTATATCTCTTCGGGTGAAATCTATGGCGAGGGCGATGGCTCTGAATTTAGCGAGAAGAGCAGCGGCTATGTGGATTGTGCATCGGTGCGTGCCTGCTATCCATCTTCCAAACGTGCTGCCGAAACGCTCTGCATGGCATACGGAGCAGAGTATGATGCCGATGTGGTGATAGCCAGACTGAGTCATACCTACGGTCCGGGCTTTACGGAGAGTGACAATAGGGTGTATGCCCAGTTTATCCGCAATGTTCTGAAGGGTGAGGATATCGTCCTGAAGAGTAAAGGTGAGGCTTTCCGCTCCTGGCTTTATGTGGTAGATGCCGCCCATGCCATCTTGCGCCTCCTGCTGGATGGCGAGAGGGCAAATGCCTATAATGTGGCTCATTCAGAATCGAATATCTCCATCCGCCAACTGGCAGAGCTGATAGCCCGGAAAGCGGATAGAAAGGTGGTGTTTGATATTCCTGAGGCGGATGCGCAGCAGGGCAATACCACGCCTATCACCAAGGCAACCTTCAGTACGGATAAACTCAAGGCTTTAGGCTGGAAACCGCTCTTTGATGTAGAAGAAGGTTTCGGACATACCTTGCAGGAAGTGAGGGAAGGCTAAAGCTTTCTTTTAATCTCATCCCATGTTTCCCGCTTTTCCATGTTCAGATAGTAGCGAAGGTGTTTCTCTACTCTCTGTTCTACGGGTGGAAACTTCATATAGTCGCCAAAGAAGTGGCGCAGATAGGTATCAGCCTGCTCCGGCAGCAAGACGGTGGTATCCTCGAACGGGAATTCCTTGCCCTTGCCGAGCCATTCCTTCGGGAAAATCTCCTTATAGTGGTAGGAACCTGTATTCACCAGTACGTTCTTCGCCTTATCGAAGTCATACCGGTGACTCATCTCGTCCATCTGCTGGATGAGGCGGTGGCGCATCTTGCTGCGGCAGAAGAAGGCGAGCGTCTTGATGGCAAAGCGGCCCCAAGTTTCCTTGTGCAGGAGCAGGGAGATGTACTCAAAGAAAGTATTGTGGGTGGTTACGGCATTCAGACGGTTGATGGTCTTCGAGTATTTGCGATACAGCGCCTTTGCCGTTTCCAGGTCATCGTCGGTGGCATCAAGAGGGAAGATATCTACGTAAAGACCGATGATGCAGGGACGCTCCTTCTCCTCGATAAGGGTGGTTTCGCGGTTCACGAGTTTGGAGAAATACAGAGGGTATGACTCGTTGTTGTAGGGAGTTACTACCTCGTATTTGCCAAAGTCTTCATGCTTGGCGATTTCGAGCAGACGGTCGTAGTCGGGGCGTGGCATCAGTACGTCGATGTCATCGTCCCAGGGAATCATTCCGTGGTGACGGGCGGCTCCGATAGCGGTGCCGGCACAACAGTAATATCTGAGGTGATACTTGTTGCAGATTTCGATGAAAGCCTTCAATATATCGAGTATTGTGGCGTTCCATTCTTTCTTGATGTTCTTAATATCCATACTTTTTTCTGTTTTACGGCTGCAAAAGTAAGCAAAAAGTTTTGAACTTCAAACTATTTATGCTACTTTTGCATTCTAAAAAGTAAAAACAAGTAATATTCCATATTTATCAGATAGAAACGATGGCAGAATCATTAAAGGAAAAAACCGCCAAGGGATTGTTCTGGGGAGCGATGAACAGTGGCTCTACCCAGGTACTCAATATCCTCTTTGGCATCTTCTTGGCGCGTTTGTTGTCGCCAGCCGATTATGGTATCATCGGCATCCTCACCATATTCACCCTGATAGCGGGCAATCTGCAGAGTAGCGGGTTTACCCAGGCACTGGTGAATATCAGAAAACCCACCGACAACGATTATAACTCGGTGTTCTGGTTTAATGTCCTGGTGAGTCTTACCATGTATGTGGTGCTCTTTTTCTGTGCGCCGCTGATAGCAGATTTCTTCCATCAGCCTTGTCTCACCTCCCTGTCACGCTTCGTGTTCCTGAGTTTCTTCATCTCTTCGTTTGGCATCGCCCAGAACGGATATATGATGAAGAACATGATGAACAAGGAGATTACCATCGTTAATTTCATGGCTCTGATCAGTTCGAACGTCGTGGGACTGGTACTGGCATTCAACGGCATGGCTTACTGGAGTCTTGCCTGGCAGCAGGTTATCTTTATCCTCGTGCTGAATATAGGAAGATATTATTATACGGGATGGCGCCCGAACTTTCATATCGATTTCGGACCGGTGAGGAAGATGTTCGGATTCAGCGTGAAACTTCTGGTTACCAACATCATCAATACGGTGAGCAACAATGTGTTGACCTTTGTCTTCGGCAGGTTCTATCCGATTAATGATGTGGGTAACTATAGTCAGGCATACAACTGGGACACCAAGGCTAATTCGTTTGTTGCCAATACGGTGGGACAGATAGCTCAGCCCGTCTTGGCTTCTATCCAGGACGATAAGAACCGCGAGTTGCTGGTGTTCAGAAAAATGCTCCGTTTCACGGCATTCCTTTCTTTCCCTTTGATGTTCGGCTTGACTTTGGTATCACGTGAATTCATTCTGATTACGATTCATGAGAAATGGATAGCCAGTGTGCCGCTGTTGCAGATTCTCTGCGTGAGCGGTGCCTTTATGCCTATTTACACGCTTTATCAGAATCTGGCTATCAGCAAGGGGCGTTCTGATGTATATATGTGGTGCAACATCGGTCAGGTAGTGGGTTTGCTCGCCTTGGTATTGTTCTGTCATCAATATGGCATCCAGACCATGGTGATAGCCTATACCGTATTTATCATCGCCTGGCTTCTGGTCTGGCAGTGGATGATGAAGCGTGTTGCCGGATTGCGGTTCCTGGATGTGGCAAAGGATATACTGCCATTCATGCTCTGTGCGGCAGCCACGATGGTAGTTACCTATTTCATGACCCGCAGCCTGCAGAACATCTATCTCCTGCTGCTGGTTCGTCTGCTGGTTTCAGCCACCATCTACTTCTGTATCATGAAACTGCTGAAGGTGCAGATATTAGAAGAGTGTATAGCTTTCTGTAAGCGAGGTAGATAAGATTCACCCTCTTGACAGGTACCCCCTTTTTGATGAACTTGATGATGAGTCGGATGAGGCAACTCTTAGGCTTGTAGTCGAGCGCCTGATCCACCTTTTCGAAGGCTACATGAGCGTTTGCTGCCCAGCGGTAGGCATTGACGATGCCTATCTCTGTGGCTCTGAGATACTGATGTTCCGTATCGTTCTGCTCGAAGAAATCGATGAGTCGGCGGGTTGACTTGAAGTATGACAGGAGGTTCTTTTCAGAGATGTTGTGATTGTAGGAATTCTCATTGTCGGTACGGTAATAATATACTGCATCATCGATGTTCATCTTTTTGCCATAGAACATAAACTGGGCATTCCAGAAAAGATCTTCCGCATAGTTGATGCCCTCTTCAAAGAATATCCTGTGCTCCATGATGAGCGAACGCTTATAGATTCTGCCCCACAGCCGGTTGGTGATGATGTTCTGGCAGACAAGCAGTTTGAGCAGCTTCTCATCAGAAACTTCAAAAGGTTTCTGGAGCATTCCTGCCTTTCCATCGCACCACTCCCGGTAGCCGCCATCAATCAGGTCGGCATGGCTACTATCTGCCTTTCCTGCCAGTTTCTCCACAGCATCTTCCGGCAGCATGTCATCGCTATCGGCAAATAAAAGATAATCGCCTGTAGCCGCCATCAGTGCCGTCTGTCTTGCAGCTCCCACGCCCCGGTTTCTGTCGTGGTGGATGATGCGTACCTGTTGTGCTCTTTCAGGATATTCTTTCAGGAGCGCTTGCAGGATACCGATGCTTTTATCAGGGGTACAGTCATCTACAAAGATGTATTCGATAGACGCATACGACTGCTCGAACAGTGAACGGGCGCACTGTTCGATATATTTTTCTACTCCATAGATAGGGGTTAAGATACTTATTTTCAGCATGATGGTTTTAATCTAAGATACTTTTTTATCTTGTCGGGTTCTCTTTTTTTATCTTGTGAGATACTGGAATATCAGCGTGCTGTTATAGAAGAACAGGAAGATGGTGATAACTGCGAGTGTTCCACGAAGATAAGGCAGATATTTCTCCTTACAGTTTCTGATGATATATCCGATACAGATTGGAATGATGAACGCCCAATGGGCAGCCATGATATAAACCTCGTTCAGTCCGAATCCCATGACCAGATGAATGAAGGCATCGCATGCCACCCATGAGGCTGTGAGCCAGAGAAAGGCCGATCTTCTTCCCATCCAAAAGCCCATACACAGCAGAATCACGATGATTCCCTCTATGATATAAGGAATAGGGGTCTGGTATTTCACGAAAATCGGGCGATGGCTGTGGATATCTTCCAGCAGATGTTCTCTGTGCAGAATAAGCGATTCGCCAAAAACGTTTTCTACCAGTGATTCTGAACGGGAGATAGACATATCTGCCCATGAAAGCATGCCTCGTTTCTGGATATTCTTGCCAGCGATGGCTTTATCGTGTTTTTGCTTCTGTTCCATCTTTGCCCTAAAAGTACTGTCTTTAGCAGCTTTCTGAGCCACGAGCCGTTCTCCTTCCAGACGGTTCGGAATGATGAATGCCTTATTCTGGTAGATGCCTGCAGCACCTATCAGAAGGGTAGGCAAGATGATGCCCAATGCCAGATATTTCGGGCGGAAGAGTTTTTTGCCATTGGTAAAGAGGGCGGCAAGGAAGGTCTTGGCGCCATTGCTCAGCGTGATGCCTGCCGTGAAGAAAAAGAGCAGGGCTGTTTGCCACCAAGGCATGCTGCGGTGTTCCTGCTGCTGTTTGCCTGCCAGATAAAGTGTCATCGACAGGAAGAAAAGCGACATGCCGAAATGGTCATCTACAAAGGTGACGAGCAGCACGTAGGCAAAGGAAAAAAGCATCGCTGTGAGCACATTGCTGTCTATAGTCTTCAGCTGCATCACCTCTCTGAAGATTCTTCTGAAGAAGAGGGTGGAGTAGGTGGAGAAGAATGTCATCATCACCGCCACGATGGTAGTTGCCCAGTTGCGGGAGGTGAGTTCTATCAGCCAGCCGTTCAGTAGCGAGAAAGGATAGAGGAAGAAAGGGAGCATGGGATGGCGATACTCCGTGTAATACACCTTCCACTTCGAGAGGGTAAGGTAGGTGTATGGGTCGAAACCTGAAATCTGAAAGTTCTTGGTGAAGAGCGTCCAGAATCCTGCTTTCGGTTTGCCGAAATCATCAAAATGATAGGTTATCATCAGCACATTGAAGGCGATGATAATGATGAGTGTAATCAAGGCAAAGAGCCTTTCTTCTTTTTTAATTCTAAATATATTGTTCATTCTCTGATTATTTTTTTGCTGGGCTGATGCATGCCGCATCTCCTTCTTAGCGCTGCAAAAGTAATTGTTTTTTCTGAATATTCAAAAAGAAAGGCTCTATTTTGTGTCTTTTTTCTGATAAAAACGGAGTTTTATTTTGTATTCTCTTTTATTTGGTGTATCTTTGTCGCAATGATGATGAAAAAGTCATCAGGACGGACAGTTGGATAATAAAGATAAATAATGACAATGAAACATGCTTTTTTGATAATGGCTCATGGCAGTTTACCGCTTCTGAGGGTATTGCTGTCGATGCTCGATGATGAGCGCAATGATATATTTCTGCATATCGACCGGAAGTCGGATATGCTGGATGGTGCTGAACCGCTGGTTCTTTCCAAGGCACGCCTCTTTGTGTTGGAACAGAGGGTGGATGTGCGTTGGGGAAATCTGAGCCAGATTAAGGCGGAGTATGTGCTTTTCGAGGAGGCTTTGAAGCATGGACCTTATGCCTACTACCATCTGCTGAGTGGTCAGGATTTACCTATCAAATCGCAGGATTACATCCATCAGTTCTTTGAGGAGCATCAGGGTAAGGAGTTTGTGGGCATCAATCATGGTGAGGAATTTGAATGGGATTGCCGCAGGAAGATGATGCGTTATTGGCTATTTACCAGTCTTACCCGCTCGAAGTATGGGGCTTTGAATGCCATTACCAGGCGACTGAACAAATATCTTTCGATGCTGCTCATGCCGTTCCTGCATCGCCAGAAGATGGATTTTGCCAAGGGTGCCAACTGGGTGAGCATCACGCAGGCATGCGTGGAGTATGTAGTGAGCCAGAAGCCGTTTGTATTGAAAAGATTCAATTATACCTTCTGCCCTGATGAGTTCTTCCTGCAGACCCTGGTATGGAATCAGCCTGCCTTTAGAGCCGCCCTGTATTCTGAAAAAGATGAATATGAGGGCTGCATGCGACTCATTGACTGGAAACGGGGCAACCCATACGTTTGGACTTTGGCAGACAAAGAGGAGTTGGAACAAAGCAACCGCCTCTTTGCCCGTAAGTTTGATATGAAGCATGAGGATATCATCCGCTGGATCAAGGCTTCTTGCTAATATTTATCCTAGCATGTAGCCTGCCAGCAGATATCCGTTGCTTATCCACAGATAGAGGGTGATGGCGAGCATCAATCCTCTGAAGGTCCATTTCAGGTTCTTTCCTTTTGCCTTGAGCGCCAGGAAGGCGATGGCGATAGGAAGGGCATACATATAGTGGGCAGTCATGATATATACCTCGTTGATACCGAAGCCCAAACCGATATGGAGGGCAGCATCCATCAGGAAGAATGTCAGGGTGAGCCAGAGGAACTTTGATTTTCTTCCGGCAAGGATGCCAAGTAAGAAAAGCACAACGATGCATGCCTCTACCACATAATTGAGCGCAGACTGGTATTTCACGATAACCGGACGGTTGCGCAATACATCGCCCAGAAGGTTCTGCTGGTGCAGCATGATGCTTTCACCGAAGAAATTCTCGACCAGAGTTTGCGAGCGGGAGGTCGTCTTGTCGGTCCAGTTCATGAATTCGCCCTTGGCGATAGGCTTGCCCGTGTTCTTGTTCCATATCTGTTTATGGTCACGAACATATTTGGCATGCGCTTTATCCTTGATGATTTTCTTGACGGCAGCTTCTACCTTTGCCGAGTCTTTCGCGCCAGTGCTGTCGCGGTATTGCTGGTAAATCTTGGCTGTGGCTTCCTTGTTTTTCTTCATCTTAGCCTCGTGTCTTGCCATCTCCTTAGGCCATACGAAGGTGCGGTATTCCCATCTGGCGAAAGCCCACATGAGTGCGGCAGGAAGGATGACTCCTATCAGGAAGTATTTGATACTGAAGAACTTTCTGCCATTGGTGAAAAGGGCGGCAAGATAGGTCTTCAGACCATTGTTGAGCGATACGCCCGCTGTAAATACAAAGAGCAGGATAGTCTGCCAGATGGTAAGCTGTCTGCCTTTCTTCATGCATACGCCTGTGATATACAGGGTGCAGAGGAGTATGATCATCGACATGATGAAATGGTCGGGTACCATCGCTGAAACCATCACATAGGCGAAAGAAAAATAGAAGGCAGAGAGCAGATTGGCATCAAAGCGCTCTGTACCAATCACTTCTCTGAATATACGGTAAAGAAAAATGAAGGAATAGAAGGCGCAGAACACCAGGATGGCTCCCACGACAAACTGAACGCAGTTGATGCCGGTAAGCATCATCAATCCTTGATTTATCTGATTCGGGATATACATGAAGAACGCCAGCAGCGGGTGGCGGTATACGTTATATTCTGTGTCCCAGTGAGATACGATGCTATAGGTAAGCGGGTCGAAACCTGCCACATGGAAGGTCTTGACAAAGAGTTTGTGATAATTATCTGTAATCTGCGAGAACTGGCTGTGGTATTTGATGACAGTCAGGGCATTGAGGGCACATGCTATGATGAGTGCGACGAGTGCTGAAACTCTTTCCTCTTTCTTGATTTTAAAAATATCGAATATCTTTTTCATATCTTTCTTTTATCGTGTTTTGGGAATCCCCTTATTTCTTCAGGAAGAACCTTACCAGGAGGAAGTTTACCGGGATGCAGATGCAGAGGGTGGGTATCATAGCCAGCTGTTTGGCTAGACCCAAGCCTACGAAGAGGTTGAGGCAGAGGGTCTGCATCGAGTAGTTGACGATGTGGGAGAGGGTGAATCCTGCTCCGCGTTTGGCATTCGCCTTTACCTTGAAGGTATAGCGGGTACTGGCGATGAAATTGAAGATGAAACTCACGATGTAGGCGATGGTGTTGGCTGTGGTAGCCAGACTGTGGTCGCCCATGTTGGGGATGAAATGGGTCAGTGCCGGCATCATAGCCAGGTAGATGACATATTGCAGTACCGTAGCCAGTCCGCCTACGATTCCGAATCTGATGACTTCGCCCAGCTTCTCTCGCTTGGCATCATCCATATTATTTATCTTGTTTTTGATATTCATGTTGCAAAAGTACTTCAAAATCTCCAAATTACCAAATATATCGTGGTATTATTTATCTCAGCATCTTTCCTTTTCCGAAGAGATAAGCCAGATGGGTCTTCTCCATCATCTTGGCGATGCCGATGCTTCCGGCAATGGCGATGAAGATGGTAACGAGGGCAAAACAGATTTCGCTCCTGTCCCAGCTAAAGAGGGGATGATAGAACTTGGCTGCCATCGTAAAGATAGGGTGGAAGAGATAGATGGGCAGCGTGTTGCGGCCTATATATAATAAGGTGTCTTCTGTCTTTCGGACGCAGGCATTATCCTGTAGGCGTTTGATGAGGCTGTGTATCCACATCAGGGATGAAATGCAGCACCAGCAGGAGAAGACGATGGCGAGCGTGCCCCAGTCGTACCATTCTTCTAAGCCCAGTAAGTTGATCCAGAGCAGCAGGGCTACCGGTGAAGGACGGAAAATTCTGTCAAAGCCGATATGGCATTGTCTGAGTACCGCTCCGATGAAATAATAGGTGGCGGCACTGGGCGAAAGAGCGGGTGTCTTGGACAGGAGCAGGAGTAGGGTGGCGAAGATAAAGAGGCTTGTGGTGGTGCTCATCGTCGTTTTTCCCTGTCTGAGGGTTCCCCAGGTTGCTCCCTTGAAACTGACGTAATAGAGAATGCCGCAGATAATCATGGTCTGGATGAACCAATAAGGACCGATGGAAGTAACGAATATCTTCTCGCAAATCTGAGAGAGTGACAGTTCCGTGATGCCATCTCTCACCGGCATGAAATAGGAGAGGACAGAGAAACCGGTTACCATGATGACGTAAGGCAAAGCGAGACACATCAGGTATCTTCCCATCTCCTTTGGGCTTTTCTCGATATTCACGAGATAGCCCGTGATGATGAGGAAGGTAGGCATCATGAACGAGAGAATGCCTGCCTTGAGATGGGGGTATGCGTTGCCGAAGCTCACGATATGAATCAATATCATGAGAATAATGAGGATGGCTCTTATCCAGTCGATGTCTGTATTCCTTTGTTTCATAATGAATATATTCAAAATCTTTACTTGTTGATGTTACAATTGGGGGCAAATATACATAAAATATTCTTTTCCTCAAAATCTTTTTGCCTAAAATTCCCCCAGATTCTCAAAATCTTGCCTGTGCAAGTCTTAAAGAACTGTATGGCACGGGCTGAAAGCTCAAAAGCTCTTAGCCATGGGGGATAATAGCAATCAGCAAGGCATTCTATAGCCAAATCGAATGGAAATTGCTCGATTTGGCTATAGTATAACCTATTCTTTAGCCAAATCGAGTTAAAATTCATCGATTTGGCTATAGAATCCTTGTTTCTCTCGGATAATTATCTTATATTTGCACCATCATTAAAGTTAGATTTAAAAGGTATGGAGCAAATTATCGGACGAAAGAAAGAAATCGAGCTGTTGACAGAATATTATCATTCTGGCAAAGCTGAGTTTGTGGCTGTATATGGCAGGCGTCGTATCGGCAAGACTTATCTTGTGAGAAATCTCTTCCGTGATAAGTTTGCCTTTGATATGTCTGGGTCTATAGAGGCACCAGCTGAGGCGCAACTCTCTAATTTCGGGTTTGCGCTGAGGGAATATGGAGATTCCAAACAGCCTATTCCTACGAATTGGACAGAGGCTTTTGAGGCATTGAAACAGTTGTTAAAGGCAAAAATGAAAAGAGAACGACTCGTTGTTTTTATCGATGAACTACCATGCTTGGATACGCCGAAATCTGGTTTCCAACAGGCTTTTGAGCACTTTTGGAACGGATGGGCAGCTTACCAAAGTGAAATCATGCTTATCGTTTGTGGCAGTGCCACGTCGTGGATGATAGCCAATCTGATAGATAGTCATGGTGGGCTTCATAATAGGATAACGCACGAGATGTATCTTGCTCCTTTTACTCTTCGTGAGACGGAACTGATGCTACAAGCTTATGGATTCTCATGGACTCGCATTTCTATCCTTCAGATATATAGCATCCTTGGTGGGGTGCCTTATTATCTCAGTTTGTTGGATAAAAAGCAAGGTGTGGAAGGGAATGTCGACAGATTGTTTTTCTCATCCCACGCTGAACTGAAGCGAGAATATGGAAGACTATATTCGTCCTTGTTTAGAAATTCTGAGTCCTATATGCGTGTCATAGAGGTACTTGCCTCATGCAGACAAGGTATGACCCGAAAGGAAATCACGGAGAAATTGAAGCTGAAATCGGGTGGAACCTTGACAAAGGTTCTTAGTGAATTGATAAATTGCGATTTCGTAAGAGGGTATAATACCAGGGATAAGAAGATAAAGCAGAAAGATCAAATCTTTCAGCTCACCGACCTCTATACATTATTTTATATGACGTTTTGCCATCCTGGTACGACGGACACGGGATATTGGACTCACTTGATGGGCAAACCTCGTCAAAATACTTGGTATGGCTTGGCTTTTGAGCGAGTTTGCATGTTGCATATTCCTCAAATCAAGCATTTCTTGGGGATAGACCAAATCCATACCGAGTATTATTCTTGGCGAAGTAAGGTTTCAAAGCCAGCTGCGCAAATCGACTTACTGATAGAACGTGCCGATAATCTCGTGAATCTATGTGAAATCAAGTATTCGCAGATGCCTTACACGATCACTAAGGAGGAGGATATGCGCATTCGTAATCGTATGGCTGATTTCGTGGCAGAAACAGGAATAAAAGGTGGTATTATCCCAACGATGATTACTACTTTTGGCGTGCGCCTTACACAGTGTGCAGCCTTGGCTCAAGTACAAATCACAATGGATGACCTGTTCGTATAAACAAATGGTGTAGTGTCGTATCTCCATAACGCCTAACGGACTTGCAGCCAGCCATTGTTTGCCTTGACTTTTGGATAAAAGCTGTATTCTTGGAGGCGTATATAAACACCCAAAAAGATACATAATCTTTACAATCCTATCTTTCGAAAGAATGCGGAAGATTAAATCAAAACAGGCTAACAAAGGTTACATGTAGGGACAACATAACGAACATGCTGCCCCTTTTTTCTTATTGTTGGCATTACGCAAAATGGACT
>ERZ773258.676-NODE-676-length-37026-cov-13.246950_pt1 | contig 37026 bp, 39 predicted proteins | sample MGYA00511962_ERZ773258 | MGnify/ENA primary metagenome ERZ773258 (study PRJEB29015, sample SAMEA2737755) | human gut metagenome | biome: human gut; feature: human-associated habitat; material: faeces | place: China | collected 2012 ... | reverse complement strand
GGCTGCTCATCAACGCCCTGCTCATCGCCCGTTTCGGGCTGGACGCCCTGAAAATCACCGCAAGGCGCGGGCAGCGGGAATATTTCCTTTACGTCCTCAGGTATCTCGGTGACCTGATCCGCGTCCTGTACCTCGTGGCCGTAAATGCCGAAGGCCGGAAGCCCCTTCTGGGCATGGGTGGCAAGTACGGAGGCAAGGTATACGGCGCCGGGGCGCTCTGTGCCGTTAAAGCCCCATACGCCCTTTATCGTCATGGGATCCATATCCATGGTTTCGGAGCCGTAGCACCAGCAGGGAGTGACGGAGAGGGTTATGGACACGCCTTCCCTGCGGAACTTTTCGGCGCAGGCAGCGGATTCCGGCACGCGGCCAATGGTGGAGTCGGCAATGACCACCTTTACATGGTCGCCGTTGGAGTAGTAAAGGGTATCCTCGAAGAGCTTTTTCGCAGCCTCCGCCATGGCCATTACCTGACTCTCAAGGCTCTCACGCAGCTTCATGGGGCCTCTGCGGCCGTCGATGATGGGACGGATGCCGATGACTGGATAGCTGCCTACGTAACGATTCTTTGCCATTCCAAATTCCTCCTCTGTGTGGTTCAAGGTTCGGATTGATGTCCTTGTTGTTTTCTCCTGTATCGTTTTCCAACAGGAGACCCGTTTTGCGGTTCAGTTCTTCATCCCAAACGATAATGTCAGCCAGCTTACCCGGTGCGATCGAGCCAATTTCCTTTTCCCAGCCCAGTCCCTTTGCCGGGATCATCGGGCAGTTGTCCATGATGCGGCTCTGTCACGCCGGCTTTTTCCGTTCGTTCGGGAACTTCAGTGTATAGGCGGCATAGACGTTCGCTCCGCGCCGATCTGCGCCCAAAACGATTGCGGAAATTGGCTTCATAGGCACGCATCCTTGTATTCAATCTCCAGTACGGTATCAGTCGGGTCTGGAAGCATATAGGTAAAGTGCGGGATAGTGCCAAGCGTAACAAATGCGAGGTTTTCGTAAGCGTTTGTGATCCAGCTCTCTCCGCGCAGCACCTCGCTGCCATCCGCCAGCCGACGCACTGCACCGACGCGCTTTGCGTCAAGCCCCGTCAGCGCCAGCGGCCCGATGGGGTTTTCCAGAATATGCGCATAGATGCGGCCATCTTTCTTTGTGTACCAGCCCCAGTCCGGCTTCGGCACGTCGGCGCTGCCGCAGCCGTAGATGCTCTCGCCATTGACCGCTAACCACGCACCGATGTCATCCAGCAGCCGGCAGCTCTCAAGATTGAACCTGCCGTTTGCATCCGGCCCAACGTTCAGAATCATGTTGCCGCCCTTGCTGACGCACTCGACCAGCTTTCGGATGAGCATGGCTGCGGGCTTATAGTCCGTGTCGTAGGGGTTATAGCCCCAGTTGTTGTTCATGGTCGTGCAAAGCTCCCAAGGAACGCGCTCACCGCAGACATTGCGGATACCCTCTGGCGGCAGGATTTGCTCGGGACTTACAAAATCACCGCTGTAATACGCGGGCTGCTCCGTAACAAGGCTGCCAAAGCCCTCGCCGCTCGTTTCCAGCCGGTTATCGATAATGACATCCGGCTGATGGCGGCGAACCATCCGCACCAGTTCCGTCGCTCTCCACGCCTCACCGCGCAGCTCGTCATAGGCATAGTCGAACCAGAGAATGTCGATCTTCCCATAATTCGTGACCAACTCCTCAATCTGCCCGTGCATATAGGTCAGGTAGCGATCAAAGTCGATTTTTTCATTCATATACATCGGGTTTTCACGCATGGGATGGTTGATGTCCTTGTATTTTGGGTAGTCCGGATGATGCCAGTCGATCAGAGAATAATACAGCCCCACGCGAAGCCCCTCTGCGCGTACTGCGTCCACAAACTCGCGCACCAGATCGCGTCCGCAGGGCGCATTTGTGCTTTTATAGTCCGTCAGCTTGGAGTCAAATAAGCAAAAACCGTCATGATGCTTGGCGGTCAGCACGACATACTGCATACCCGCCCGTTTTGCGCGCCGCGCCCAATCTCTGGGGTCATAAGCCTTTGTCGTAAACTCCTGCGTATAGCGCTCGTACTGCTCGGCAGGGATCTTTGCCTCGCTCATGTACCACTCGCCGCGCCCGGGTATCGCATAAAGGCCCCAATGAATGAACATACCGAAACGTGCTTCGGTGAACCACTGTGTTCGTGTTTCTCTTTCTGTCATAGACTATCCTTTCACGGCACCTGCCGTCAGCGACTTGACAAACGTTTCAGACAGCAGGCAGAAGATGACGATGGTAGGCAGGACGATCAGGATGATCGCCGAAAACATTCCGTTCAGATTCTTGGAATACGCCGTAGTAAATTGTCCAAGCAGCGCGGGGAGCGTCATGTTTTCCTTCGACTTGAGCAAAATGGATGCAAAGTAATATTCGTTCCAGTTATTCAAAAACGCCATAATCGCCGCCGTTGCAAGACCGGGTCTCGCAATTGGGACAATAATACGGAAATATGTGCTGATATAACCACAGCCGTCCATCATGGCAGCCTCCTCCATTTCCTTCGGAATGGAGAGGAAGTAACTGCGTAGGATAAAGAACGTGACGGCGATGCCAAGACTTGCATATACAAAGATAACGCCGGTCAGCGTGTCCTTGAGTCCGATGTCGGAAAGCAGTCGGTAAATCGGGAAGCTGATGGAGATTGAAGGAATGAAAAGCGTCGATGCGAACATCAGGGTCACCAGGTTTTTTCCTTTGAAAGACATTCGCGCAGAAACATATGCGGCAAGGGATACAGCAAAGACGCTGATCACCGTAGATATGACCGTAACGATCAGACTGTTCAGGAAATACCGACCGATATTGAGCTTTGTAAAGATCGTAATGTACCCGTCAAAGACCCACGTGTCCGGGAATCCCAATCCGCCGGGCGTCTGCTTAAAGGAGTTAATCAGAACCCAAAGAATGGGATACAGGGAGATTGTCAGTACAAACGCTATCAGCAGATAACGCAGCACCTTCACGAGTATTAAAGAAGTAGAGTTCAGTTTCATATTCCGGTTACTCCTAATCTGATGTATCCGAACGGAACGCACGGTTAATCAGGCAGACAATCACAATTCCGAGAATGAACTGGATTACGCCGGCGGTGTTTCCGCGCGCGAAATTCAGCTTTGTGCTGCCGAGGGATGTTTTGTAAATATAATAACTCAGCGAATAGGTGGTGTTGTCGGGACCGCCGGACGTGATAAGTGCGATTTCATTGTAAAGAAGCAAACCATAGTTTGCCGCCATGACCGAAATCGTACCGATCATCGGTCTTAGAAGCGGCAGCGTGATATACAAGTCAATTTGACTGTCGGAGGCTCCCTCGATGCGAGCCGACTCGTAAATGGCGGGATCAATAGAGAATATCTGCGTCAGCAGCAGAAGGCAATTGGATCCGCCGAAAAGAATAAAGGTAAATGTGATTCCCCAAAATGCATACTTTGCGTTTGACAGGACGCTCACATCCGAGCCGGGCCAGATCAGGTTGCATAGCTCTGTGACAATGCCACGCGCAGGGCTGTAAAGATTCAGGAATATCAGACCGATTGCTGCGGTAGAAATGATGTTCGGAATCAGGAACATATTGCGCGCGAATTTCCAGCCGCGCATTTTCTTGGACAGTGTAAGGGCAACCAGAATCGTAAACGGAACCTGTACCAGCAGCATTAGAGAGACCCATTTCAGAGAATTTATCAGAGCCATCTTGAAATTCGCGTCATAAAGGAACAGCTTTATATAATTATCAAAGACGTGCTCCCAACCGAGAAACTCCGGCGCTGTGAAATTCTCATAATTCCACGAACAGAAGGACGTCAAAAAAATCGTAATCAGTGGGTAGGCATAAACGATTAGAAACAGAATCGTGCATGGCGCAAGAAAGGCCAGAATAAAGCCTTCCTTTCTATAACTCCCCAACGTTCGGGAACATGTGTTTTCAAGCCTTCCAGCCTTCATTGGAGACCATCCTTTCTCTGTCCGGGATAGAGTGCGAAGGGGGCAAATTGCCCCCTTCAACTCAAATCGGATGCATCAATTTGCTGCGATGACGGCGTCGAGCTCGCTTACCACATCGTCAACCGTCTTTGAGCCGTCCTTCAAGCCGGCATACTTGGCCTGAATTTCACCCTCAAAATCACCAAACTGGTTACCCAGACCAAGAGCCTGATAGTCCGCTGCCATGCAAAGCTGACAGGCGGAAACCAGAAGCTTTGCCTCAGGAGCGTCCACCATGCCGATTAGCGACATATAATCCACATTGGTGTTAGGCGCCATGCCGATGCCGTAGGAAATGATCTTGTTGGCGATCTCCTCGCTCGTCATGTACTTGATGAACGCAATGCATGCCGTCGTCTGCGCCTCGGTCAGGCCGCTCGAAACGACAAAACCTGTGCCGCCGGACATGAGAGACGCACGCTTGCCGGGCTCGTTTGTCGGGAAGTTGGCGGGCTTGATGTTTTCCGCACCTGCCATGCAGCCCACACTTCCGCCGGCATCCCAAACACCGTTAAAGAGCATCGCCGTCTTGCCATCAAAGAAATCGGTGCGATACTGCTCATCGTCATCACCACCGGGACCGAAGTTCGCGGAGTCAATCTGCTGGAGAACCTTTTCCTGCATGAAGGTCATGACCTCACGGAAAGCGGGATCGTCAAAGGACATGACATCCGCACCCTTCGCCCAGAACGCACGAGTAGCGGCGTCCGCCTGGAAACGCCCCGCGGTCAGAATGTTGGTGGGCCAGCCGGCATTCAATCCGAACGGGGTGATACCGCCAGCGACCAGCATCTGAACGGCTTCTTCAAAGTCCGCCCAGGTATTCCATTCGGCAGGAACCTTTGCGCCAGCCTGCTTGAACAGAGCCTCATTGTACCAGAAGCCAACAGCCTCGATCTGCTCACGGACGGAATAAATCTTGCCGTCTGCGGTCAGGTTCTGATCATAACAGACGCCGGCACCGGCCTTGAAATCGGCATCCTCATCAAGATACGGCTTCAGGTCAAGGATCAGGCCAGCGGCACTTGCGACCGGAACAATGTTCCAACCGCCGAAGTCGGCAATGTCATAGAATTTACCGCCGCTAATGTCATTAAGCGCCGTATTGTAGATACCCTCTGCGCCGGACTCGTCAGGAACTGCAATAAAGGTGAACTCGTCCTTGTGCATATCAGCAAAATCCTGATAGATCTGCCGCATCTGTGCAGCGGCAGGCCACTCTGACTCATCGTGATAGTAGCCGTGTACAAAAGTGATGGTAGGTTTCTCCGTGTCCATCGACATCTCGTCTGTCTTTTCACTCGTCGCATTCTTCGGCGTTTCATCGGTCTTCGGCGTTTTACCGGTGGCGGCGCAACCTGCAAACAGGCTGATGACCAAAATCGATGCCAGCAGCAGTGCAAATAGCTTTTTCATAATACCCCTCCATATTTTTATTTTTGATTGGTCTGCGGCCGTTAAGCCTTAAAACCATGATTAGTTTAGTTGAGAACCGTTTGAAACTCCATAAAGGATTTTGATGAAACATTGCGTTTAACGCACCTAAAGAAAGACGATGCGCCTTCGGATTGTTAAATATACACAATCCGAAGGCGCATTAAAGTAGGTTGTATGTAATATTTTGATATAGTTGCGATATTTTCACATCTGTTGAGCTTTTATTCAATATCTGTTATAATAGAAATAATCAGCTGCTGGACTGGTTTCCCTCGCAAAAGATCTTCCAGGCTCTGTTCTAGTTGTGCGCTTTTTTTGGCGGACAGAACCGTGTAGAGCGTCAGGATTTGCTGGTCTGCTTCCTGACAGACCTGCATGGCCTCTGCCAGAATCGGCACCTGCTCGTGAATCCATGGCTCCGAAATTTTCGGATTGCTTGGCGCTTGATGCGTTTTTATGACAATCTGTTTCTGTACGTCCTCACTGAGCATATATTTTAGAAATCGTATACTGGCATCGATCTGTTTTTGGGAGCCATCGCTGCTAATGACATAGCCGGTAGCAGGATTGGCGTATGCGATTGTTTCCCCGCAAAGACCGGGGAATGCGGCATAGCGGATTTCCTGCTTTGTCGTTGTTTCCGTAAATTCCGTGTTTGCCCAAACGCCGTCGATATAGATGGCGCTCTTTCCATCGAAAAAATTCTGCCGGATATCCAGCGCCGTTCCGCGCCGCACATCATAGGACAGTGCATTCACGAGTTCCGACACCGCGAGCTCCGCATCCTCCCTGTGACACACGGGCGAGTCCTTTTGCATATAGTTCAGAGCATCCGCCGATACGGCAGCCAGTCTGGCTCCAAGAAAGAACCCCATCTGGCTGACCTGAAGCTGAAGCGGCACGGCTCCGGTTTGCGGTGCGATTTCCGCCAGTGCATCGCACGCGTTCCAGAACTCCTCCCATGTCCGTGGGAGTACAACCTTCCCGTTTGGCGTTCCGGTATCCGTGATTCCAGCCTGTCGGAACAGCGACGCATTATACCAGTAGCCGATGTATTCCACCGCATCCGGAAGCGTATAGATTTCCCCGCTCGGCTCTTGAAGCGCCTGTAAAATATGCGGACTGATGTCCGATGCGAAGGTTTCATCTTCCTGCAAGTATGGCATCAGATTCAATGCCACACCTTTCTTTCTGGCGTTTGAAACATACTGCACGTTTCCATTGGTGCTGATAATGCTTGGTGCTTTGTCAACCGCAAGCATATCCGCAGCCTTTTCCATGACGATGCCTAGATCGGGCGAGGTGTCGTAGACGATATGGACATCTGGATTCAACGCCTCAAATTCGGCGAATAGTTCACGCATCCCGACATGATCAAAGCCGCTTCCGCCCCAGCCGTGCATGAAACTGATGGATACCGACTCATCCTTTGATACGGCGGAACAGGCTGTCAGCAGGAAGCAGAAAAGAATAAAAATAACCATGCGTTTTTTTCTCACAAGAAATCAGCTCCTTGTCTAAGTTTTCTTTTACTGATATAATAACAGCAAGAGTGTCAAAAAAGCAAGAGAAAGGTAAGGATGTCCTCATGCAAAACGCATATAAAAGATGGATACACGCTCCCTCCCTGCGAGGACGTCTGATCTGGCTGTGCGTCAGCTCCGTGCTTGTAACGCTTTTGGTCAGCCTGTTGGTGCTGGTGCTGCTCATCAGCAACGTGATGGAGCCTTTTGTCAACCGGGAAGTTGAATTTGCCATGCAGGCGGTGAGCCAGAGCCTTTCCACAAAGATACAGTTGCTGGAGGACACTCTTCTGCGAACCTGCAAAAGCCCCCAAATGGCCACCGATGCTTCGGAAGCCAGGAGCGAGACGTTCAAGAGCCTCGTTGATATTTACTCGGATAAAAATATTGTCGTACCTGGGCTGCCTTTTGTGGAAATGGCATATTTCATTGATTTGACCGGCGCTTTCGACGTTGTCTGTTATCACGAAAACCTTTCAAATGAGCAGACCAGACTCAACGAGGAAAATATGGAGAGATACCGCGCTTTTCAGAAAAGCGGCAGGGATGTGCAGTGTACGGCAAGCGAGCCATATCTTCACATCATCTTCACCGTCTACGACCGATGGGCAGACCCTTTCGGCACAGTGATTTTCGTTTTGAACCAGGCTGCGGTCGAGTCGATTATGAGCAAGCTCTCCGATTATCAGGACTCTTTCTGGTATCTGTTTGACAAAGACGGTTCGATTGTTCTATCGGAAAGCACTCTGCACCTGCACCCTGAGGAGCAGTTCGCCCTGTCGGAGACGGGGCGCAACGCCAGCTATACACGAAAGATCGGTAATAGCCGGTATCTTCTGTTCAGTGAGGCTTCCGGAATGGGGCTTCGATGCGCCGTCGGCGTTCCATCGGTACAAATTCTCCGGCTGCTGTATCAGGTTGCCGCGCCGTATGTGCTCTCCTGCGTTTTGCTGCTGCTTGCAATTGCGGTCATCGTGTTTTTTGCCGTAATGCATCGACTCCGTCCGCTTCAGGAAATGACGCTTCAGCTCCAGCAGGTCGCACAACAGAATTTCAGCGTCAAGCTTCCACAGTATGACTGTCAGGAATTCTCTACCATGAGCCAGGCGTTCAATGCCATGACGGATGCCATCGACCATCTAATTAACGATATCTATGAAAAAAAGCTCGTTGCTATGGACAGCGAACTCCGATTCCTGCAAAGTCAGGTAAACCCCCATTTTATGTACAACGTTCTGTGCAGCATGGCACTCATGGCACAGTTAGATGGAAATCCTGAGATTCAGAGAATGGCGAGTAATTTCGCAGGACTCACGCAGGCACGCCTTTCCAGCGGCGGCGACATCAAAATTCCGCTGGTTCAGGAACTTCAATATGCGAAATTCTACATTGAATTACAGCAGATGCGGTTCGGTGAAAAGATATCCTATCAAGTGTCTGTTTCCGAAGACGCTCTGCTGTCCTGTCTTGTTCCAAAGCTCACAATAGAGATGCTGGTGGAAAATGCGGTTGGTCATGGGATAGAACCAAAGGAAAGCTCAGGAACCGTGCAGGTTTCCATCAGCAGCGCTGACCCTGAAACGCTGAAAATCGTTATCAAGGATGATGGCGTTGGGTTCGAAGGAAAAAACGGAGAGATCAAGCTGCCGCTCGACTTGCCCGCAGCAGGGAGCCGTCATAACCGGGTAGCCTTAAATACGGTATACAAAATGCTCCGACATCTGTACGGCACGGAATACGGAATCCGTATATCCAGCTTTGAAAACAAAGGAACAACCGTCACCATTCTGCTTCCAAAGGAGGATAGTCGCTATGTACAAGATTCTGATTGCAGACGATGAGGCGCTGATGCGCAAGGGACTTTGCACACTGATTGATTGGCAGAAACTCGATTGTCAGATCGTTGGCACTGCGGAGAACGGCTTGCAGGCAAAGCAGGCTGTGCTTGACCAACAGCCGGATATTATCATCGCTGACATCAAAATGCCGCTTCTCAACGGGCTGGAGCTTGCGCAGTGGATATATTCCACGCAGAGGCATGTACAGGTCGTCCTACTCACAGCCTTTGCGGATTTCTCTTATGCGCAGCAGGCCATCCAATACGGTGTCAGCGACTATGTAACAAAAACCGGAAACCTGGAGGAGATAATCGCCGCAATAGAACGATGCAAGCAGAAGCTGGAACAGCAGCGGACATTTCACATGGATGTTGAGAGCCGGATCACTTCAATGTTGAATGCGGTTCTCAATGGCACCATACATCGGGAGTCGGATATTCTGCGACAGGCGGAATTGCTGGGCTTGACCACTGGTGGTTATGCCGTTGCGGTTGCCGATCTGATTGACGTAGAAGGCCAAAATCAATCCGCTGAAGTGCGGATAGGTCTTAAAAATCTTTTTTACAGCTTGTTGCCGAAAGAACAATTGCATATCTGCCCTCATGGAAAGCATGAGCTGTTTATGGTTTTTTCAAATTGCCCCGACACCCAGCTTCGAAGATTCTGCTTCAGCTGTGTTTCTGCGGCAAAAAAGCTGCTGGGGGGTGCCCTGTATCTCGGTGTCAGCGAAAATGATACAGCTCTGTGCGAATTGTCCTCCGCACTAAAACAGGCTCAGCTTGCGCTGCAGGATCGTTTTTACAATCAACAGGAGCTTCACTTTTTCCGCAACGCAAAGGTCAAACTAACCCCCACACACGCCGCTCATTTCAACTCGCTTGGAAAAGCGCTCCGAAGTGCCGACGTGCAGCAAGCAGAGCTTTCTTTGGAACATATTTTTGATGTACAGCGGCATCAGCATCCGCCTGTTTCACAGGTCAAAGACACGGCGCTGATGGTTTTGCACATCTGCCGCAGCACTCTGGAGGAGTTTTCTGCCGATTTAAATGCGGTAGATCTGGATGTGTCAGAGTGGAAAGGCCAACTTCAGCAAATGCAGTTCCATCATGAGTGCATCCGGCACCAACAGCAACTTGTGCGCGCTGTTTGCCAATATGTTGCGCAGCTTTCCGCAGAAGGCGGCACGCTTCTGTCGGATGTCCAAAACTACATTGACTCCCATTTCTGTGAATCCCTAACACTCGGAAAGGTAGCCGCGGCTGTACACGTCAGTCCCGGATACCTCAGCCGCTTTTTCCGTCAAAAAACAGGAAAGACTGTCACGGATACGATTACGGGAAAGCGGATCGAATACGCACAGCAGCTCCTGGATGAGGGCGCTCTGAAAATATTCGAGGTTGCTCAGAGGGTTGGTTTTGAGGATTCCACTTATTTCAGTCATGTATTCAAAAAATATACGGGGATTTCTGCCAAAGAATACCAGGCACAGGCGCAGCGCCGGAGAAGCGCTGCAATGAAGCAATCCACCTGATGTTCATCGGCACAGAAATCGTAACGCCTCCCCGAAAAGCAGGTGCGGAGATTTTGATGAGCCCACGACTCTTCCCATATGCGCTCGCATAGAAAAATGGCTCTGCTGACCGCTCTCAAGTCAGCAGAGTCATTTTTTTCATTTCGTCGGATTCTGAAATTCCACCTGAAACGTGTACTTGTCCCCCCGAACAATCGATTTTGTGTACTCGATCAACGCAGTCCCCTCGTAGCTGAACCGCTCCAGCAGCATACACGGTGTGTTCGCGGAAATGTTCAGCAGCGTGCGCTCGTCCGGCCGGGGCATGACCGGGCGCAGCGTCTCACTGGCGCGATCCGCGTGGAAGCCGTAGCGCGAACGCAGAAAATCATACAGCGATCCGTTGGACAAAATCTCCGTGTCCAGGCTCATGAAGCGGTTCTTGGGCAGATAGGTCGTTTCGATCATCAGCGGATACTCCTTCGCCGAACGCAGGCGGATAAGCTTGTGAAACACCGTCCCCACCGGGTAACCCGTTGCGACCGACAGCCCCTTGTCCGCGCGGACGATCGTGCAGTCGATGATCTCGTTCTGAATCAGAATGTTGATGCTTTTCAGGGAGTCCGTGAAGGAATAGAACTTGGACAGCGGCTGGGCAAACATGTGGGGCTTGACATACGCACCGTTGCCCTGCACGGAGTAGACGACGTCCGCGTCCTTCAGCATGTCCAGCGCCTTGTGAACCGTGGTGCGGCTGACGTTGTAGCTGCGGCACAGACTTTCCTCGCTGGGCAGCGGCTCGTTCTCAATATACTTTCCGCTCTGAATGTCGTGCAGCAATTCCTGATAAATGGAAATGTAAAGCGCATTGCTCGCCATAGGAAAGCCCCCTTTCATTTTCTGAGAATATTTTAGCGCATCATGTCCAAAATTTCCAGAGTTTTTTTACATTTTCCCGATTCCGGCCGCAATTTAGATACAACTGCCCCAGTTGTATCTAAAAAAAGAGGATACAACTGGCTGATTTGTTCTAAATCCCCAAAACGCTGGACATTTTGCAATCGTTTATGTATACTATGACCAAGCGCAGGGAAAACAGCGACCCGCCGGAGCGGGAAGCCGTTGAACGTGCTTGACTGCTGGCAGGCCAAAATCTACTAAAGAAAGGAATGAGAAACATTGTTTTTGACGGAAGAGGAAATCCTCGGCACGTCCGCGGCGCTGAAGCTGACCTGTGACTATTTCGGGCAGAACGCGGAAATGATCGACGCATTTTTCGCGGCGAATGCCCAGAGAAAGTTCACGGTCATGGGCTGCGGCTCCAGCTATATGCTGTCCAAAAGCGCGGCGGCGGTGCTGGCTTCCTTCCCGGAGACGGCGGCGAACGCGATCCCGGCCGGCGACTATATTGCCGACCCCGCATTCTGGCAGGATACCGTCCGCGGCAGCATCGTCCTGATGCTCTCCCGCTCAGGCCGTACCTCGGAAATGGTGTGGGCTGCCCGGAAGATCAAGCAGAGCCTCGGCTGTCCGATCATTTCCATCAACGCGGAAGCGGACAACGACATCACGCCCATGAGCGATCTCGAGCTGAGTATGCCCTGGTGCCACGATAACAGCGTTTGCCAGACCCGCACGGTCACGAACCTCTACGCGGCGGCGCTGCTGCTGGCGGCGAGATACGCGAAGGACGACGGCCTTTGGCAAAGCGTGCATGACGCGGCGGCGGGTAACGAAGCGTTCCAGGCAAAGTACCGCCCGGTTCTGGAGGAACTGGCGGCGCGGGACTGGGATAACGCCGTTGTGCTGGCCGACGGCCCGGTGTGCGGCATCGCTGAGGAGGGCGCGCTGGCCTTTACGGAGATCGCCATGCTGACGGGACGCTACTTCCATCTGCTGGACTATCGCCATGGCCCCATCGTCATCAGCGGCGAAAAGACGATCACCGTCATGCTGCTCAGACCCGGCGAGGAAAAGCTCCAGGGTGCGATGGCGCGGGACGTGATCAGGCACGGCGGAACGGTCGTGACGGTTTCTGAGCGAGAAGAAAATGTTTACGGCGCTGCGGCGCACATTCAGATCACCGGCATTGACAATTTTGCCGCATGGGGCATTCCGTTCATCTACATACCCCAGATGACGGCACTTCTCAAGTCGGTCTCCCTTGGGGGCAACCCGGATCAGCCCAAGGGTCTGGACGCGTATATTTCCCTGAAATGACAGAAACGGAGGATTGGGCAAGTGAATAAAATCACATTTTTGGGCGCGGGCAGCAGCGTTTTTGCGAAAAACGTTCTGGGCGACTGCCTGCAAACGGATTGCCTGCGTGAATACGAATACGCGCTGTTCGATATTGACCCGGTACGTCTGGAAGAGTCCTACAGGATGCTCAGCAATATCAACCGCAATTCCAACGGCGGCAAGGCCAAAATCGTCAAGTATACGGACAGGCTGGAAGCTCTGCGGGGCGCAAAGTACGTTTGCAACGCGATCCAGGTCGGCGGCTATGATCCCTGCACGATCACGGACTTTGAAGTGCCGAAGAAATACGGTCTGCGTCAGACCATCGGCGATACGAACGGCATTGGCGGCATTTTCCGCGCACTGCGCACGATCCCGGTTATGCAGGATTTTGCGGCGGACATGGAAAAGGTCTGTCCCGACGCCTTGTTCATCAATTACACCAACCCCATGTCCATGCTGACACTTGCCTGGAACCGTTATACCGATATCAAAGCGGTTGGCCTGTGCCATTCCCATCAGTCTTGTGTTCCGATGCTGCTTGGCCGCCTTGATCTTCCCCAGGACGGCGTGAACTATAAAATTGCCGGTATCAATCACATGGCATGGCTGCTGGAAATCACCCGCAACGGCGAGGATTATTACCCGGAGATCAGGCGCCGCGCACTTTCGGGTCCGATCAAAGACCCGCTTGCAGAGATGGCCGTCCTCTACCCCGAGTACGCGGAGATTATCGGCGCAAGAACGCCGGAACTCCATACCCCGGACGATCATGACGACATGGTGCGCTTCGAGCTGATGAAGCAGTTCGGATACTATGTCACGGAATCCAGTGAACACAGCGCTGAATACTATCCGTACTTCATTAAGAAAGCCTATCCGGAGTTAATCGAGCGTTACAACATCCCGCTGGACGAATACCCCCGCCGCTGTATCGCACAGGCAAAAATGTGGAAAGCGCAGGCTGAGAAGCTGATTCATAATGAAGACCTGACCCATACCAGAAGCAACGAGTATGCGGCCAGCATTATTGAAGCAGTCGAAACCGGCAAGCCCTTCTCCTTCGGCGGCAATGTCATGAATACCGGCCTGATTGACAATCTCCCGGCGGACTGCTGCGTTGAAGTGACCTGCCTCGCCAATGAAGGCGGTATCCAGCCGTGTCACATCGGCGCACTGCCGCACCAGCTCGCAGCGCTGAATATGCGTCAGGTCAGTGTCCACCAGGTCACTGTTGACGCGGCTTTGACGGGCAAGAAGGACTACATTTATCAGGCAGCTATGCTTGACCCCCACGCCAGTGCCGAACTGAGCATTGACGATATCCGGGCAATGGTCGATGATCTGATCGAAGCCCATGGCGATTGGCTGCCGAAGTATCATTGACTGAATTGACGGAAAACAGGAAAGGATTGATCATATGGAAAAAACGGAATCGGCAGTGCATGAAGAGCCGACGATGTGTACAAAGAAAGAGAAGATTGGCCACGCGATAGGCGTTTTGGGTCATGACTCCGCTTATACGCTCTGGGCTATGTGGATGACCCCGTTTCTGACGGACATTGTGCAGCTGCCCGCGGCGATTCTCGGCGGTCTGCTTGCTTTCGGACGTGTCTTTGACGGCGTAAACGACATCATGATGGGTTCCATTGCAGACCGAACCCGTTCCAAATTTGGACGTTTCCGCCCGTGGCTTCTCTGGGCTGGCCCGCTGTTCTGTCTGTGTATGGCATTGAGCTTCCTCATTCCCAGCCCGAACATGACGGTTCGCATTATTTATGCCTGCGTCATGTACGTAGTTGTTGACGTCGTCTTTACGGCTGTTGATATTCCCTTCTGGTCACTGCCGGCTGCAATGACCAGAAACATAAAAGAGCGCAGCGCAATTATCGGTTCAACCCAGACAACATCCAACACAATTACCGGCATTATCGGTATTGTTATGCCTCTCGCACTTGTCGCTTTCGGTGGCGCCGGCAGTGCCAGCGCGTATTTTACGCTTGCTGCTATCGTCGCGGTATTTGCGGCGACCATGTATCTGATCTCCTTCAAGCTGGTCAAGGAGCATGTCGTACCGGAGGACTCCGAAAAGTTCAGCCTGAAGCTTGGAATTAAGAGCGTCGTCACGAACAGGCCGCTGCTCCTTGTGCAGATTGCAAACGCTGTTGGTCTGCTTGCCATGATTATGCGCGGCACGTTCAACTATTACTATTGCCAGTACAATCTGGGAAGCCTTGAGGTCATGTCCGTTCTTTCCCTGCTGGGTACGGTTGTGGGCATTCCGGGATGCCTGTCGTTTGTTGCCCTGTCCAAGAGGGTGGATAAGAAGAAAGTGATTATTTTCTTCTCCGGTCTCTATATTGCGGCCTGCCTTGTACAGTATTTCGCTGGCTGGGGCAATCTGATTCTGATTTATACCTGCAGCACCATCTCCTCTTTTGCCGTCGCAGGCTTCAACGTGGCAGTTATGGCCATGATGTCTGATACGATCGAATATGGCGAATGGAAGACCGGTCAGCGTAACGAGGGTATGATTACCTCTACCCGCTGCTTCGTGACCAAGCTGGTCATGGCAGTTTCCGGCGTTGTTGTCGCGTTCATTATCGGCATCTTCGGATATACGCCCGGTGCGGCACAGACTGCCCAGACTCTGAGCGCGTTCCACACCATGATGACGCTGGTTTGCGCTGGCACCATGCTGCTGGGCACGATTCCTCTGTTCTTCTATGAGCTGAGCGAAACCAGACTGGCCGAAATCATGGAAGAGCTGAAAGCCAGAAAGGCCAACAATACCTAATCAATTCCTTTCACCCCTTCTTCGCGGAAAGTTTTGTTGCATAGGCAGGGAAAGCCCGGTAGATCTCTGCCGGGCTTTCCTGTTCCCTGAAAAGGAGAAAACTATGGCAGTTTGCACAATTCAGAATCCTATTTTTGAACTTTTACACAAAAGAACCTCGGCAAAAGAAAAAGGCGTCTACTCCTGCTGCAGCGCCAATGCGTTCGTCATCCGCGCCGCCCTGCGCCGCGCAAAAACCAACGATACCGTCGTCCTGGTGGAGGCCACGGCCAATCAGGTCAACCAGAACGGCGGCTACACCGGCATGGCCCCCGCCGATTTCCGGGCGTTCCTGGATCGCCTGGCAAAGGAAGAAGGTATGCCCGCCCACCGCGTCCTGTGCGGCGGCGACCATCTGGGGCCGCTGACATGGCAGAATCTTCCAGAAGACGCGGCCATGGCAAACGCGGAGGAGCTGATTCGGGGCTATGTGCTGGCAGGCTTTTCCAAAATCCACATCGACACCAGTATGCGCGTGGCCACCGACGACCCCACCGCCCGCCTGCCGGACAGCGTCATTGCCCGCCGGGGCGCACAGCTTTGCGCCGCGGCGGAAGGGGCCTTCGCGGAATACCAGATTCTGCATCCGGACGCGCCGAAGCCGGTTTACGTCATTGGCAGTGAAGTCCCCATCCCCGGCGGTGCGCAGGAAAACGAGGACAGCGTCACCGTCACGACCCCCGAAGACTGCGAGAAGACGCTGGCGGAGTTCCAAAGCGCCTTTGCCGCCCGGGGTCTGACGGAGGCATGGCAGCGGGTCGTTGCCATTGTGGTGCAGCCGGGTGTGGAGTTCGCCGACGAAAGCGTGATCGAATACGACCGTGCTGCCGCCGCGTCCCTGATGGCGACCCTGACCCGCCATCCCGGCCTTGTATTCGAGGGGCATTCCACGGACTATCAGCCCCGGGAATGTCTGCGTCAGATGGTGGAGGACGGCATTGCCATTCTGAAAGTCGGCCCCGCCCTGACCTTTGCCCTGCGGGAGGGGCTGTTCGCCCTGGAGCAGATCGAGCGGGAGCTGTACACCATGCACGATTTCCCCCTGTCCCGCTTCCGGGAGACGCTGGAGCAGGTCATGCTGGAGGACAAGGGGCAATGGGCGAAATACTACCACGGCGACATGCCCCAGAAGCGCTACGCCCGCGCCTTCAGCTTCTCCGACCGCGCCAGATACTACCTGACGAACCCCAAGGTTCAGCAGGCGATCCGCACGCTGCTGGAAAATCTGGACGCCGTAGGCATTCCCATGGCGCTGCTCAGCCAGTATCTGCCCACGCAGTACACCCGCGTCCGCTCCGGCAAGCTTCCGCCCCAGGCCTCGGACATTCTGATCGACCGCGTAGGCGACTGTATCGACGATTATCTGTACGCCGTACTGGATGGATGACGGAGGGCTTTTATGAAAAGAAGTACCGCGAAAATTCTCAGGGCATTTATCCTTGCTTGCTGGACAATTGCGGCTGTCATATTGGTCATTGTGATTCAAAATGCCGGGAACACAATTATGTTGCAGAAAACAGTTTCTTCGGTTCTTGTGGTATATGTGTGCCTTTCCCCCGCCGTGTGCGGCATTGTGTTCCGGCTGTCCAAGATCATAAAAGGCGGCAAGAATTCTCCACCGGGCACTGACAAATAAACCGGCAGAGATCAAGCCCTCTATCCGCTTATGAAAAGGGGACTTTTCATAAATGTTCAATCTGTACAAAGAATGATTTCCAGGTTTACGACTCTCAATGAAAATGCGACAGACCGGTTGACATTCCGGGGAGTATCTTCTACAATGAAAACGCAATCGTAAATCGATTCACGCATAGTTTGTGTATCGATTCGCAAGTTAAGAATACCGCCGTTCAATCCGGCGGCATGGTAGAGGCTCTGATCTTCAACCCCGTGCGAAAAATCACAGGCTCCGCGGTTTCTCCCCGCATCAGGGCGCAGAGCATATTCAGCGCTGCGAGGCAGATGTCCTCCATCGGAATATCCACGGAGGTCAGCGAGGGGTTGCTCATTACGGAAATGTCCGTATTGTCATAGCCGGTGAGCAGGATATCCTCCGGCACCCGAACGCCCCGCCCCACCAGACATTTCAGAACGCCAAGAGCAATCATGTCCGATTCCACCACGATGGCGTCCGGCAAAAGAACGCCGGAGTCCAGCAGCCTCCGGCAGCAGTCAAACCCGCCGCCGTAGGTGTAGCAGTCGGTGAGAAACGCGTCAGGATCCAGGTACAGACCGCTGCCTGCACAATAGTGTTTTAAGGCATCGACCTTTTGTCCTGAGGAAGCGTCGCTGACCGGGCCGATATATCCCAGACGGCGCACCCCCACCGCTTCCAGATGGGCGCAGAGCTTTTCGATTCCCGTTTTCAGGTCAATCCCGACGGTGGCGGGGTAATCATCGGTTATCACCGGGTCGATCTTCACCACCGGAATCCCGGCATCCAGCTCCATGATGAAGGTATTGGCCTGCCCTTCGTTATAGCAGATCACGCCGTCCACCAGACCCGATCTCAGAATACCCGCGGCATTTTTCGCCTGCTCCACGGTGGCGTTTTTCAGCAGAATGGCCATGTAGCCCCGCTCTTCGCAAAATTCCTGTAGGAGCTTGAACATCTTGTTGAAGTACGGGTTATCCAGCTCCGGAATAGCGATGGCGATGATGTTGGTTTTTCCCGTCCGCAGGCTTTGGGCGAAGGGATTGGGGCGGTAGTTCAGCTCCTCGATCGCCTGTGCGATCCGCTGGCGGGTATCCTCCCGCATGTTATTGGGTGTTTTCAGGTATTTGGAAACGGCGGCGACGCTGACACCGGCCAGCTTTGCCACGTCTTTAATGGCGGCCATGGAGCACCTGCTTTCCGATCATGTATCGATTTTTCTTCATTATAGCACACCCAAAATGGGGATTGCAACAGAAACAGCCACAAAATTCCGTCACGAACCGCTGCCCTTTGGCAGAAAGAACTTACTTGTGGGAAACGGCTTCGTCCGATCACCAAAATAATTAGGAGGAACAAATATGAAAAAGCGCTTCATCAGTTTGATTCTTGCACTGGCAGTGCTCACCGGTCTGCTGGCCGGATGCGGCAGCAAAGCAGACGCCCCCGCCACGAACGCTCCCGCAGTAGAGGCAACCGGCGAGAAGATCACCGTGATCCTGCCCCGCCACGAGATGGACACCATCGGCTTCTACGAGGAAAAGACCCGCGAGTTTGAAGCTCAGACCGGAATCGAAGTCGAACTGATCCTGATGAGCTGGGATCAGGTGGCTGACCGCCTGACCGCCGATCTGGCTGCCGGCGGCGGTACCTACGATGTGATCGAGCTGGACAACTCCTGGGTGGAGAAGTACGTCAACAACGGCTGGATTGCCCCGCTGAACGACTACATCACCGATGAAATGAAAGCCGGCATTATCCCTGGTCTGCTGGACAAGTTCTCCTCCGGCGACCAGCTGTACGGCATCGCCTGGAACAACGACACCCGCTTCTACATGTACAACGCCGCCAAGCTTCAGGAGATCGGCATGGATCATGCCCCCGCGACCTGGAACGAGGCTCTGGACGCCTACGGCAAGCTGAAGGAAAAAGGTCTGGTCAACGCCGCTTATATTGACTGCTACAACCAGGAATGGGCGGGCGCCACGGAGCTGATCTTCCTCACCGCTTCCTTCGGCGGCAAGCTGCTGGACGAGGACGGCCATCCCGTCATGGGCAAGGACGCAAAGACCAAGGCGGCCTACGAGTTCCTGGTTCAGGGACTGGAATCCGGCTTCATCGATGCTTCTTCCCTGACCTCCAGCCAGGAGACCACCAACGACGTCTTCTGCATGGGCGACACCTTCCTGTTCCTGCAGGCATGGCCCAGCGTCTATGCCAATGCCAACAACAGCGAAGTTTCCAACATTGTCGGCCAGATTGATGTTGCCGACACCATTATCCACGCCGAGGGAGAGGAGGGCATCATCATGACCCTGCCTGAGGCTATGTCCATCACCTCTACGTCTCAGAACAAGGAAGCCGCATGGAAGTACATCGAGTTCATGTCCAGCCGGGAGACCGAAAAGGCCAAGGCCATCGCCCTGGGCGCGCTGCCCATCTGGACTGACCTGCTGGCCGACAAGGAGCTGCTGGCCGCCTATCCCTACTGGGAGAACTTCGGCAGCCAGATCGATAAGGCCACCGGTCTGCCCAGCGTTCTGTGGTATGACGAGTTCGTGGAAATTCTGACGGTGGAATCTCAGCGCATTATGCTGGGTGAAATTTCCGTGGAAGACGGACTTGCCTCCATGCAGACACAGTGCGAAGCCCTGGAAGCAGAATACAGTAAGTAAGAAATTACGCTGGGGTGGGGAGGTTCTCCCCACCCCAATAAAGAAGCACAGCAAAAATTTATGCAAAGGGAGTTTAAGCAGTGAAACGAGCATCCATCGGGATCGGCAGTCACCGCCGGTTAGCGCTGTCGGAGAAGCGTCTGCCGTACTTACTGACCCTGCCCAGTCTGCTCACCATCTTTGGCGTGCTGATTATTCCGATCCTTTATTCTTTGTTTTTAAGCGTCCATAATCTGGTGCTCAGCTCCCGGACCTATGAATTTGTCGGGCTGAAGCATTACATCGCCATGTTCTCGGACAAGTCCTTCCTGAATTCCATCTGGCAAACGCTGGTGTTTACCGTTCTGTCCGTGGCGGCGGAAATGGTTCTGGGTGTTGGCGTGGCACTGGTTCTGAATCAGGAATTCAAGGGGCGTGGCTTTGTGCGCGGGCTGATGATCCTGCCCTGGGCACTGCCCGGCGTTGTCAATGCCATCATGTGGCAGTGGATCTTCAACGCCAACTACGGCGTGTTCAACGCGCTCCTGACGCAGCTGGGCGTGATCGACAGCTATCAGGTCTGGCTGGCAAAGCCGACCTCCGCCTTTATCTGTGTCTGGGTGGCCAATGTCTGGAAGGAGACCCCCTATGTGGTGCTGCTGACCATCGCGGCGCTGGCCAATATCTCCAGAGATCTTTATGAGGCCGCAGCCATCGACGGCTCCAACGCTTGGAAATCCTTCTGGAAAATCACCCTGCCCTCCATCAGATCCGTGATTGTGATCCTTCTGATCACCAAGACTATCTGGGCGCTTCAGACCTATGACCTGGTCTACATCATGACCAAGGGCGGCCCCATGGGCGCAACAGAATTTATCGCCTACTACATTCAGAAAACCTCCTTCAAGTTCCTGAAATTCGGCTATGGCTCCGCCATGAGCTACACCGTATCCATGATCTGTTTCGCGCTGACCTACGTGTATATCAAGGTGTTCATGGGCAATGACGACGCGCAGAAGAAACCCTTCCGGAGAAGGCGCAGAAAGGAGCTGGAAGTATAAATGAGCAGAAAAATCAAAAAACGCATTGGCCGGGTGTGCCTGTATCTGATGGTCTTCGTGATCGTCCTGACTGTGGTGGCACCCTTCGGCTGGATGGTCATTTCCAGCATCTCCACCAAGGCCGATCTGCTTCAGCGCCCTATGCGCTGGTTTCCGAAAAATCCTTCCTTTGAAAATTATTCGGCGCTGCTGTTCGGCACTTCCAGCCGTACAACGGATGCCGCTTCCCAATTCCTGGCCGCGCTGAAAAACAGCTGCATTGTCACCTTTGCCGTGACAGCCATCGCCCTGCTGGTGGGTCTGATAGCAGCTTATGCCTTCTCCCGGTTCCGTTTCCGGGGACGAGACTTCCTGCTAAGCGGTACTTTGTTTACCCAAATGATCCCTGCCGTAGCCATTATCATTCCCATGTACACCATCATGGCGAATCTGAACCTGCTGGACACAAAGCTTTCCTTAGTCATCACCTATATGGCCTTTGTCCTGCCTTACCTGATCTGGCTGCTGAAAGGCTACATCGACGGCATTCCCACGGAGCTGGACGAGGCGGCGCTGATCGACGGCTGTACCAGAGTGCAGTCCTTCTTCCGGGTGATTCTGCCGGTGGCCGGTACCGGGCTGGCGGCCACGGTGATCTTCGCGTTCATCCTGTCCTGGAACGAATTCTTCTATGCTGTCAACTTTACATCCACCACTGCGGCCAAGACCTTACCGGTTCTGATTACGGAATTCTCCAGCAAATTCGGCTCCAACTACATTCTGACCTGCACCGCTGGTGTACTTACAAGTCTGCCTCCGGTGCTGGTGGCGCTGATCTTCCAGCGCTACATTATCAGCGGTCTGTCCGCCGGTGCGGTGAAGGGATAAAGATGAGGCGTTCTTTTGCTCCTGATAGCAATATAACCAGAAAAGTGAGGTATCCCCTATGGGCGTTTGGATTGGAATTGACGGCGGCGGAACGAAAACAAAATTTCTGTCCGCAAGCAAAGACGGAAAGCGTTTGCGGACATATACCACAGGAGGAACCTATTACCACCTGAACGGCATTGACACCGTCTGCACACGGCTGAGAGAGGGTGTGGACGCGGTTCGCTGCGGCGAACCAGTTTTGGGCATCTGCTACGGTATGCCCAGCTTCGGCGAGGGCGGCGCGGCGGATGAAACGGCGGTTGCCCGCATCCGGGAGGCGCTTGCACCACACCCCCTTCATGTTGTCAATGATGTGGAGGTGGGATGGGCGGGTTCCATGGCGCTTGCGCCCGGCGTAAACATTGTGGCCGGTACCGGCTCCATCGCCTACGGCCGGGACGAGGCAGGCAATTCTGCCCGCAGCGGCGGGTGGATGGAGTTTTTCTCAGACGAGGGCTCCGGCTACTGGCTGGGTCGGCGTGCGTTCCAGCTGTTTGCCAAGCAGAGCGACGGGCGAGTTCCCCGCGGCAGACTTCACGCGCTGATGAAAGCGCGTCTGGGGCTGGAGGATGACTATGAGCTGAACAACCTGGTGCGGGATGTGTACGCACCCTCCAGAGAGAAGACCGCATCCATCCAGCGGATTCTGCTGGAAGCGGCCAGAGAGGGAGACGCATCCGCAGTTCGGCTGTATGAGGAAGCAGCACGGGAGCTGGCAGAGAATGTCAACGCCGTACTCCGGCAACTCCGGCTGGGGGATACGCCAACGATTTCCTACTCCGGCGGGATTTTTGAAACGGGCGATCTGATTCTGAAGCCCTTCCGGGCGGCGCTGGATGCTTCCGTTCAGGTCATGAAGCCGGTATGGGGGCCAGCCGAAGGTGCGCTGTTGCTGGCTGTGGAGCAATTTGCTCCCCGAACACTTCCGACGGTAAAAAATGGACTTTGTCTTTAAGGGAAAAAACTGGGAGGAAAAAATATGGCACTGGTGACTACAAAACAAATGCTTCTGAATGCCCAAGCGGAGGGATATGCCGTAGGTGCATTCAATGTGGAAAACATGGAAATGGTTCAGGCGGTGGTGGCCGCCGCGGAGGAACTGCGCGCCCCCGTGATCTTGCAGACAACACCGTCCACCCTCCGGTATGCCGATCTTTCATATTACTATGCCGCCGCAAAAGTGGCAGCGGAAAAGGCAAGCGTACCTGTTGCGGTACATCTGGATCACGGCAGCAGCTTCGAGCTGGCAATGAAAGCCCTGCGGGCGGGATATACCTCCATTATGATCGACGGCTCTCATGAATCTCTGGAGGAGAACATTCGCCTGAGCAAGGCTGTGGCGGATGCCTGCCATCCGGCAGGGGTTCCGGTGGAAGCAGAGCTGGGAAAAGTCGGCGGAAAGGAAGACAGTCTGGACGGCGGCAGCGGCAATCCCTACACGGACCCGTCAGAAGCAAAACTGTTTGTATCCGCCACCGGCGTTGATTTTCTGGCGGTTGCCATCGGCACTGCCCACGGTGTCTATAAGGGCGTCCCGCACATTGATCTGGAGCGGCTGTCGGAGATCCGCAGCGTGGTGGACATCCCGTTGGTTTTACACGGCACCTCCGGTGTGCCTGATGAAACGGTACGCGAATGTATTCGGCGCGGCATCTGCAAGGTCAACTATGCGACGGATCTTCGGATTGCCTTCACGAAGGCTGTCTGCCAGGTACTGCAAACCCATCCCGAAACCATCGACCCCAAAAAATACGGTGCCGCCGGCCGGGAGGCCGTGAAGCAATACGTCATGGGTAAAATCCAGATGTGCGGCAGCGCCGGACGGGGATAATTACCCCAAAGTTTATCAACTGCCTGCGGATATTTTCCATGCTGATTACGTGGATGATTCCTGCCTAGATGCTGGAAGCCGATTCCATGCGTTCACGGGGCAGCTTGCTCCAGGGAAGAATGGCCTTCTCCTTTCACCGCTTCCGACAACCGGGACAAGGCGTTTGTGATTGCACTGTTCACCTGCATCACCCTGACGGCCATGGGTGTGATCCCGGGAGCCAGCAAGATGTGGTACAATCCCAGAATCATCTGGCGGCCATTAAACGGGATTGGCGTGACAGCGGCTATCGGTTATCCGACGCGCTGCCTGTTGCCCCTTGGGCTGGAGCTTTGGACAAAGTGACATGTACCCCCAATACTGGGTGTCCAGTATTGGGGGTACATATCAATGAACCGGCTGAAACGGGAGACTTTTATTTGCTTATGTCTATGAGGAAAATGCGAAACACATTACTTTGTATCTTCCCACGGCTCCAGTCCCATTTCCTCCCAGGTAAGACCATATGGCACACCACCGGAGGTGTAACCTGCGATGAAGAAAAAGGTGTCGTCCTGCTCCATGGGTAGAAGCTCCGGCTCCTTTTGGGCACGTTTCTTTCTGCGTTTGGTATGAGCTTTTCTTTCGGCGCGAATGCGCTGCAACTCCTTGATTTCCTCGTGGGAACGGATATGCCCCGGCATTCCGGAAATGGTTAGACGCTCGATAATATGAGGGCGTTTTCTGAGATAAACGGCGTGGATTTCCTCGGCGGGGACACGTAAGCCGGAGACGTGATTGAATACCTTTTGAGCAACCGTCTCGCAATCTTTATCCATATCCGGCATTCTCCCATTCGCCTGAAAGAAATTCTGCGTTTCCAGATACATATAGTCAGAAATTTTTGCTTTCTGTTTTTGCTTCAGCTCTTTATAGGAACGCGGCGGCTTTTTAGACTGCTCCATAGTTTAATCATCCCATAAATGTTTTTGCCAATAAGCATCCATGCAAAGATTGTAGCGCTTGCGCACAGACGGAATAGTTGCTCCATCCACGATAGAAGAAAACGCCTGCTGGTGAATTTCGGAAAATTCGCGGTCATGATGAAAAAGGTTGTTTATTATCATCGCGGTAAATGCTGCATCCGGATATGCCCCAGCTATAACATCATAACGCTTTTCATCTGCGTTTACAATCTCGAAAAATCCCGGGATTTTTGATAACACCGGCATGGCTTGGATGATGTAGTCTTGTAAGGTATTGACGTGGGCAGCTGATGCCAATTTTATCTCCTCCTGTGAGCGCACTGCAGCCTATTGTAGCACAAAAAAAGAGAAATAAAAGTCTTGACTTTTTCACGCATTCCGCTACCGGGCAGTACGGCGGATGAAACGAAGCACCGGGGTTTACCCGAATGCGTTACGAAATGATACGCCAAAGGCGTGGGAAACGCAGGGACTTACTAGCGGCAAGCAGTGTTCAGGTAGCACCTGAACGGATTTTGCTTGTTGGGGCAAATCCCCAATCCCCGAAGATCATCCCTGCGTTGCGGGATGGCTGCGCATTCTGTGAGAATGCTTGAAACCCAAAATCGAAAAAGGGCGCAGGAGTCAGCATTTGAAACGCTGCTCCTGCGCCTGATTTCTTACAGACCTTGTTCTTACTCGCCCATGTCGCGGGAGTTGGCACTGTTCATGATCTGTCCGGTCGCTTCATTGATGAAATCAACGGCGATGTTCTCTACCTCGGTGCCGTTGAAAACATTGTACATTCCGCCGTACATATAGAACGCCAGCACGGAGAAGGACTCCGCCAGATTCAGTTCAGAGGAAGTCGTGGTAACTTTGAATTTGGTAAAGTCCAAGTTCGGTTCGATCTTCGTAAAGGAATAATCCTCAGAAGCAATCATTTCGTCCAGAGCTTCAACAATGGACTCCTTGATGCCTTCCATGACTTCCTTGTGCTGTCCCTTGGTCATATTGTAGGTAACGCTGCCATCGTCGTTGAGCTTGGCGGAGAGGAATTTCCCGGCACTGACATTGGCATCCAAATCAGCCTGGGTTGTTTCACCTACGAAATCGGCAGGGACGGTGATTTCAACGCTGAGCAGTTTTTGTTCCACTTCCACCTTGCCGATATCCTCAATGGCAGAATCCTCCGTGGCTTGCGTGGCGGGAGGTGTGGCATCTGCAATGGCAGGCGCGGTGGCAGGTTCTGTTTTTCCGCTGCTGCCGCAGGCGCACAGCGAAAAAGCCAGAGCGAAAACGAGAAGAAGCGCAATCAATTTGTTCATGGTGTTCCTCCTGTTCCAGGGTTTTCTTACTGGTTAAATTCCAACCGAATCACATCGGATGTGGCAATATTCTGGAAGGTATCGCTGTCAACCACACGCAGATTGAATTCAATGTCGTGGATATCATCGATGGAATCCAGCTCCGTGTTCAGAAGATACATGCCGTCAACCATCCGGGTGCTGGGACGCAGATCGCTGTACATACCCACATCCACCATGTAGCCATTCACCGAAACATTCTCCGCGTAAATGGATACTGCCTTTCCGCTGTTGTTCTCCAAATAGAATACCACAGTGCCGTCCCAAATGGAATCCTTTTTCAGACCCTTGCAGACGACCCGGAGATTATTCCCGCTGAACACTTCGTCGCCGCTGTCATCTACTTCCTGGGTGAAGGTGCCAGCAGCAGAGGTTTGAATGGTGATCAGGTCGGTGGTGTCGATGGTGTTGTAGGTATTGGAGCTGGAAATGTTCAGATAGAACGCAACCTCCCCAATGGTGGAAATGCCGGGCTCCCGAAGCTCGGAGGACATCAGGTTGATTTGCGCATTGTCTTTCTTTCCGGCGGCTACATCACTGTACAGCCCGGAGGTGGTCAGCATGAAGTCGTTTACCGACAGACTTCGGGTGGAAACCACAACATTCTGTGTGGAGTTATTCTCAACAGTCACAGAAATCTCCGGTCCGAACATGCCGTCCTGCATCTTTTTCGCGGTGACCACGATGCCATTCTTGTTGTACAGCTCCTGCTCGGAAATGGAAACCGCCGCAGCAGTAGGAGCCTTCTCGGTCTTGGTGGTGGAATCCTTGGAAGACGGTGCCTGAGAAGAATTGCTTCCGCTGGTGGTGCTGGAAGGCTGCTTCACATCCTCGCCACCGCCTGCGATGCAGGACACCAGCAAAAGCAGAACGACCACGATAACGACTGGCAGAACCCATTTTTTCTTCTTTTTCTGGGGCTGTTCGGGAGCAGGGGGGGAGCAGATGGGGCAGAAGTTGCCGTTATACTTTGCTCCGCAGTTTTCACATTTGATTTTTGCCATGATAAATCTCTCCTTCAAGTATGTTTTGTTGAATCATTCCAGACTGCCGCTGGTTTTTAAGGTCGGCAGCTTATGGCTGGCCAGCAGCGCGTTGACTTCCAGAATGGAGCCGCAACGTTTATTGAATAATTCAACCAGAAGTTCAATGACAAACAGCCAACGCTGGAATACAATCATTCCATATTCCCACAAAATGCAAAAGAGGTGGGCAGCAGACCTCCGCCTGCTGCCCATCCTTGGTAATATTCAGTTGGGGCTTGCAGGGCACCAGGATTTCCTCCATGGGAACATCCAGCAGTTTGCTGAGTGCATACAGGTTGTCAACGGTGGGCAGGCTCTTGCCCTTTTGCCATTTGTAGATCGCCTGAGGTTCTTCAAAACCAAACCAGCTTTGCAAGTCTCGGACGGTCATACCACGATCCTTGCGCAGACGGGCAATGTTTTCCCCGGTTGCCGCAAGATCAATGACTGGAAATGTCTTCTCCATTGCAGATCCTCCGTTTCTGTGGGTGATACTACAGAATATCGCATCTTTCAGAATAATGCAAGCAGTAATTTCACATCAGGAGGCCAATATGGATAAATGGATTTCTTACGATAAGCTTTCAAAGAAAGAAAAGCGAAAGCACAATCAAGCCAAGCGGCAAACATGGGGCGTGGTAAGCCCCGTCACCCGAAAACCGATCAGCAGCAGGGCATATAATCGAAGAAAAGCGCAGGATTGGCGAAAGGATGCCGCTGATTCTTAAGTGCGATCAGGAAAGGAGTCACCGCTATGACCAACTATGAAGCAATGCAATCCATGTCTCCCGAACAGATGGAGGATATTCTGGATCAGATTTATCTTGCCGGTCTGAATAACGGAATGTATGCTGCCCGTCAGGACGATGACAGTATTCTGGACACGAATCCCTTTGACCTGCGCTGGCTGAAGAAATCCGCAGAGAAAGCAACTCGATTTGAAACAGATAAGGAAGGTGATGACTATATGCTTTGTGCTCTGTGTGAGGCAATCTTTCGGAATGCAGGGATTCCTGTGCAGGAATGAATCTTCACCTGAACAAGTACACTCACAAAATAAGAACTTGCAAATTATAACCACAAGTTGAATGACAAATCGAAAATACTGTGGTATAGTATTTTCAGAAACCAAGAACAACACTTTGCAGAAAGGAACAGCGTCATGAAAGCCAGTACTTCTACGATCCGCAATATGAGCGAACGGCAGGCTATTTTCCAGTTTGAGGAACATAGCTTTGCGAAGCACGCTCATTTTCGGGATAAGCAGAAGTTTCGGTATAGTATGAACGCCTAGAGCCTATCTGGGCATCGTCCTGTCTGAATGATAGAAAGCCGCTTGCCTTGAGTGTGAGGCAAGCGGCTTTTCGTACCCTATGGTCAAAATCATTCAGAACAGGAGGTGTAAATGATGAACATTCCCACCATCGATCTGGCACTGACCGGTGCCAATATTGTAAGACTGCGGAAGTCTGCTGGGCTTTCCGTTGCAGACATACAAATTGTCTTTGGGTTCCATTCCCCGCAGGCGATTTACAAGTGGCAGAGTGGAGCTGCGCTCCCGACTGTCGATAATCTGATCGTTCTTGCAGCACTCTTCGGTGTGCGCATTGATGATATTCTTGTTACAACCAATTCCTAATGCAGGGAGGAAACTCCCTGTGAATCTGGTCCGTTCGTCTAAATGGTAAGGACATAGCCCTTTCAAGGCTGTAATGCGCGGTTCAAGTCCGGCACGGATCACCATATGGTGCCTTCGTCCAATGGATATAACACCAGCCTCTCAAGCTGGAAATATGGGTTCAACTCCCGTAGGCATCACCAAAGTATTCAAATGGAACTGTAGCTCAAGGGTTGAGTGCGGCCCTGGAAAGCCGCGTGATGCTGGTTCGAGTCCAGCCAGTTCCACCAAATGAAAATAGCATCCAAACCGGGATGCTATTTTTTTGTTCCGAAATCCTCTTTCGCAGCGACAAATTGGTGTACAGGTTATCGGCTTTCATAGGCTGCACAACAAATTGGTGTTTGCAGGTCTGTTTTGGAAGCGCGCAAAAAACTGTAGGGGAGGCATTCATGCCTCCCGGCGGTAAAACGTCCCGATTATTCGCACCGTCAGGCGAAAACGCAGCGTGTACGCGTCCGGCTGAATACCTCCCCTACAGCAAAAATGTAGCGTGTTCGGAAATCTACAAGCACCAATTTATTAGGCTTACGAAAACCGATAGTCTTAATTGGTGTTTGTTGGGCAGCTTCAAGCATTTCAAAAAAGCTGTCACGGAAGAGCGAAGCGGAGCGGAGTCGAAGGATCTTCGCACCAAGTTGACCAAAAAGCGTAACGAAATGCGTAGATCCCTCGGCTCCGCTCTTACGTGACAGCGTTGTTGGATTTGTTTACCATTCTGAAGATTTATGGGTTACAAGCTATTCGCTTAAAGAGTTGTTTTCAGATATACAACAAGCCTGCGGCAGTCTGGGAGGGCTGCCGCAGGCTTTTGTTTGGTTCTCCGGGGCGGGATATCCGCGTCAGCCGCCCAGCTCCTGGATCAGGGCCCGGAGCTTCATGCGAGTCTTTTCCCGGTGGATGCCCTCATAGCCCATGGCCTCCGCTTTGCGCAGAAGGTGCTCCCGGAAGGCGATAATCATGGGCGGGCGGCGGATATCCAGCAGAATGACGGGCTTGGTGTTGCAGATGACCAGGGCCATACCGCTTTTTTCGGAAGTTCCTTAGTCTTTCAGCTTTGCCAGGATCGTGACCGGTGCGCTGTCGATACCCTCCACAAAAAGCGGCAGGGCAAATACGGTTTCCAATTTTTCCTGTTCCAGGCCGGACAGGTCGATATCCTCCACAATCAGCACCGGCTCCGCACCGGTATGCCCCAGCATGATCTGGTGCGCCAGGATTCCGTCCTCAAGGTGCAGCGGCGAGGACAGCGAGATCCAGTCTATGCCAACCGCCTTCAGATTCCGGTACCGATCCACAATCAGCTGCGCCGCCCGGGAGGACACCGCGGGCCCCTGCTCGGAATACATCTGATTGTCCTTGTGCCGCATTGCGGAGAAACCGCTGCGCAGCAGCAGCGCGTCCGCCCGGAGAATCTGCTCGTCGAAGGTCAGAAGCTCCTCAGGCTCCACCAACTCCCCCGCTCCCTTGGGAATGTCCACCAGCAGCGGGCGCTCGAAGATGAAGGTGGACAGTTCCAGCTCATACAGCTGCTTTCCCCTGCCGTAAAAATGGTTCGGGCCGTCCATATGGGTTCCGAAGTGGTTGAAGAGCGTGACGTTGTAGGTATTCAGTCGGTCTCCCTTTTTCATGGATTCAAAGGGCTCCAGCCGGAGCGTAGGCGCGCCGGGAAACGCATGATCGCGGGTATTGAGCGTATAGGACAGACGCCTGTACATAATGATTCCTCCTACCGAATTCTCAGGATCGTGTTGGCGTTGGCCACCATGATCAGGGTGGACACCAGCGCCATCAGGAACGCGCCGAAGTAAATGGTTCCGGTTTTCTTAAAGCACTTGCGCAGCAACACGGTTCCGACGATCATCATGGGGATGAAGGGGATGATAAGGCAGATGTTGACCCATGCCCGGTTCGCGTACCACATGGCCACGCCGGTGCTGAACAGAACCGCAAACTGAATAACGACCAGCGCCACCAGGCCGATCACGTTCACAACCACACACAGGGCCGTATTATGCCATTCCTTTTTGCACTCCGTGCGGGCGCTGGCATTGACCATGAAGGACGTGGCAAGCCAGAACACCAGCATGAACGGCAGATAGTGGGGCACCAGCGCCAGGATATTGCCCTCTGCAGCGCGGATGGCAAAGCTCCAGAAGCGGAAATCCACGGTGAAGAACAGATCTGCCAGCAGCACAAAGCCATAGGCCACGCCTGTCACCAGAATTGCCAGCAGGGCCGATTTGCCCACATTGGCCCAGGTGGTTTTCACGCCCCAGTTATCGGGACCGTCCCCATGCTTTTTCCCGTAGATCAGATAGCCCAGAGCGAAGATGGCCACAGCCGCCAGGCCGTTGACCAGCGCCCAGATCACGATGGCATTGGGTCCGGGCTGGGGGAAGAAGTCCGTGCTGTTGTTGGCCACGGCATTGGTAAAGATCATTCCGTAGGCCAGCTTGGAGAATACCGGCATTACCGTAATGCCCGGAATCACCGCCAGCAGGACGAGGCTGATGGCAGACACCAGCTTGCCCTTCGTGTCCGTGGGGCGGGGACGGGGCGCGGGAGCCTCCTGCTGAATGCCGGCAAAGAAGGGAGTCTTCATCAACAGGCAGGCGAAGGGCAGCAGGAACAGGAAGAAGCCCACAATGCCCAGGGCGTTGAAGCACTCCTTCACGAACCACAGCTGGTTGCCCGCGGAGATGGGATTGGGGGCGCCCAGGGTGTCCATAAAGAACTGGTTGGTAATGGAAGCGTTCTTGGCCGAGAAGAACTGCCACTGGTGGCTGGTATTGGGGTTGTAGACCACCCGCATGGTGCCATCGGAAATGCTTCCGTAATACTTGCCGATCTCCACCTTCTGGCTGTTGTCATAGCCGGAAAGCTCCACCTTATCCTTGCCGGTGCTTTCGTCCACACTGATCACGGTGTCCATGGTGAAGGTGCCGGGAGCCGTCTGGTTGATGAAGAATTTCGCCTCGGGGGACACGGTCATATCCGGCCACTGGTAGCCGTCCACCTTGGTCACCTGAACCGTTGCGCCTTCATCATAGCGGGCAAAGTTGATGCCCACATTCACGCCGCTGGGAAGGTTGCTCAGCAGATACCGGTCGGGGAAGAAGGCCAGAATCAGCGCGGAGCTGACCTTGGTGGTGTAATCGCTGCCATCCTCCGGCTGTCCGGTGTAGACCTTTCCGTGCTCGTTGCGGCCGTAGGCATCCAGCGTGAAGGCCACGTTCCGTCCGCCGGTGGAGTGGCCGGTGATGCCGATGCGGTCGGGATCGATGTAGTCGATGTTGTCATGGACGTAATCCACGAGCTGCAGCATGCCCAGTCCGTAGTAGCTGCGATTGTAGCCGTACTCCTCCACGGTTCCCGAGGAATCGCCCGCGCTGTAGGTGTCCATATTGAACACCACAAAGCCCCGGCGGGCAAGCTCGATGGAGGTGATGTCCTGAGTTTCCAGGGTAGCATGATAGCCGTGGCTTGTGATGATGCAGGGTGCGGGATTGTCCCTGGTGGCTGAGGCGGGCTTGTGGATCAGCACCCGCAGCGTCTCTCCCTGGGGCATTGGAATTTTTACGTCCATAACCCGGATATTGCCCATGTCCGTTTGGATCGCGTAGGCTCCCAGGCAGCTGATCAGCATCAGCAGGAGCGCAGCCGCCAGCAGGCGAAGCATCGTCTTTTTCTTCATGTTTCTTCTCCTTTCGTTTTTGCGGATTTTCTTTTTTTGCCGCGCGCCAGCCGCGGCTTCCTTCCCATTGTATTCCCCGCGAAGGGCTTAGCTCCCCATCAGGAGCTCCACTGCTTGGCGCAGCGTTTCCTTTTCGCCCACGTTGCCGGGGAAAATCACATAGGGCATCCCCGGGAATTTGCTCTCCGGCCCCGTCATCCACACAGGGATTCCCGGCTTGAGCTGCCCCATTACCGTTGCCCGGTGTACACGCAGCGCCTTGATTCCCACATCACTGGAGGTGATGCCGCCTTTTGCGATGATGAAATTTGGCCGAATCTCCAGCCGTCCGATAATGCTTGTTACAGCCTCCGAAATCTGTACGGATATCTCCAACTGCCTGTCCGGATCTGCCGTGGGCAGATCCAGCCGGTCACGCCGGGTGTAAATCACCACACTCTGCCCCTGTCGGATCATCTGCTGCGCCAGCTCCACGACCCGGATCACCTCGCCCTCCAGCCCGCCGGGCTGCAGAACCAGATGCTGGTTGAATTCCAGAAACTCCAGCGGATAGCGGCACCTGCGAAGCTCCTCCATCTGCTGCGTGGTCTTGTTGACATGGGAACCGATGAGCACGATCCCCCCGTTGCAATTCTCCCGGGGCACCAGCTCTGCCCTGGTCAGCAGGGGGCGATCCGCAATTCCACCCAGAACCTTTGTGACCGCTGCGGCGCTGCGGAAAAGAAACCGCTTTCCCTGCCTCAGTGCCCGCAGGAAGCAGACCGTGAAAACCTTCACATCCGCATAGTCCGCGCTGTTCACGATCACCTTCCCAAAGCCGCCGACCTCCAAAAGCTGACGGGTGATCTTCTCTAAATTCATTGCCCTGAGATCCTCCAAGGCGATGCAGGTCACGTCCTCCGCGCGGCAGCCTCCCTGGCACTTTTCCTGGCACCACTGCGGAAGAGAGGAAGCGGTATACCCAAAGGAGCGATCCCGGGCAAATTCCGTCATGCCCGCCGGGATCAGCTGATCCCCCTCCCGAACATAGTGAATGTTGTTCAGGGTGTACCGCCCCCCTTCCTGAAAGAAGGGGTAGATGATCTCACCGTCAAAGGGCGCGGCGCCAAGGGATTCCAGCGTCTGCCGCAGCACTGCTGTTTCCAGAGGATAGTGTCCCCGAAGGGTGGAATCACTGCGGCTGATCAGGATGTAATCCCGCCCGCTGTCCCGGGATGCCGCGTCAATGGCCCGGGCGATCTGACGATGGGCCGTCTCCGTCTGTTGGGCGGTAAGCCCACGGGAGTTTGTCAGGATAAAGAACATCCTCTCCTGCTCCGCAAAGCCCTGACGCAGGGTTTCCGGCTTCCAATCCGTGTATACCGATACACCGTGGACAGTCTGCACGCCGGTTGGGTCGTCATCCAGGACGACCACCTTTTTATCGCACTGCTGAAGCTCCCGACGCAGCAGGGCGTCCGCCCGCTCTCTGTCCACCGGCGGAAGCTGCGCCAGCACCTCCACGCTCAGTTGCTTCGGCGAGTTCATAGTCCACCCTCTTCCAGTTCGTCAGACCGGACAACCACGCCGGCCAGACGTTCAAAGTATTGAACGATTCCGCTGTGATCCTCCTGCATATGTCCGTCCACCTTCAGTGCCTGCATGACCTCAAACAGCTGCGCCGTAAGCGGCAGCGGCACGTCCAGCCGGTGCGCAGTATCTATTACATTTTTGATATCCTTATGGTTGATGGCAATCTTCCCGCCGGGCCTGAAATCCCGGCGGAGCATCATGGGAGCCTTCGCCTCCAGTACCGCGCTGCCGGCCAGGCCGCCCCTTATGGCGCGGAACACAAGCCCGGGATCTGCCCCGGCCTTGGTCGCCAACACCAGAGCCTCGGACACAGCCGCGATACCCATATTCACGATGATCTGATTCGCCAGCTTGGTCACGGAACCGCTGCCGTTGGGGCCGATGAGCATGGACGAGGAACCCATGATTTCAAAGAAGGGCTTTGCCCGTTCAAAATCCTCGGGATGCCCGCCCACCATAAAGGCAAGCGTGCCATTCACCGCCCCCGGCTCCCCGCCGCTGACGGGGCTGTCCAGGAAACGGCAGCCCTGAGCCTCCAGCAGCTTTGCGCAGTTCTGGGATTCCGATGGCGTCACGCTGCTCATGTCCACCACCAGACTGCCCGGCCGAAGCCCCCGCGCCACTCCCTGCTCGCCGAAGAGAACCTCCTGAACCACCGTCCCGTTGGGCAGAATCGTAAATACGATCCCACACTCCTCCCCGATTTCCCCAAGAGTGGCGAATCGCGCGCCGCCGGCCGTAAGCTCCCGCGCGGCAGAAGGCTCCACATCATTTACCAAAAGAGATACCCCCGCCGAAAGCAGCCTGCGGGCCATTGGCCGGCCCATGATTCCCAAACCAATAAAGCCGATTTTCTGACTCATGCAATCTCCCCTTTCTGTTTTCTGCCTTTATTATACGGCATACCGGTATACCGGTCAATAGGAAACTTCCTTTTTCTTTGTGTTTTCATATAGAATTTATCCGACCAGATTTGTTGTTTTTTAACAATTCGCCAACTACCGAAAATTCCCGAGCCTATGAGCGGGAAGCTATGAAAAAAATCTTTGTCAAATCCCTGAAGTGTGCTATAATAAGAAAAATGACCGGAAAAAGCCGAAGCAAGCCACTTCTGACCGGTTTACGGCTTTCCATATCCGTGAAAGGAGGATCCCCCATGCTCGTTGCCTCGCCTCTGCAGGTCAAAGCCTATCAGCACCTTCGTGAGATGATCGAGAAGGAAGAGCTTGTCGACAATGTCATCTATTCCGAGACAAAAATGGCCGTCACTTTGGGAGTTTCCCGCACCCCCATGCGCGACGCGCTGCAGCGTCTGGAGCAGGAGGGCTTCATCGAGATTCTTCCCAGTCGGGGCTTCCAGCTTCAGGCCATCACACCCGAGCGGATTCACAAAAACAACCAGGTTCGCAGCGCGCTGGAGGGCTACAGCGCCCTGATGCTGACCCAGAACCGCCGCACCCTGAAGGCCCGTGAGGTGATCCGCCATCTGGGCGAGCTTCTGCAGCGGCAGGAGGCCATCAGTGCGGATCGCAGCGCCCTGGCGGAGTTTGTTCGCTGGGATTCCGAGTTCCATCTTACCATTGTGGAGTCCCTGGAAAACGCGGAGCTGTCAAAGATCTTCTCCAGCCACCTGTACTGCATCCAGAAACTGGCACGAAAGTCCCTCATGCACCCCGGGCGCATGGAGGCGACCCTTCGGGAGCACCGGGAAATCTATGATGCCATTCGTCTGGGCGATGAGCAGAATATTTACGGCATCACCATGCGCCATATGCAGACCGCCGCTGCCATCAACCTGGCTGAACTGGCCCAAGGTCAGACCCCTCCCTCCGCGCCCTGAGCCGGGAAATCCCCAAGTCACCTCCGCGGATCGGATTTTTAAGCGATGTCCCTTGTTCCGTCGAAGAAACAGCGGAAGATCCCGAAAACAGACAAATGCCCTGATGAACCGTCCTGAAAAGCTGGAGGGATAGCCGCCGAATCCGACATGCCTACTTCACAGTGACAGTCATTTTTTCGTCCTGAAAATCCAATTCAGGTTATCGGCATTCATAAGCAGATCGTGAAATTGGTGTTTGCTGCTCCCTCCGTAGGGTGCTTATGAAAGGTGAACGAAATAACTGTAGCCAAAATAAGGCTATATGCTTATCGGGTTAACTCAGCAGTACGACAAGATGAAGGCTATCCGGCAGAGTATTATTACGGATACCACCAAGGAGTGCCTGGAGAAACTGGAAACCCAGCGGGATTCTCTGAAAGCCAGCATTGCGCAGCTTGCGTTGGAGCGGCGCAAGTTTACCAAGGAAGAAATCGCGGATTGGATCAGCCGGTACAAGGACGGCAATATCAACGATCCCGACTACCGGAGGGAAATCATTGATACTTTTGTAAATTCCGTCTATGTGTACGATGACAGATTGCTTCTCACCTACAATTACAAGGACGGCAGTCAGACCCTGACCCTGAAGGAAATTGAAGCTGCCCCGAGTTCGGATTTAACCAGTATGTGTCCACCATACAGAAAAAATCCGAACTTATTCCCAATCGGGAACGGGTTCGGATTTCTTATTTTCATCAAAGATATTACATACTGAGTTTATGCCCCCCGGTTTTGCCTTGCGCACAACCGGGGGCTTTGTACATTCGACGAAACATTCCACCTTCTGTACAATTTTTATGACGCTCATCATCCCGCTGTTCTGCGGATGATCCGGCATACCGTGGAATCTGGACACCGGCATGGCTGCTGGGTGGGTATCTGCGGCGAACTGGGGGCTGACCCCACATTGACAGAAACATTCCTGCGGATGGGACTGGACGAGCTATCCGTCACGCCCTCGGCGGTACTTCCGCTGCGGAAATTGATTCGAGGATTGGATCTGAGCAAACCAGAAGAGAAGTAATTCAGCAAAGAGAATCCCGCAGGCTTGCCTCTCTGATAGAGGCTTGCCTGTGGGATTTTTGCGTTTTGAAATGAGTGACCACGAACTTTTTTCCATTTGTGGGTACTCATTTCAAAACGAGCAGGGATTCCAAAGGGATGGCGATTCCTTTGGCCCTGGGTTTCCAATAGGGGCGAGGAGCACCCTGTTGGCAGGGGAATCCAAAGGGGACAGCGTTCCCTTGGCGGGAGGCATCCAATGGAGGGCAGCGCCCTACGTGGCAGGAAGCATCCAATGAAACCGGCGGTTTCGTGGCACACGACTTTGCCCGCAAAGTCTAGTGT
>ERZ773258.674-NODE-674-length-37190-cov-13.531897_pt1 | contig 37190 bp, 37 predicted proteins | sample MGYA00511962_ERZ773258 | MGnify/ENA primary metagenome ERZ773258 (study PRJEB29015, sample SAMEA2737755) | human gut metagenome | biome: human gut; feature: human-associated habitat; material: faeces | place: China | collected 2012 ... | reverse complement strand
ACCCTCTCCGTCTTCGCTTCGCTCAGCCACCTCTCCCATAGGGAGAGGCAAGGGGCTGTACCGATACGCCCCATGAGCCGTTTTTTGTACTATTTGGCATATAAAATCTGCCCGATGCCAATGGCATCAGGCGGATTTTCAACTTCTCAAAGACTTTGGAACGACCAGCAATTAGTCCTTCTTTGCCTTGTCGGCCTTCTTCGCGGCCTTGGCCTTTGCCTTGGCTTCCTGCGCCTTCTTGGCCTCTGCCTTGGCGTTCTCAGCAGCGGTCTCGTTGGAGGAGATTGCCCACTTCTCCAGCTCGATGCGTACCTGGTCGGCGCTGGTCTCGATGACGATGCGGCTCTCCTTCACATCCACAACGACGCCCACAATGCCGCCGATGGTGATGATCTTGTCGCCCTTCTTCACGGCGCCGCGCATCTGCTCGGCCTCTTTTTTCTTCTTGTTCTCGGGACGGATCAGCATGAAGTAGAAAATGGCAATCATCAGCACCAGCATGATGACGGTGCTGCCCATGCCGGCAGAGGTTGTTCCAGTCAAAACATTCATTGGGAAAACTCCTTTTGTATTATTTCCAGCTTATTATACCATTATTTGCGCAAATTGCAAGGGGGATTTAGATTCTTCTTCCCAGTTTTTCCGAATACTCCCGGCGGAATTCTTCAAAACGCCCCTCGTCCAGCGCCTGACGGATTTTTTCCATCAGCTTGTTGTAAAAATACAGGTTGTGCATGACGGACAGGCGCATGGCCAGCATTTCCTCCGCCACGAACAGATGGCGGATATAGGCGCGGGAATAGCGGCGGCAGACCGGGCAGTCGCAATGGGGGTCGATGGGGCTGTCGTCGGTGATATACTTGGCGTTTTTCAGGTTGATGGCGCCTTCCCAGGTAAACAGCCGGGCATGACGGGCATTCCGCGCCGGCATAACGCAGTCAAAGAAATCCACGCCCCGGGCGACCGCCTCGATGATGTTGCTGGGCGTTCCCACGCCCATAAGGTAACGGGTCTTGTCCACCGGCATGTGTTCCTCCACGGCCTCGATGATGTCGTACATCTCCTGGGTGGTCTCTCCCACCGCAAGGCCGCCGATGGCGTAGCCCGGGAGGTCAAGCTCGGCAATGCGCTTCATGTGATTCACCCGGATGTCCGTATACGTGCCGCCCTGATTGATGCCCCAGAGCATCTGCTGGGGGTTCACCGTGTCCGGCAGGGCGTTCAGGCGGGCATTTTCCGCCTTACAGCGCACCAGCCAGCGGTAGGTTCTGTCCACGCTTTTCTGAACATAGTCCCGGGGCGAGGGATTCTCGATGCACTCGTCGAAGGCCATGCACATATCGCTGCCCAGATTGGACTGAATCTGCATACTCTCCTCCGGCCCCATGAAAATCTTATGGCCGTCAATGTGGGAGGCGAAATACACGCCCTCCTCCTTGATTTTCCGCAGAGAGGACAGGCTGAACACCTGGAATCCGCCGGAATCCGTCAGAATGGGGCCGTCCCAGGTCATAAATTTGTGCAGTCCCCCCATCTGGCGCACCACCGTGTCCGTGGGGCGCAGATGCAGATGGTAGGTGTTGGACAGCTCCACCTGGCACCCGATGTCCTTCAGATCCTTGGCGCTCAGCGCGCCCTTGATGGCGCCCTGGGTGCCGACATTCATGAACACCGGCGTCTGGACGGTGCCGTGGGCGCAGGTAAATTCTCCCCGGCGGGCTTTGCCCTCGGTTTTTTTCAGTTCAAACATGGCTGCTTCTCCTTGTCGGTATGTTTCATTGGATTGTACAGAACGTACAGCTTCCCCGGCTCGTCAACGCCCCGTGCAGTGGACGTAACCACCTTTTTCAGGAGCCGGAAACCGCTCTTTTCCACCACCCGGCGGGAGCGGTCATTATAGTCAAAATGGCCGCAGGTCAGGTAGTCAAAGGACAGCTCCTGGAAGCAGTAGTCGATCACGGCCTTGACCGCCTCCGGCATCAGTCCCCTGCCCCAATAATCCCTGCTGAGAACGTAGCCGATCTCACGTCCCTGCAATTCTTCCGGCAGTCCCGCGTCCCGGGGTTCCAGGCCCAGCGAGCCGATCACCTTTCCGTTTTCCTTCCATTCCAGGGCAAAGGTCTTTTTTCCGCTGATAAAAGAATCCAGAATCCGCCGGGACTCCTCCACGGACTGGTGGTGACTCCACCCGGCCATCTCGCCAACGCCTTCCACGCCGGCATACTCATAAAAATCCGCCAAATCCGTCTCCCGCCAGGCGCGCAGGATAAGGCGCTCGGTTTCGATTCGGATATCGGTCACATCAACCGGTGCATTCATATTCGTTCCTCACATAATCCATTTCTGAAAGTGTGTTACCATTCTACCCCTTCTTTCCCATGGTGTCAACACATTCAAGCGTGATTTACGTCGGCGCGGCCTGCCCCGTCCGCTTCTGCTCCAATTCGGCTCTGAGAATAATGCCGAGGGTCAGACAGTAGTCCGGGTCTTTCAGGTCGCTTCCCAACATCGCGGTAATATGCGCCAGCCTGTCAAGCAACGTGGAGCGGTGCAGAAACAGCGCCGACGCGGTTTTCGTGACGGATAGGTTGTTGTCCAGATACACCCGCAGGGTATGCAGATACGACACCTGGGAATTATCGTCATGCTCCTTCAGCCGTTTCAGCCCCTCCGTGTAATACACCCAGGTCGGCCGTCCGGCCAGAGCGCCGCTGAGCAGCTGGGGAAGCAAATAGTCCTGGAAGCGAAATACGGTGCCGCCCTGATGCAGCCCGTTTTGCAGCGCGGCGGAGGCCTGAAACCAGGCATGATTCGCGTCGTAAAGATTGGAAAACGGCGAAGAAACGCCGCAGACGACCCCCAGCTTGTCCAGCACCGGGCGAAGCGCGTCCAGCGATTCCCCTTTCGTCTGGTCGGGGGAAAGAAAGGCGGCGACGGAATCCAGAAACTCAAAGGCAATGGCACCCGGATGCCGTTCCTCCAGCGCGGCGGAGAGATACGCCCCGGGAAGGTAGGTGCTGCCGGACTTTGGGGTCAGCTTCACACAGACCCAATCGTGCTTCCCGCTTTCCACGCTGAGGGCGCGGCGGTACTCAAAATCAATGCTCTGCCCGGAAATGACACTGCGCAGCGCCCGCCGCGCGGCGGTGCGGGTGCCGGCCAGAACGGGATTCTGCTGAACCGCCTGCCGCAGAAGCTTGGAAAAGAAAAGCGCCAGCGTCTTATCCGAATCCCGGAACTCCCGGGAGCCTTCAAAAACCGTCAGGCAGCCCAGGTATTCCTCCTGGTCAAAAATATTCACGGAAAGGGTGCGCTTCCCCTGCAATTCCAGCAGCAGCGGCTCCCGGACGTGGGTGGACATATCGTGCAGGGACAGGAAGGTCGCCATTTTCTCCACGTCGAAGGACTGGGTATCCAGCTGCAATCCCAGCTTATTTCGCAGATAGTCCTCCTCCGTAACCCCCAGATAGCGGAAATCGGAGCCGATGAGCAGCATGGGATTTTCAAAAATGCTTCTGCTGGCCTCCAGCATCTGCGGGAGGTTCCCGCCGTGACGCAGGATCGTCCAAAGCTGATCTTCCCAGCTGTCGTACCGGTTGAAAATCTCCTGTACCAGATTGAACACCCGGAAAATATCCCAGTTTCCCTCCACCAGAATGACGCTGCACCGGTCATAATAGGCGCTGAGGTTCCAGTGCTGCCCCAGACAGATCAGGCACACGTTCTCCCCCAGCTTCGGGCTTTGGGGCAGATGATCCGCCGAGCAGACGTACACCCGGTTCTTCTCAAAGGTTTGGGAACGATCCAGATAGAATTCCGGCCGGTTCAGGGTAAGCGTGCTGCCCCCCTTACCCCGCTGGGTGACCGTCGTAAGCTTTTCCTTCAGCCGCCAGTAGAGAATATCCGCGCATAGCTTCATGGCTTTCGCCCTCCTGAATGGTACTGAAAATATTATAGATTTTTCCCGTACAGCTGTCAAGACATCTCCCATACATTTTGTACGGGAGATAACAGTCTTATGGCAATGTTTCACAAATTACGCCCCTATAAATTGTATGGTTTGCGGGAATACAAAATGTACGGCCGCACACGCCCAAAATCCGGCCTTTTGTAGAATTTCCGCCGGGGCGCTTTTCCATTATAATAAATCCACAGCAATACAGGATAGGAGGATCACCATGCTGAAAGAAAAACTGGATTCCAGAAAATGCTTCCCCACCGCCTGGGGCAAGCTCATCACGGAGGAGGAAGCCTACCGGCAGCTGAACCGTCAGATCGCCGCCATGACGGCCAACCTTTTCCAGGTCATGCGGATTTTCGAGCCAAGCTGGGAAAAACGCACCACGGCCATCTGCGACATCGCCAATATGATGAATATGGCCGTCGCGGGAACCCCGGAGGAACAGAAGGACTACGTCAACGCTTCGCTCTATGAAGCCTTCAACATCCCGGAGCTGTGCGAAAAGTCCAGCTGGCTGGGCGGCATCACCGGCGACTCCGGCGACGAATGGGAGAACATGGCAGGGCGCGTGGTGCAGTTCACCCGGAATCGGGTGGAAAAGGAGCTGGACACCTGCCCCTGGGACATCGTGGGCAGCGAGCTTTGCAACATGACCACCAGTATGTTCACCGCCAACTTCGACCTCGCGTCCTCCAACGGCACGGAGAACGAGGTGGCGCTGAATATGTGTCAGGCCCGGGGCTGCGGCAACAAGCATTGCCGGGTGGTGGCGGAGCGCCGGGACGTCTATAACCTTCCCAAGCAGGATTGGCTGGAGCATATGCAGCAGCCGGTAGACCCCATTCACGACACCCCCCGGGAGCGCATGGTCAAGGAAGGCCAGTGCCTGCGCAACGGCCAGTACACCCAGAATTTCGGCGAGGAAACGTCGCTGGAAAAGGCATATCACTGGGTCGCGCAGATGGGCTGGGTCTGGTCGATTCAGTTCCCCATGATGGCCATTAAGGACATGGCGCCCGATGAGGACGAGTTCCTGCGGGTATTTCGCATTGTCTTCGCCACGGCGGGCAAGAATCAGTTCATTGACCCCTTTGCCAAGGAGGGACTGCGCAGCTTCCTGGGCGTCCCCCACGAAATGGACGAAAACGACGGTCGCATTCTGGGCGGCTACATCCGCTATATGCTGGACGTGCAGCAGGTGCCCTATGAGATGGTGCGCTGGACGAAGGACGAGACTTGGATCAAGGTCAAGAGCGAAGATTTCACCGCACGCTATGAAATGGCGCCGCTGGACGAGTTGATCGATGCCTACGAGGCCCAGTGGAACGGCGCTGCAAAGACGCTGGTAAGCCCGGAGTGGTCCTGCGTAATCGAAGACCGGGACGAGGAAGATATGTACATTAAGGTCATCCGCAAGGAAGACCTGCGGATGCTGTAAGGAGGTGCCGGAATATGCTGTTTAAGGAAGATACTGTTGCCCGCGCCGACGCCATGGCCATCCGCAAGGGCGTAGGCTTTTACCGCTGGACCCACGATCTGGTGGAGATCACCGGCAAGGACGCGCTGGAAGTCCTGCAAAAAATCTACATCAGCGACATTTCCAAGGTCGCCGTCGGGCGCTCAAAGTACACCGCTTCCCTGGATGAAAACGGCGAAATCATCGACGACGTGATCGTCATGCACATGGCGGAGGGCTTGTATTGGGTCTCCGACCTCTATGGCCCCCGGCTGCTCCCCTGGATCGAAAAGCACAAGGGCGACGCGGACATTCAGGCGAAGATCATCACCTACGACTGGGATATGTACGCCGTGCAGGGGCCTGACAGTCTCAAGGCCATGAACGCCATGCTGGATAAGCCGGTGGACGATCTCAAGCGTTTCGGCATCTGTGAGCGCAAGCTGGGAGACATTCCCGTCTACATCCACCGTTCCGGCTTCACCGGCGAAAACGGCTATGAAATTTACTCCGCCTTCGACAAGAGCGCGGAAGTTCACGATCTGGCGCTGAAAGCGGTGGAGTCCGTGGGCGGCCGGGAGCTTCAGACTCTGGAGGTCTACGTCCGCTCCGTCCCCATGGAGAAGGGCTTCCCCCTCAAGCAGGATTTCAAGCACCTGAGTCCCTACGAGTGCGGCCTGGGCTGGGCAGTCGCCGCCGACAAGGACTTTATCGGCAAGGAAGCGGCACTGGCGCGGAAAGCGCATCCCAAATACCGGATGGTCGGTCTGGAATTCTCCCGGGAATCCACCGAGGATATCTCCATCTGGGAGCGGGTGTACTGGTACGGCGTGGAGGTCGGCCGCTGCGCTCAGACCATCTACGGTTACACGGTAGAAAAAAACATTGGCTTTGCCACTGTCCGTGCGGACGTACCCGACGGCGCGGAACTGACCGTTGGCTGCAACGATTCCCCGGCTGTCGTGGTCGGCAAGGTTTTCTGCTGAGGAGGAAATTATGGGAAGACTAGAAAATAAAGTCTGCATCGTGACCGGCGCGTCCGCCGGTATTGGGCGCGCCACGGCAGAGCTGTTCTGCCGGGAGGGCGCGAAGGTCGTGGCAGTCGCCCGCCGTGAGGGACGTCTGAAAGAATTGGCTGAGGAATGCAAGGACGCCCCCGGTGAGCTTGTCTGGTACGCGGGAGACGTGGGCGACCCGGCGGCAGCCGTGGGCATGGTGAAAAAAGCGGTGGAAGCCTTCGGGCGCCTGGACGTTGCCGTCAACTGCGCGGGCGTCATGGACGACAATACGGCGATCGCGGATATGTCCGACGAAATGCTTCACGATGTTTTCCGCATCAACACCTTCGGCCTGATGTACGGCCTGCGGGAGGAATGCAGGCAGTATCTTTCTCAGGGCGACGGCGGCGTGATCGTCAACGTCTGCTCCGTCGGCGCGACGCACCAGACCGCAGGCGCGGCCTACTGCGCCAGCAAGGGCGCTGTTCTGGCGGCGACAAAGAACACGGCGTTCATGTACATGGAGGAAGGCATCCGCTGCAATGCCCTCTCCCCCGGCGGCGTTGTGACCGACATTCCTCTGGTCATGCCGGCAGCCGACGAGTTTGGCTTTGGCAGAACCAGCAAGCTGCTGGACTTCTCCGGCGAGCTTGCCATGCCGGAAGACCTGGCGGACGCGATTTTGTTCCTGGCCAGCGACCAGTCCCGCTACGTCAACGGCGAAGAGATCAAGTGCGACGGCGGCTGGACGTGCTTCTGATACTAGTTTTCAATAAAACGGTTAAAAACCGTTTTATTCGGCTGCTGTTTCAGCAGCCAGCGGCGTAGCCGCAAAAAACGTAAGTCCATACATTTCTCGCCGCCACCGGCGGCCTGCGAAGGATTCGCAGGATAAAATGGTGTTAACCATTTTATCGAGAAATAGTATGAGAATATAATTGTCACAGGCGGCACCGGATGGTGCCGCCTGTGTAATGTCAAGAAAAGAAAGCGGCTTCCAAACTCGGAAGCCGCTTCCACATGTCAAGGGATCATTCGATTGCCTGAAGTTCCTTGTCCAGTTCCTCCAGATGGGGCTGCAGGTATGCGGACTGGGGGAAGGAAGCCAGCTTGCGCAGGGTCAGACCGCCGACCAGCTTCATCTGCGGGTTCTTGGACGCGCCCGGGCAGAACTTGTCCAGAATTTCCGCTGCCGCCGGGCTTTTCAGAATGTCCTTTACTTTGCTGTCAAGGGAAAATGCCATGATAGTTACCTCCTGTTTGTTGATTTGTAGTAATATTATACAAAACAGCGCACAGAAATGGTAGCCTGCAAAGTGCAGGATTTACAATCGTTTCACCCCGTCAATCTGCCGGGTACGCCGCAAGCTGAACTGCACCCGTTCGGCACCTCATTTTGCCCTCCCGGCGCAGATGGGGCATCCGCATTTGCTTCTTCCGGTTCTGGAATAAATGACCGCCTTCCAGACGTGTCCCGCACTGCATTTCCACCAGATGCGCTTATGGCTGCCTATCGTGAACATTTCCGGCATCAGATCGCCGTTGCGCGCAGGATCCCACTGGGCGGCAAGCTTTGGGTAGCGCGTTGCCAGGTCATTAAAACCGGGCAGAACGCGCCTGCCCGTGCAATAGGGACAGCCGGCGTTTTTTACGGCTCTGGGTGCAATGACCGCCTCCCACGCATGTCCGCGGGAACACCGACACCAGGCCTTCCTGTTACTGTAGGGCGTCACACGATCCGGGGTCAAATTGCCGTTGCGTTCTGTATCCCATTCTGCGGCAATGTCCGGGAAGAGCGTCAGCAGGTCGTTATCGCCGGGAACAGCAATTTTGCCGTCGCAAACCGGGCAGCCGCTGCCCCGCGACCGGTGCTGGACGCTCGCCCGCCATGAATGGCCGTTCTTGCATCGCCACCAGACATACCGGCGGCTGCCCGCCGAAACATCCTCCGGCATCAGTCCTTCATTCTTTTTGTCATCCCACTCAGAAAGCAGCTGCCTGTTTTCTTTCTCAACGCAATCGTCGCGTAAACTCTTTCTCTCTGACTCTCCCACTGCGTCCCCCTTGCGTCTTGTAAACGGCACCTCATTCTTTTTCTTCTGCCCGATCACAGAACACCGTCACTCGCGTTTTGCCGCCCTTGGTGCAGGTGTACAGCACCAGATCATGGCCGCTGTTTTGGACGGCGGCCACTTCCGTCGGTTGCAGCGTCTCGACCTTTTCGACGCGGTAGGTGTTGACGATGCCCTCCATATCCGTAAAGGCAACGGAATCGCCCACGGTCAGTTCCTTGAGACGGCCAAAATGGTTCCGGTAATTGTGGGCGGCAATCACAAGGTCGTCCGTGCGGGAAGATCCGAATTGGCGGCATGGGGCGATTTGCAGCCGGGTATAGTCCCACTTCGACATGACCGGCAGCTTCAGCTCCAGCGTAGGAAGCTCCAAATAGCCCACATAGGCATAGCCGTTCAACACAACTGTTGGCATTTCCGGGTCAAGGGGCGGCTCGGTGGGGACAGTCTGCGTCTCTTCCGTCGCGGTTTGGGCGGTCGTTTCCGCCGGCTGTGCCGCAATGGCCGCCTCGACGCTTGCCAGCGCGTCCTCGGCCTGCTGCCCGGCGCGGGCGTCCTCATAGCGGTTATGCAGCAGCAGAAACAGTGCCGACAGGATCAGCACTGTTCCCACTGCTATAACGGCAATGCCCAACTTTCTAGGCATTCTTCCGTTCCTTTTTCTTTGCCAGCATTGCCCAGCCGAAAATGACCAGGACAAGTCCGGCACTGCCCAGCGCCCAAATCGGCCAGTTGCGCTGGCCGGTCTGAATCAGCTTACCGGGGGTGACCGTGGGGGGCTTTGCGGTGGTATATTCCTCTGCGATGAACTTCCAGTCTACCTCTCCCTCCCGGTTTGCGGCGGTGTTGTCCGCTTCAATGTCCATCGTCAGGGTCACGGTCAGCGTGGTGCCCTCGCCCTTCCGGAAGGTGCCCAGCAGACAGCCGTTTCCGCCGAAGGTACCAACCTCATCCGGCTTCCCGTTGAAAATTCCTTTCCCGCCCTGCGCCACGGTCATGGTGAAGTTGGAAAGAAATTCGTTCATTTCGTCCACGTCGGCGATGTGCCCGTCCACGGGGAGATTGTCCGCGCCGTGGGGAACGGCCACGATGTACAGCTTCACGTAATCGGTGCGGGTGGTCGTGCTTTCGTTCCGGAATGTGACGGTCTCGGTCAGCGTGTCGCCGGGCATGACGCCCTTAAAATCGCCGAACAGGTCGGTGCCGGTGTGATTGCCGGCCTTGGGGCTGATGATCAGCCTGTCCTTGCCCTTGTAAACGATGTCCGCGGCGGGCTGGGTGCTCTGGGCGAAGGCGGTCACACTTAGGCTTGTGACCACCAGCAGCATCAGAACCAACGATGAAACTATTCTGCATAGCTTTTTCATATTGCCGCCCCCCTTAATTGCCGAACGGGGGCGTGACGCCCCAGGCATCTGTTACCGCGCTTGCAGGTTGACTCTGAACGGCGGTCGCCAGAATTTCGACGGAAAGTGTGTATTCCGGATTTTCCGGATACGCGACCGTGCAATTCAGCAGGCTACCCTCTGTCGATCCATTGGGAGCGACCGGATCCGGATAGTAATAGTAGCCGCCGATTTCCTTCCACTTGCTGTCCGGGTTAACAGCCAAATTGTAGCTGTACCCCGCCGGGACGGAGGCAACAATATTGTTGTCCTTATCTAGCCAGTTCACGACATAGGTCGCCCGGATGTATGCGTCGGTGGTGCCGGTGTTTTTGACCTGCACATTGCTTTTTGTGGTTTTATCGAAGTTCTCCGTTATCTCGCAGGAAACCTTTGCGTACTCGAAGGTGTTTGCCACCTGTCCTGTTGTGTCGATCAGGTAGGCGACGGTAGAACCGGCCACCACGCCGATCAGCATGAGAATGGCCATGAGCAGAACCGTCGCTCTGTTCATGCGAACTCTTGACTTTCTGCGTTTTTTAACGTATGCTCCTTGGTACATGACTGCCGCCTCCTTTCTCAGCTGCCGAATTTATTCTGGCTGTATGCGTCGCCGCCCAGCCACTTGTCTTTTGCACGGGTGTTCGCAAACGTGACTTCGTTCGTCTGTGCGGGCTGCAAGGTTATGGTCTTGACGATTTCGTCCGGCGTATAACGCCAGCTCCAGTCGGTCACCTCCGTGATGGTGTAGGTGCCGATTTTCAGACCCTTGATGGTCACGGAGCCGTTGCCTTTGATGACAACCTTCTTCTCAAAACCGTCCCCAACTACTTTGAAAATGAAGCTCTGGTTCTCGTCAATGGCTTTCCAGCCTGTCTTGGTGATGGTCAGGTCTGCCGCGTCGTATTCAAATTTGGCGTAGTAGGTAGCGGCTTCATAGCCCATAACAGCCTTCTCGGCTGTACCGTAATTCTTGGTCTTGTCGGGGGTCAGTTTGCTGTCCGCAACCCAAGCAGCATCCACAAGCTGCGTGCAGTCCTGGTCCTTATACCAGCCGACAAACTTGAATCCTTCCGCAACGACAGGCGTAGAACCCTTCACTTCGCCGGTCATGACCTTGAGCTGGGCTTCCTGATAGTTGTCCAACGTGCCGCAGCCATCCGGGCCAACGACCACATACTTGATATCCACCGTCTGCTCGGTGTAATAGAAGGTTTTTACATTCTTGTCGGCAACATTGGCAGGGTCTTCGATGGCAATGTTGATGGCCTGATTCTCCGCGCTCACCAGCGTATAGCCGGGAATAGTCTTTGCCGTCTGCGTCACCTGCGCCTGATAGCGGGCGTTTCCGGTAACGGCGTCGGCAAGCGGCCTTTCCGTACCCTGTTCAAGGAATCGGAATTCATAGGGATACTCGATGCGGTCGTAGTACAGGTTCAGCACAAGACCGGCTGCGGTCAGCTCACCGGAGGCGTTGCTCTTGGTTCCGTTGTAGGTGAAGCCTGCGATGGTCAGCGGGGTTTCGGAATACACCGTTCCGATTACACCGTTCAGGTTCGTGCTGCTCTGGTACTCGGTATAGCCTTCACCCGTGATATTCTGCGTCCAGTGGATGATATGCACCGGGGCGTGGTCTTCATCCTTGACATACCAGAAGATGATCTCATTCCCCTCGGCGGCCAACACCAGCTGCTTCTGGTAGGCATCGGGGGCATAGCCTGTGATCTGCTTGAAGGTCTCAGTGACGACCGCATCGTGAGTGGTCACGGTCTTGAGGTCGGCAAGCTGGTTATTGGTACCTTTTTCCAGATATTTGACGGTGTACGTCACTTCCGCCTTCGGCACGTACACGAAGGTGTAGGTGTTATTGGCGGGATTGGCAATGTCAATGGTGACGGAATGGCTGCTGGTATTGGGGAAATAGCCGGACTGATAGCCCTCGTTCAGCTCTGTGCCGGTTTTGGCGTTGAAGGTCTTGGTGCTGCCAGCCAAAGCACTGCCGGTGGTGGGAGGTGCAATTTGCGTGCCGTCCGCCAACTCATACTTAACAGTATAGGTCATCAGCGTATTGGAGCTCCACTTGGCATAGAGGTTCAGATCGCGGTTGACAGGCATGGAGAAGTCAAACGCCTTTTCCTCGCCGGTATCGCTGATGTAGAACCAGCCGACGAAGGTGTACCGACCATTTATGGGGTCTGCCGGGGAATTTGTAACTGCTGTGCCGTGAGGAACGTTCTGCCAAGTATGCAGCGCGTCCGCGCCATTCTCCATCGCATCCTTGGTCCGGTACGCCTTGACCGTGTGGGTCTTGGGCGTCCAATGCGCATGGAGAACCATCGAGCCAGCAGGCATCGTTGCGCCGGTAAAGTCGAACTTTCCGCTTTCGGAGAAAAACGGATCCGCATACCAGCCGCCAAATTCATACGCATTGGCTTCCAGCGTATCCGGATAATCGGGCGTGAAGCCCTCGCCTGATATATCTGCCTGATAATACTTTGTCTCTGTTTTCACAACAGCGCCATAATTGACGAATCTCAGATCGTATGCGTTGCGGGTATAATAGAGGTATGCCTTGTTGCTATTGTCAAAATTGGGTACTTTCTTATCTCTCTGCGTATAGCCTGTGATCGGATAATAATCTTCGTCGTAAGTTAGAGTAATACCGCTACCTTTAACTGTAACCGTGTGATACAGGTAATAAGTTTTGCCGCCGTCTTTTCTCGTTGTGGCACCGGCCGGAGCGCTCATTCCCGCAGGAACTTCCAGATAGTAATACCATTCATATGTACTACCCGACCATAACGTCTTCGTCATGGTAATATTCTGCCCGGGCATTTTCTCAAGGAACGAGTAATACTTGCCCGTCACGCTGGACTTGAACACATAGCCCTGTGCCAGCAGGGACTTGATGGGGTCGGTTCTCCAGACAGAAGTAATATCGGAGTCATATTTTGCGGTAATGACCAAGTCTTGCGTTTCGTAGCAGCTGTCACTGTGGGTATGTTCCGACAGCCCCAATTTGCAACAAGAATCTCTATGATACCAGTGGGAAAAGCTGGTTCCTCCATATTTGCAGCAGCTATCGCTGTGACTATGCTCAGTCTTTCCACAGTTCAGAACGTTTTCGCCGCACCCCTTGAACGTCAGCGTATAAGCATTTCTCGTATAGTACACATTCAGCACAGTAGAGCCGTCGCCCTTGACGGTGACAGTCTCGGCCTTGGCGGCATTATAGGTAAAATGCTTGTCGTCCCGACCGGTAAAGCTCTGATTCTTGTAGTCCTCGCTCTTTTTCTGCGTACCGGGCGCTACATCGGCGGGGGTATACGTTCCGGCTACGCTGTAGCCGTCGTCATCGGCGTTCTCGTACCAGAATACGACGGTGAAGCCGGATTCCCCGATCTTCCAGCTTGCCGTATAGCTGGTGTTTTTATCAGGCATGGCGGTGGGAACCGCAGGCGTCCACTTGTCAAAGGTATAGCCGGGCTTGGTGGGCGTGCCGACGTTGATAGCCGCGCCGTAGCGGGCGTAGATGGGTTCTACGCCGTAGCCGCCGTCCAGATTGAAGTTCATCAGATAGTAGTAGCGGTCATAGTAAATTTCAACCACCGTGCTGCCGTCTGCCGCGATTTTGGTCGTGGTATCGTAGAGCAGGGAGTAGAAGCCGGTATCGTCCGTCTTTGCAAGTCCTTCACCGACCGCAGACTCGGTATAGCCCTTCTTTGTCTCGGTATTTGCCAGCGTGTACCCGTCATTGGAGACGTTCTGCCGGTAGTGCTTGACCGTAAACTCTACCTCAGCGGGCCGATATGTTACGGTATATGTCTTTGCCTCGGAGGTGTTCACGTGAACCACCGCTTTGTCTGGCGTATAGCCCACCACCACGGGGCTCTGAATGTCCTGTGTATAGGTGCTGCCGGTGGCAACCTGGGCGCTCCACGAGGGAGCGGCCTGCTTGCCGTCTTCAAAGATGTAGTTGATGAGAATGGTATAGGTCGTAGGCGGTTCCTCTGCCGGAGGATCATTTACCGGCGCCGGGTTATTTGCCGGGACGGGGTCGCTCACGGGGGCAGGATTCCCCAAAGGGTCAGAATCGTCATCGCTCTCCGGAGCCGGTTCCGTGTCTGCATCGGATTCGCTGTCAACAGCGGGCACATTGTTCACAACCGGCACACTGTATGCAGCAGCTGTATCTGCCGGAGTGATGACCGGCTCACCGATAGGCTGTGCCTCAGAGATAACCGTTCCAAAGGCGGGAGCTGCTGCGGCAGCCCTGCGCATGGCCGTATCCTGCGAAATCTGAACCGTTACGGTATTGCTGTAGGAAACATTGCCCACGTCGTTGGTCAGCTTGCAGCGGATCTCGGCAGCGTCGCCATTGAGGAGATTGGCAACAAGGCCATAGCTGAGCTCCAGCGTGTTGCCGCTTGTGCCGATGATATTCGCCCAAACGTCGCCGCTGACATGAATCTGCCATTGATAGCTGCCGGAGCCGGTCTCGGCAACCGCCGTCAGCGCCATTTTATCGGTTCTCTTTAACAGAACCGATTCCGCAGCTGCTCCGTTGCTGCCGTAAATCCGGAGTCCATTTCCGTTTTCAAACGCCGTGGTCAGTGCTGCGGGAACCAGACTGACCACCATCACGCAGCAGAGGAACAGCGCCAGAATTTTCTTCTTCATATGCCTTTATCCTCCTTCTTACGGTTTCGGCCACCCCTGGGCGTCCAGGACGGTTGCGCCATTGTTGGCTGTCTGCACGGCCTGGGCGAAAACGTCCACTGTCGCCGTGGCGTTCTGATATTCGTTGCCCATGGCGGTGCCAAAGGTCACGGCGGTGAAAATGGGCGCTGTAACCTCGCCGGGTTTCAGGGCTTTGGTGGAATAGTAGTAACCGTCCCGTTCCGTCCAGTCGGTGGTGTTGAGCGTCAGCTCTACGAGACCGATGTCGGGCGTACCCTCACCCTGGAGTCTGATATTCTTTTCCACCTTTACCCGCACCCACGCTTCGGACGCACCGGTATTCCTGATCTCCGCAATTTTCGTAACGGTCATACCGGGCATGATACCGGTCAGGTCTTCAAAGGGCGTCTGCCTGCCCTCGTCTGCCCATTCCTGCACCGCGATCTCCACGCCGCCGGTGGTGATGACGTTGTGTGCCGTCCCCTCCGAGGTGAAGTACGCAAGGGTTCCGGCGGCAAGCGTGGCGATGCAAATAACCAGCACGGACAGAATCAAAAGTTTTCGCTTCATAGTTCTTGCTCCTCTCAAGCTGATATTGCCCTATCTCCCGTCCGGGAGACAGAATAGACTTTCATGATCACGTCAGACCATATGACAGCATCCGGGGTTTGACCGGGTGCTCTCATATGGTCTGTACCCCCGAAGGGGTGCAGACCGTATGCGGAAACGTTTGGAATTACTGCCAGTTGGTAGTGGCGCCGCCCCAGGGGTTGTATTTGACACCAAAAGCGGCATCAATAGCGGCGGCGGCAGTGTCAAAGCCCTCGGCCTGCACGGCAACCGCAAATACGGGATAGTTGACCGTGCCTTCCAGAATAGAAAGATCGGCGTCGGGGTGGCGGGGATCGATATACTTGCCGTCCTTCATATCCACGTTCTTGTCCAGATACACGCCGCAGATGAACTGCTCGGTGGTGTCACCGGCCGCGACAGGCTAGTAGTAGTCCGCAAAGTAGACATTGTAGCTGACGCCGTCCATCACGGTCTCAAAATACTGCCATTTGCCGTTATTCTTCCACTTCCACTCGTTTTCGAAGGTGGTAGCACCGTTGTTGTTGCCGAAGTTGCCGTGCAGAATGTTCATGCCGGCATTGAAGCTTTCACCGAAGCCATCGTCCAGAGCGGAGGGAACCGCATAGTAAGCACGAATCCAGGCGGCGGATTTGCCGGTATTCTGAATCGTTACGACCTTGTCGATGTAGTTCGCGGCCTTGGGCTGGCCGTTGGGGTATTTTTCTCCCTGAGCGGAGCCGACGATGGGCATGAGAACCTTATCTCCCTCATAAGGTACAAAACCGGTATGGTCTTCATTGCTCTGCTCCTCGATCAGTTTGATTTTTACGCCGCCGGCAGTAAATGTGTTCGTGGCACTGTCCGTGTCGGTGAAGTACGCGAGAGATGCGCCCACGACGGCGATGGCGACCAGCGCCACGCACAGGAAAATTGCGGTGATTTTCTTCTTCATGATGTACTGCTCCTTATCATTATTGTTTTTCTGCGCCCGCGCGCAGGGAGTTACTCAGGGATTTGCGGCAGCCCATGCGGCGGCAGCAGTGTCCATGCCGTCCTTCTGGACAGCATAGGCTGTGAAGGTCAGCTTGGGCTGGGTGATGTTCGCGATGTCCTCTTTCGTCAGAGAATTGCTGACGGTAACTTTATTGCCATTGAGAACATAAAAGTCGGTATCAGCAGTCACGGCACCAACCTCGCGGTAGTAAACATTTGCGGGAATGTCAGTATCATTGCCCTGCGTCCAGCCGTCATCCACGGAGTAAGTTACCTTATTGGCAACAAATGTACCTTCTTCCTCGACCTTGACGAACAGCCAGCAGGCTTCGGAGCCGGCCTTAACTGTCACCTTCGGGTCTTTCCCGATATCCACACCGGGGATGATCTTGTAGTCCTCGCCTGTGGTTTCGGTCAGCGTAATGTTGATGTCTCCGTATGTAAACGTGTTGACAACGGGGTCGGTTTTGGCAACCAGCCATGCAACCGTTCCGCCTACCGCGCAGCCGAGCACCAGCACCAGTGCCAGCATCAGGACGAACAGTCTGCCGCTCACGCTGCGGCGCTTTTCGTAATGCTTCATTTCACTCTTCCTCCTTTCCTAAGGATTTCGCGATTGGGTCTTTATTTCAGCAAGCGGGAAGCCCTGCCTGTTGGAATCGTCAGTTGAAGGCAGCCCATGCCGCGTCGGCATCGGCAAAGCCGTCGGCCTGAATGGCATAGGCGTTGACGGTGATGGTCATACCCCCGATGGTCTTAAGCTGCTCTCCCGTGATTGCGCCGGGAACCGTGATGGAATCAAACAGTGCATCCAGTGCAACGTCACCATCGGGAGCGCCGACAGCCTCTTTGTACCAGAATTCATAGGTACGGGTGTTTGCGGTCACGTCCGTGGTGTTATCCTTGTAAGTCCAGTTCGCAGGGTCATAGCCGTTGAAGATTTTGGTCAAATCAGCGCCGCCGGGGGCAAAAATAGCGTCCAGCTCATTGGCCTTGCTGAAGGTGACGGTCATCTTGACATAGCTGGGTTCACTTCCGCTGAGTACGGTGACCATGGGGTCTTTACTGTAGATATGCCCCGGCAGCAGCTTGTACGCATTGGTCTTCACACGGTCAGCGCCCTCAACCAGAGTGCCGTCCGGATTTGCCTTAGCCTCGTCCAGCTTGATCGCCACGGAGCCAACGGTGAAGGTATTTGTGACCATATCGCTTGAGGTCAGGTACGCCATTGTTCCCAGCACCGAGGCGGCTACCAGCAATACCGCGCAGAGGGTCAGGAGCAGAGCCTTGCTTCTTGTTTTCATTTTCGAAAACCTCCTTGAAATTTATATAGGGAGCCTTGCGGCATTGCCCTTGAAAAAATGGGACGGCTTACGACCGCTTCCGTTCCGCTTCCCGCCGTATCAGAAGCTGTCGGAGTGCATCAGCGGCGGTATCGTCGTACTTTCCGTCTTCGACCAGATGGCAGAGCTTTTCGATTTCGGCATCCGTCAGCAGGCCATCGGTTTTTCGGCGGATTTCATCGGCCAGAGATTCCGGTTTCTCCGGCGGAACATCGGCCTCGGGAGCCGGGGCATCCGCGCCTTTGCCGCGCCGGGGCTTCTTTCCGTCCTTGTCGTCGGCAAAAATGTCCGGGAGGAAGACCAGCAGCAGAAGCACTGCCCCCGCGGAAATGGCAATGTACATTCCGGGAGGGTGCTGGATGTAATCCGCCACGTAGCCCAGATACGGGATGGAGAAGATCGGCGTACCGATCACGTTTTTGTAATGGACAAGGGAACCGTCCTCGGCGTCATTCGCGTCGCCCTTGGTGCGGAAACGAATAACGGTGGGGTCTTCCTCGTCCTGGATGACGCCCACGACCCGGTGGGTGGCGATGGTGTCCTCGTCCAGCATGAAGGTGATGGGCTGCCCCTCGGTGATGGTGTAGGGGTCGACCTTTTTCACATAAATCAGCGCGCCCGTGTGATACGTCGGCTCCATGGAGCCGGACAGCACGGTGAACACCTGCAATCCAATGACCCGCGCGCCCACCAGCAGGAGCGCCAGGATTACCACCAGCGCCACCAGAACGGTACTGACGGTGTTCCAGATTTTCTTGAGAGAGCTGCTCATAGCGTAACCTCTTCCCCTAAAACCTCTGCCTTCACGTTCGGAACGACAAAGCTGTAAATCTGCTCGAATGCCCATTGGGTCGCCGCCTCGCTGTTTTCCAGCTCGCCATCCAAAAGCGGGAGGCATAGAACAGCATTGTGAAAAAAATCTGATGAACCAACATATCCATGTTCGTTCCCGGCTTGAAGGATTTGCTTACCTTTTCGATCAGCGGTTTGAAGCACGCAAGGTGCCTTTCATAGGCATGGGCACGGTAGCTTGCGGAATAATAGTAGCGAGGGTAAAAAGCACAATCCTCAGGCCTTTGCAGAATAAAATCCCAGCTTCTTTTCCAGAGGATATACGCCCGCTCCTTCCACGGCAAATCCGGCATATGCATAACAGGAAGCGTTTTTTGCAGGAGATTGGCAAGCCTGACATCTTCCATGTGAAGCGCCGCGCTGAGCAGCTCATCTTTATTGGAGAAGCATTTATAGATGTATGCCTCGTTCAGCTTCGCCTCAGCCGCGATGGCTTTGGTGGTAGCTTTCTCCATACCGTCCCGCGCCACAACGCGGACGGCACACTCCATAAATGCCTGTTTCATGCTTTCTTGTTCCAAATCGTCATCCTCCGTCGGAAATAGAGGCGGTCACTTATCCAACCCCCAAACAGGCAAACTGCCCTCAGCCGCGGGCTGACCAATTTGCCAAAAGGCCGCGCGTCCTTTCGTGGAGTTTGCCCCTCTGTCAAAAACGGCCGATTTAGGTTGGAAAATGCCGCATTGCGCCGCGCCTGACACAAAAGTTTGACTGCGCAGTCTAGAATCCAACAGCCTCCAGCTTGCTCATATTGTCCCTCTTCATCTCCATGGAGGAATGGACATACCGGTCAAGCGTGATGGTCGTGTTGGCGTGTCCCAAAACCTCCGAAAGAGACTTGATCTCAAAGCCCACTTCCACGGCGCGGGTGGCAAACGTATGGCGAAGCGTATGGAAATGCACGCCTTCCAGCCCACAGTCCCGGGTGTATTTCTCCATACGGTATTGCAGCGCCCGGGGTTCCATATACGCATCCGTGCCGGTAAGAACATAGGCCGCCGCACTGCCGGGGTGCATTTTCCCGCAGAGCTCGGCCGTGTAAGCCGTCATGGGAATCGTTCTTACGGAGGTATCGCTCTTTGGTGAGCCGATCACGATTCTGGTGCGTGTGGTTCCGACCTCATCGGTATCCCGCAGTCTCTGCAATGTGGCGGCGATCCGGATCGTCTTTTCCCGCAGGGATATGCTGCCCCACTGAAGTGCGCACAACTCCCCAATCCGAACGCCGGTGAATAGCGTCAGAAGGACGCCGAATTTGCACGTATCCATGTCGGTCAGCAGATAGGCAACAAACCGCCGCTGCTCCTCCCGGGAAAGAACCCGCGTCTCCTTGCGGCTGCACTTGGGATAGTTTATCTCCACAGCCGGGAAAATTCTGGGAAAGCGCGCCGCAGTGTATTTCAGAACCCCGTGCAGCACGACGAGGATATCGTGTACCGTTTTCGGAGCAAGCTCTTCTTCCAGCAGCAGCTCCTTCGTAAAATCGTCGACCAGACCGCTGCTGAGCCCAAGGGGAAAGCATCCGCCGAGCCGCGGCTTGATGTGTTTGTTCAGCGCCGTATCGTATTTAATGTAGGTCGCCTCCTTTACCTTCGCTTTTCGCAGTTGCAGCCACTCGTCGCAGTAGAACGCGAAGCGGTGGCGGGAATCAGCTGCCGGAGGTGGTGAACCGTCGACCATGGCGGCTTTGAACTTCGTAACTTTTTCCTTTGCTTCTTTATAGGTTTTGCCGTAGCAGAACCCATACTTGATTTTGCCGGAAAGCTCATAACCCCTGATGTATCGAGCCTCCCAGCGGCCGTCCTTCCTTTTGAAGATGTTTTCACCCTTTGACATTTGTAGAACCTCCTTATAAAATGTGGCGGCTGCTATGGCCGAACCTGGTATATTTGCGGCAGTCGAAGATTTCTGACTGCGCATTTGACTGCGCTGCGCCTGCAAGCCGAGAAATTTGTGTCGAACCTCCGCTACAGGCGCTGTTGCTTTCCTGTTAAATTCGTAATTTTACCATTGAATTTAGGATGACCCGTTGACTTTTTACAAAAGACTATGCTATAATATGATCGTTCAGTGTAGGAGCGGTGTTCTCGCAGAGGGGCAAACTCCACGAAAAAAATGGTCAGAAACAGGCAGGTCGTATAACAAAAAAACGCCCCATCTGACAGCATTCATGCTGCCAGATGGGGCGCTTTTGACTAAAAGATAACGGCAACCAGCTTTTTCAGCCGGTTGCCGTTTATGCGCAAAAAGTTTGGTTCCTACAAAATTATAGGCGTTTTTGTTTCCTACATGATACACATAGCATCACCAAAGGAGAAAAACCGATACCGCTGCTTTACCGCTTCTTCATAGGCGTTCAGCACATGCTCGCGCCCTGCAAATGCGGACACCAGCATGACGAGGGTGCTTTCCGGGAGATGGAAATTGGTGATCAGACCGTCCATGGCCTTGAAGGTATAGCCCGGGTAAATGAAAATATCCGTCCATTTGGACTTGGCCTCAAAGGTGCCGTCGTCGTTTACCAGGGATTCCAGGGTGCGGCAGGAGGTCGTGCCTACGCAGATGATGCGCCCGCCGCTTCGCTTCGTCTCGTTCAGCATTTTTGCGGTTTCGGCATTCATCATGCACAGCTCGGAGTGCATGTGATGTTCGGTCACCTCCTCCGCCTTTACCGGGCGGAAGGTGCCAAGACCCACGTGGAGGGTCACAAAGGCTTCATTTACGCCCTTTTCCCGGATTTTCTCCAACAATTCCTTTGTAAAATGCAGTCCCGCCGTGGGTGCGGCGGCGGAGCCGACCTCACGGGAATAGACGGTCTGATACCGCTCCTGATCCTGAAGTTCCTCCTTGATGTAGGGCGGCAGGGGCATCTTCCCAAGGCGTTCCAGCACCTCCAGGAAAATTCCCTCGTACTTAAATTCCACCACCCGGTTGCCGTCCTCCTGCACCTCCCGGACAACGGCGGTCAGCTCGCCGTCTCCGAAGATGACCTCGTTGCCGGCCTGCATTTTCCGGCCGGGCTTGCACAGGCACTCCCAGCACTTATTCCCCAAGTCCCGCAGAAGCAGCACCTCCACCACGCCGCCGGTAGGGCGATGCCCCATGAGCCGGGCGGGCAGCACCCGGGAATCGTTCATCACCAGGCAGTCGCCGGGGTTCAGATAGTCGACGATATCGTAAAAATGCTTGTGCTGAATTTCCCCGGTTTCCCGGTTCAGCACCATCAGCCGGGAGCCGTCCCGCCGCTCCAGGGGCGTCTGGGCGATCAGCTCTTCCGGCAGATCATACCAAAAATCATGTGTTTTCATGGTTTTCCTCCCTATTCTCTGTGCCCACAGTATAGCCCATTTTTTCCCGTTTTGCAACAGACAAAATACTTTCCCCCGGCATAGACTGGCGTGGAGGTATCAGCCTATGAAACAACCATTCTTTACAGGAGCCTGTACGGCACTCGTCACCCCGTTTCTCGGGGGAAAGGTCAACTATCCCATGATGGAGCAGCTTCTGCGGCGGCAGATCGACGCGGGCATCGAAGCCGTGGTGATCTGCGGCACCACCGGAGAGTCCGCCACCCTGTCCGACTGCGAAAAGCTGGAACTGTTCCGTCGGGCGAAGGCATACGCCGGGGACAGCTGTCTGATCATCGCCGGAACCGGGTCAAACTGCACAGAGCACGCGGCTGCCCTGAGCCGGGCGGCGGAGGGCGCGGGGGCGGACGCGCTGCTCATTGTCACGCCCTACTACAACAAGGCCACGCCGGAGGGTCTGCTTGCCCACTACAGCGCCGTCGCCGGAGCGGTACATATCCCGGTCATCGCCTACAACGTCCCCTCCCGCACCGGCGTTGACATTCCCGTGGAGGTCTACGACCGGCTGTCCCGCATTCCCAATCTGGCAGGCGTCAAGGAAGCGTCTTCCAGCATCTCCAAAATCGCAAAGCTCTGCGCCGCCTGCCCGGATTTTCCCGTTTGGAGCGGCAACGACGACCAGGCGGTGGCGGTGATGTCCCTGGGCGGGCAGGGCGTTATTTCGGTCCTGTCCAACGTCGCCCCCGTGGAGACCCAGGCCATGGCCCAGGCGGCACTGGCGGGAGATTTTGACACCGCCGCCGCATTGCAGGCGGAGCTGCTGCCCCTGATTGAGCTGCTGTTCTGCGAGGTCAACCCCATTCCCGTAAAAGCCGCCATGCAGCTCATCGGCTACGACTGCGGCGGCTGCCGCTTGCCGCTGACCCCCATGAGCAGCGAAAATCTGGAAAAGCTGAAAAAGTACCTGCTGTAAACGAAAAACGCCGCCCTTTTAGTGGGTAGCCGCAAAGCATTGTGGAGCGTATCGATACAGATACGCTCCACTTCTCGTGCTAAATGCGGGTACAGCCTCTTGGCTCTCCCTTTGGGAGAGCTGTCACCGCAGGTGACTGAGAGGGCGCTGCCCGCTGGCTTTCCCTCTCCGTCTTCGCTTCGCTCAGCCACCTCTCCCAAAGGGAGAGGCAAGGGGTGCAGTTCATTATCCCACTGTGCCTGTTGACTGTCTGATGCACCCCGCCCAATTCGGGTGGCATCTTCAAAGGAATCAGGCCGCCCGCAACTTCCGCGGACGGCCTGTGTTTTTCCGTTACAGCTTCCTCTGCATTTCTATACTGCGGATGGTAAAGCCGCATTTCCGGTAGAAAGCCACGGCGGCGTCATTCTGGGGGTAGACCCCCAGCTGTAAATCCGTGCAGCCAAAGGCTCTTGCCAGCGTGCGGACATCCTCCATCATCTCCGTGCCGATGCCCTGACCGCGAAGGGTCTCCTCAACGGCAATTTCGTCGATCAGCAGAACCTTCCGCTTGACCAGTCCCGGGCTGTCGTAATTCCGGATTTTCAGACTCGCATAGCCCACCACCGCGCTGTGCAGTCGGGCTACATACAAAGACCGCTCCGCGATCGCTTCCCGAAACCGCTCCGGCGGATACATTTCCCGGGACATTTCATAAATATCCGGCCGCCAGGCAACGTGCATGGCGTGTACCTGGCGCGCCAGCCGGTTCACCGCTTCCCGGTCGGTTTCTACCCCAAGCTCCAGCATCAGGCCAGCACCGCTTTGTGGAAAATCTTCTTGCCCTTGCGGATTTTCACGCCCGCTTTCAGCATTTCCTCCGTCACGGCGAACTGAGCGTTAGGCACCTTCTCGTCGTTGACCAGAACGCCGCCCTGCTCCACCAGCTGCCGCGCCTGCTTGTTGGAGGGCGCCAGTCCGCAGGCCACCATCAGGTTCAGAATGCCGATCTTGCCGTCTGCCAGCTTGTCGGCGGAAATTTCCGTGGTGGGCATGTTGGCGTCGTCGCCGCCGCCCACAAACAGCGCTTTGGCGGCGGCTCTGGCCTTTTCGGCCTCTTCCTCGCCGTGAACCATCCTGGTCAGCTCAAAGGCGAGGATTTCCTTGGCCTCGTTGAGCTTGGCGTCCGCCCAGGTGTCCATCTCGTTGATCTGCTCCAGGGGCAGGAAGGTCAGCATCCGGATGCACTTCATCACGTCGGCGTCGCCCACGTTGCGCCAGTACTGGTAAAATTCAAAGGGGGACGTCTTGCTGGCGTCCAGCCAGACGGCGTTTCCGGCGGTCTTGCCCATCTTGTTGCCCTGGGAGTCCGTCAGCAGCGTGATGGTCATGCAGTGGGCGTCCTTGCCCAGCTTTTTGCGGATCAGCTCGGTGCCGCCCAGCATGTTGCTCCACTGGTCGTTGCCGCCGAACTGCATGTTGCAGTTATAATGCTGGAACAGGTGGTAGAAGTCGTAGGACTGCATGATCATGTAGTTGAACTCCAGGAAGGACAGTCCCCGCTCCATGCGCTGGCGGTAGCAGTCCGCCCGGAGCATGTTGTTGACGGAGAAGCACGCGCCCACCTCCCGCAGCAGCTCTACGTAGTTGAGGTTCAGCAGCCAGTCGGCGTTGTTGACCATCTGTGCCTTCCCCTCGCCGAATTCGATGAAGCGCTCCATCTGCTTCTTGAAGCACTCGGCGTTGTGGTTGATGTCCTCCTTGGTGAGCATTTTCCGCATGTCGGTACGGCCGGAGGGGTCGCCGATCATGGTCGTGCCGCCGCCGATCAGGGCGATGGGCTTGTTGCCTGCCATTTGCAGACGCTTCATCAGGGTCAGCGCCATGAAATGGCCGGCGGTCAGGCTGTCGGCGGTGCAGTCAAAGCCAATGTAGAAGGTGGCCTTGCCGTTGTCGATCATTTCCCGGATTTCTTCCTCGTTGGTGACCTGGGCGATCAGTCCCCGGGCAACCAGTTCGTCATACAGTTTCATATTTTTCATTTTTCCTTTCTTATTGCGCTGCGCCGCAGGTGATGAATGTGATCAGAGCCGCGCGCAGAATATTGACGTTTGTTTCTTCCAGAACGGTGTCTTTGGGCGTGTGGATGCGGGATAAATATAAGATTTTCCCCTTTTTCCGCAGTGCGCAGATGCCCACGCCGTAGGGAAAATTCACCTGGTCTGAGGGATGGACGGAAAAGCCTTTTTCCTGCACCAGGACGTTCTTTTTCCCGAAATAACCGCAGGCTTTATAGAGAGAAGTCAGCTTTTTCCGGTCCTTTTTCAGCTTTTTCGTAGGAAGCATGCGGATATGGTCTCCGTCTCCCACACAGTCCAGATTGAGAACGAGCTGGCCGTCCGACGCTTTTTTATGCGCCTTACGGTAGGCGGCGGAGCCGATCAGCCCCGCTTCTTCCAGATCGAACAGGACGAAGCAGACCTTGCCCCGCTGGCTTTCCGGCAGGGAACGGGCAATTTCCAGCAGCGTGACCACGCCGGAGGTATTGTCGTTGGCATTGTGCTTGTTGGCGGGGCCAATCAGCATCAGGGCAATCAGCACCCACACGCCAATAATCCACACATAGTACCCCGCGTCGAAGCTCCCCGCCAGCAGCCCTGCCAACGCCCCCGGAATCGCCGGGGCAAAGAGCATCAGCAGCACCACGACCAGCTGATACCCTATAAACGCCCAGAAATTACAGGGTGCAATCAGATTGGGGATGGGCAGCCGGGCGCAGGTGTCATAGTGGGCGGTGATCAGGTACTGCGCCGTCTCCGGGTCGCCAATCACCACGTTCCGGCAGCCGAAGCTCCCCTTTTCGACGGTTGGCGAATAACCGAACTGCTTTAGATAAGACTGCGCCGCATCCCGGAATTCCTGCTTCTGCTGTTTGCTTTTCCGCACGGGAAACGCGGTCAGGACATCCATGGGTCGTGTCAGCATAGTATCCCCTCCTTTTTATGGAAAAACGCCCTCTATCCCAACGGATAGAGGGCGTAAAATACGCGGTACCACCTCTAATTCGGCACTTTCTCACGAAAAATGCCCTCACGGCGTCCAGCAACGCCTCTCGCTGTACCGGGCGAACCCCGTCCTTTCCTACTTCTGCGTTTCAAATTTCAGAAAGGCCACTCCGGGAGGTATTTCGGCGCTTTCCCCCACTGCCTTGCACCGGCCGGCAGCTCTCTGGCAGGAAATCGGGCGCTTACTTCTTCCCATCACTGTGTTGCTTGCTCTATCCTAACAAACAGAACAAAATTTGTCAAGGGTAAACTCGCATAAATTCTTCGCATACCACCGGCATATCCTCGTCAAAGGTCAGTCCTCCAGCGTTCATTTCCCGGGTAAAGAAGTCCCGGTGCACCTCCCGCCAGGATTCCAGGCTCCGGTCGTCCTCCCCTTCCCGGAAGGCGTGATCGGCACTGACCTCCCGGAACGGCACGACATAGACCTTCGTCGTGCGGATGATGCAGACCGCTTCGCCCTTTGTGTTCAAAATGACGCTGTAGTCCCCCGCTTTGGGAAGCGGCTCCTGTTCCTGCTCATATAGGGGGTAGGCCGAGGCCGTAGCGGTCTTGATACCGTTCAGGACAAGCTCCGCCAGCGCGTCCGGTGCGCCGCCGAACGCCCAGTCATCGTAATCCGCCTTTATCCCCGACTTTTCGCAGAAGCGTTCCCACATTTCCGCTGCATTCATTATCGTTATCCTCTCAGCATTTCTTCCGCGCTTTTCAGCGTGGTTTCGGTAATCGTCGCGCCGCCGATGATGCGCGCCAGCTCCCGCTTTCTGCCCTCCAAATCCAGGGGCGTCACGGAAGTATACGTCCGTCCGTTCCGCTCCTGCTTGGCGATGAGCAGATGGTTGTCCGCCAGCGCCGCCAGCTGGGGCAAATGGGTGACGCACAGCACCTGCTTGTGGGCGGCAACGCTTTTCAGCTTCTGAGCGACCTTCTGGGCGGCGCGGCCGGAAACGCCGGTGTCCACCTCGTCGAAAATCAGGGTCTCCACCTGGTCTTTTTCCGCCAGAACGTTTTTCATGGCCAGCATGATTCTCGCCAATTCGCCGCCGGAGGCCACCTTGCTCATGGGTTTCAGCGCTTCGCCCGCGTTGGCGGACATGTAAAACGCCACGGCATCCGCGCCGGTGGAAGACAACTCCGTCTCCCGGAATTCGCAGGAAAACTGCACTCTCGGCATATCCAGCTGGGTCAGCTCCGTCAGAATGCGCTCCGACATGGCCTTTGCCGCCGCTTTCCGGTTTTCCCGGAGGGCGATCGCCGCGTCCCAGGCGGCTTTTTCCGCCTTCTGGAGCTTCCCTTTCAGCCGTTCCAGATGGTCGTCGGCAAATTCGATGTCGTCCAGCTCTTTTCTCGCGCTGTCCAGATAGGCCAGGATGTCCTCACAGGTCGTGCCGTATTTCCGGCGCAGCTTGTGAATGACGTCCAGCCGGGACTCGATCTGTTCCAGCTCGTCGGCGGAATAGCTCAAGCCATCCCGGGCGTCCCGAACCTCCTCGGCGGCGTCCTGCACCTGATACATGAGGTCCGCCACCCGCTCGTGGAGGGCGTTGAAGCTGTCGCTGAACCGGGACAGTCGGGCAAGGGCATACTCCGCCTGGGCAAGCAGCCCGGCGGCGCCGTCGGTATCGTCCCCGCCGTAGAGACATTCCACGGCCGTTTCCATGCCGTTGCTCAGCTTTTCGGCGTTTTGCAGGATTTTCCGGCGGTCTTCCAGTCTTTCGTCCTCCCCCGGCTCCAGCTCTGCCTTCTCGATCTCCGCAATCTGGTATTTCAGGGTCTCCATGCGGCGCAGCTTTTCCCCTTCGTCCATGGTCAGGCGGTCAATTTCCCGCCGCAGCTTCGCCACCGCTTCGTATTTTTCTCCGTAATCGCTCCGAAGCGTCTCGTTCCCGGCAAATGCGTCCAGGAAGGCCAGATGGTTGTCCTCGTCAAACAGGGACGCGGAATCGTGCTGGCCGTGGATGTTGATGAGCTGGATGCCCAGCTTCCGCAGGATGGACACGGTGACCAGACTTCCGTTGACCCGGCATACATTTTTCCCGTCCAGGAAAATCTCCCGCTGGACGACGGTCTCCGGGTCGTATTCCACGCCGTTGTCCTCGAACCACTGTAGCTTGGGAACCCCGGTAAACACCGCCCGGACGGTGGCCTTATTCGTCCCGGTTCGGATCATGTCCCGGTACGCCCGCTCGCCGAGAATCGCGGAAATCGCGTCAATGACAATGGATTTACCCGCGCCGGTTTCGCCGGTGAGGACGGTAAATCCCCCGTCGAAGGAAATATCCGCGCTTTCAATCACCGCGATATTTTCAATATGCAGAAGGCTCAGCACGGTTATTCCCCCTCTCAGCCGTTTATCAGACTCTTGATCTCGCCGCAGAAGGTCGCGGCGGCGTTGGTATCCCGCATGATGACCACCACCGTGTCGTCACCGGCCAGGGTTCCCAGCACCACGTTCATATTCATGGCGTCCAGCGCGGAGGCCGCCGCGTTGGCCAGTCCCGGGAGAGTGTGGATGACGATGATGTTCTGGGCATAGTCAAAGCTGGTGACGCACTCCCGGAAGATGGTATTCAGCCGCCCCGTGAAGGCGCTGGGTACCTCCCTTGTCGCCGTCGTGTAGCGGTAGGTGCCGAAGCTGGTCAGCTCTTTGACGATCCGCAGCTCCTTGATGTCCCGGGAAATGGTCGCCTGGGTGCTGGTAAAGCCCGCTTCCTGCAGCTCCTTAAGCAATTGCTCCTGTGTTTCCACGTTTGTCGTGGAGATAATCTCCATGATCTTTGCCTGTCTCTTCGATTTCAAACCCGGTCACCTCTTACACTTTCTTAAATTTCGCGTTGACCACATCATAAAAACTGCGTTCCTTCAGCCGAACCAGTTTCGTTTCCAAATGGGATTTCTGAATCGTCACCACGTCGCCCAGATTCAGCCGGAACGCCCTGCCGCCGTCCACGGAGACATAGGCGTTGCGCCGGGCGTTGCGCACCATTTCCACGGTGACCACCCGCCGGTCGGACGCCACGATGCACCGGCTGCCCACCTCATGGGCGCAGATGGGCGTAATGATGATGTTGTTCGCCTCCGGCTCCACAATGGGGCCGCCGGCGGAAAAGCTGTAGGCGGTGGAGCCGGTGGGCGTCGCTACGATCACGCCGTCGCCGCCGCACTCCATGGCCTGCACGCCGTCGCATTTTACGGAAAGATGCACAATTCTGGCGATCGCCCCCTTGGTGATCACCGCGTCGTTCAGACAGATGTCGTGAAACAGAATGTCCCGGCTGCGCTGCACCGTCACGTCCAGCATCATGCGCTTTTCCGTGGTGAATTCTCCGGTGGCCAGCATGGAAAGCTTTTCCAGCTCGGTGCTTTCCAGCTCCGCCATGAAGCCCATGGTGCCGATGTTCACGCCGAGAAGGGGGACGCCCCTCCGGGTCGCCGCCTTGGCCATGTGCAGAATGGTGCCGTCGCCGCCGAAGCAGATCACCAGCTCGGCATTGGGCAGCTCCCGATCCAGCCGGGAAAAGCGCAGATCTTTCGGCAGCTCGTAATTGCGGTCTACCTCAAAGGGCAGGCATAATTTGGGCTGAATGCCCGCGTTCCTCAGAATCTGCATGGCGTTTCGCATGGTCTGGAAGTTCCTGTCCCGGTAGGGATTGGGGGTCAGAATGACATTTTTCATGAATTTTCCCCCTTGTCCAGCGTCTGATGTGCCGATTCCACCACCAGCGCCGTATCCGGCCGAATGCCGTCCGCATCGTCCAGCGTCAAATGCGCCAAAAATTCGATATTTCCCTCCGGCCCCTTCACCGGGGAGAAGGTCAGGCCGAGGATTTTGAATTGCAGCTCGTCTGCCAGGGCGACGAAATTGTCCAGAACCTCTTTGTGGGTGGCTTTCTCCCGTACAACGCCCTTTTTGCCCACCTTGTCCTTCCCCGCCTCAAACTGGGGCTTGATGAGACAAAGCACCTGCCCGGTGGGCTTCAACAGATTTTTGATCACAGGCAGAACCAGCTTTAACGAAATAAAGCTCACGTCTACCACGGACAAATCCAGCGGCTCCCCCAGCTGCTCCGGGGTGACATAGCGGATGTTGGTGCGCTCCATGACCACGACTCGCGGGTCGGAACGAATTTTCCAGTCCAGCTGACCGTAGCCCACGTCAATGGCGAACACCTTTTTCGCCCCGTGCTGCAACAGACAATCCGTAAATCCACCGGTGGACGCGCCGGAATCGCTGCACACGCAGCCCTCGGTCTTCACGCCGAAGTCCCGCAGCGCCTTTTCCAGCTTCAATCCGCCCCGGCTGACGTAGGGGCACGCCGCGCCCCGCACCTCAATTTCCACCGTTTCCTCGTAGGAAACGCCGGGCTTGTCGGCCTTCTGGCCGTCCACGTATACAAGACCGCTCATGATCACGGCCTGCGCCTTGGAGCGGCTGTCCGCAAGGTTCCGCTCCGTCAGCAGAACATCCAGTCTCTTCTTAACCTTCACTTAGGACAGCACCCCCTGGGTAAAATTCGCGATGGACTCCCCGTCCAGACCGTAGTGCCGGTACAGTTCCTTCGTCGAGCCGTGGGTTACGAAGTCCGCGCCCAGATCGACGCCGTCCACCCGGCAGTCCGGGCATAGCTTCCGCAGCTCCCAGGCCAGCGCCTCCCGGATGCCGGAGCCGGTGCAGACCTCCTCCGCCACGATCACGCGGCGGTTTTCCGACATTTCCGCGAGAATTTCCCGTGTGGGCAGGGCGGACACCGTCAGAAGCCGCAGAACGGTCGCTTCAATGCCCCGCTGGGACAGAATCTCCGCCGCTTCCAGGACATTATCCAGCATGGAACCATAAGTCACCAGTGTCACGTCCCCGCCCCGGCGGTGGCAGCACAGAAGCCCTTCCGCTTCCACGTTTTCACCGGGCTGCCACGCGGAGTCCCGGTAGCTGCCCTCCCCGCCCCGGGGATAGCGGATTGCCACGGGGCCGTTGTATGTTTCCGCCGCCCAAGAAAACATATCCTTCTGTTCGGCAAGGCTGGCGGGCGTAAGGATCAGCATGCCCGGCACCTGCCGTAAAAATCCGACGTCAAACACGCCGTGGTGGGTGGCGCCATCGTCCCCCACAAGCCCCGCCCGGTCTATGGCGAGGATCACATGCAGGTGCAGCATGGCGATGTCCTGCATGATCTGATCATAGGCGCGCTGCAAAAAGGTGGAATAGATTGCCGCCACCGGCACCATTCCCTGCTTGGCAAGGCCGCCCGCCATGGAGATCGCGTGTTCCTCCGCAATGCCCACGTCAAAGAAGCGTTTGGGGTATTCCCGCATGAATTTGAGAAGCCCCGTGCCTCCCGGCATGGCGGCCGTAATCGCGCAGATCCGGTCGTCCTCCCGGGCAAGCTCCATCATGGTCTCCCCGAAGGAATCGGCATAGGATTTGACTTTTTTCGCCAGCTTTTTCCCGGTTTCCGGGTCAAACGCTCCGATTCCGTGAAATTTTGCCGGGTCTTCCTCGGCGAAGCGGTAGCCGCAGCCCTTTTTCGTGACCACATGCACCACCACCGGCTCGGCAAGGCCCTTGGCGGTAGTAAGCAGAGAGATCAGCCCCGGCAGGTCGTGGCCGTCCACAGGCCCCAGATAGGTAAAGCCCATATTTTCAAACAGGGACGCGGGCAGCAAAAACCGCTTCAGCCTGTTTTTCAGCTGCCGGGTCACCCGGTACGCCGCTCTGCCAATGGCAGTCTTCTTCATGATTTCCCGGTACCGGCGCTTGGCCTTCAGATAATGGCCGCTGGATCGCAGCCGGGACAGATGCCGGGACACGCCGCCCACATTCCGGCCGATGGACATTTCATTGTCGTTGAGGATAATGACCATCGGCTCGCCGCTCACCGCGGCGTCGTTCAGCCCTTCATAAGCCATGCCGCCGGTGCAGGCGCCGTCGCCGATCAGGGCGACCACATTATAGTCCTGATGCAGAAGCGTTCTCGCCCGCGCCATGCCCAGGGCGATGGAAACGGAGCTGGAAGCATGTCCCGCCACGAAGGCGTCCGTATTGCTCTCCGAAGGCTTGGGAAAACCGGACAGGCCGCCGTACTGCCGCAGATGCGGAAAATCCGCCTGGCGTCCGGTCAGCAGCTTATGCACATAAGACTGATGCCCCACATCAAAAACCAGGCGGTCTATCTCGGTATTAAAAACGGTTTCGATGGCCACGCTCAGCTCCACCACGCCCAGGTTTCCGGCCAGATGTCCGCCGGTTTTGGAGACGTTGGAGATCAAAAACTCCCGGATTTCCCCACAAAGCTGGGTTCTCTGCCGGTCATCCAGCGCAGTAAGGTCGTCATGGCCGTTGATTTTCTGTAAGATACTCACGTTCGACACAACCTAACATATCACTTTTTCTTTTTACCATGCAGGCCATTCAGGGCATGAAGCACTCTGCCCACCATGTGAACGATCTGCGTGCAGGAATTGACGGCGAAGGTCTTGCCGATGGCCTTGCCGCCCACGGTCAGCCCCGCCACGAGAGCGGACATGACCAGAGAAACGCCCCGCGGCCAGCCTACCTCCACCTGAGTGAGGATCAGCGCCGCGATGGTCGCCGACGCGCTGCCGGAGACAACGCCGCAGATGTCGCCCACCACGTCGTTGCAGATGGAGCTGACCCGCTCCGCGTTGCGCAGGAGCCGGATGGCCTCCTGGGAACCCGGCACCTTCCGGGCGGCCATGGAATGAAAGGGCTTTTCATCCGCCGTGGCCACCGCCATGCCGATGATATCGAAGACAATGCCCACCATCACAATGGCAAGCAGAATGAGAAAGGCCACGGGAAGGCTGCTGCTGTCCATCACCTCGTCCGAGACCAGGGAAATGATGCCGGAAATGACAACCGTAGATAAGAAAACGGTGACGACCCAGCGGATCGTCTTATGCCGCTGCCGTTTGGCAGCCTCAGGGTCGGTTTTCGCCACGAAAACAGTCTCCTTCTGAGAAATATAGTAAATGAAAAAACGGTGGCAGGCAGAGTAAATCTTACGGCTTAGGTCGGGTTGTTTTTCACCGGATGAAACCTGCCGTTGCCGCACAGGCCGTTTCCATTTCATTCATCCGCCCAAGTGTTGCCATGATAATGGGTACCCGATTGCCACTTAGTCCGTACTGCAATCCCCTGCCTGCCCTTTTACGACAGCCTAGGTGTTTTCCACAACGGAGGAAACCATGGTCTTAGCCTCTTTTGCAGAAATGGTTTCCAGAAGCGATGGCAGCAGCTGCTATGGCCATAGCGGCCGGCTGTCTGGTCTTCTTTTCCCGCATTTCCACGCAAGGCAGGCTACGCTGCACGCAGCACACGATTCTGTGCACCGCCTTGCAGGTTCATACCTGATTCGTACGCGATCGGAGCCGCCAAAGGGACTTCAACCGTCGTCGCACAAGCTTCAAGTCTCCACGGAAACCGGGTCGTATGCGTCATGCCGTTGCGCGCGCCCGGAATCCTTAACCCCCAGCATCCACCCGAAACTGGGCGTAACAAGCAAACACCAGGGACTTCATCGATGTGCCCTTCAAAGGATTTTTAGGCCCTTCCTGGAAGATGGCCACCCCGACTAGGATACTGCACCGTTTAACTTGTATATTAGCATACTTTCCGTGAATATACAAGTATTTTTTCAATAATTGTATATTCTTTTCTGTTTATTCACAAACGCGGACATTTTCCCCTTTGCAAAACCAGTCCTCCACGATATCTTTGTGGGTGATTGCAATTTGGATGTCCCCGATTTCCTCCCGGCTGAAAAAGCGAAGGGCCTTGGATTCTCTGCTGATGTGCATTTCCGGCTCCTCTGCCAGCTCCAGCGCGTACACCACGATCACCATGCGCCAGATGCTGCCGTCCCGGAAGGCGGCAATTCGGCCGGGATTGTCGTACACCGCCAGCTTCCGGAACCGTTCCGGGGCGATGCGCAGTCCCAGCTCCTCATAGACTTCCCGGGCGATTGCCTGCCGTCCGTTCTCCCATTTCTTGCAGCCGCCGCCAACCAGGCCCCAGACGTCGGAATCGCTGCGCTTTTCCAGCAGCAGACGGTTCTTGCAGGTGATGATGGCGTTTGCCCCCAGACGGGCGGGCATGGTGGTTTTCGGCGCATCCTTGGGGTCGCCGTTGTAAAAGGTCACGATTGCCATAGTGCTTCCTCCCGAGAATCTTCTTCCCTATAATACAACAATTCCCCGGTGATTTCCACCCTGAAAAATCAGCACACCCTGTCCATCAAACACCAGCAGTGGGCGCGGATGGCGTATTTCAGGGCAAACTGCCATTGCCGCCCGTCCGCCGACCCACGGCACAGAAATATTCTCGCTTCCACGCCTACATAGGGAATTTCCTTCACGCTGATGATTTCGTCAATATTCACCCGGATAAGCCCCTGTTCCTCGTCCTCCACCCGCAGCCGCAGCGGGCGGATCTCCCCGTTGGCACTGCATACCGAAATGACATCCACCGGACACGTTTTTTTCACCATCGCGCCCACCTCCTTTTGTTTTTGCAATTATAGCACATTTGTTCGATATATGCAAGCGGAATTTTCTGGTTGCGTCGCCGCCCGGGGGCTGGTATAATGGGAAAAGAAAAAATATTGGGAGAATCGCTATGCTGAAATACCCCTGTCTTGTCCTCGACCACGACGATACCGTCGTCCAGAGCGAGGCCACCGTCAATTATCCTTTCTTCTGCTACATTCTGAATCAATTCCGCCCGGGGACGAAAATCACCCTCCACGAGTACGCCGAGGGCTGCTTCCGTCTGGGCTTTGCGGACATGTGCCGGAAGTGGTACCACTTCACCGAGCAGGAGATCGTGGACGAATACCACGGCTGGCAAGAATACATCGTCGATCACATCCCCGCCCCCTTCCCCGGCATCGGGGACATCATCCGCCGCCAGAAGGAAGCCGGGGGCAAAATCTGCGTCGTTTCCCATTCCTGCATCCAGAACATCACACGGGACTACGAGACCCACTTCGGCATCCTCCCCGACGACATTTACGGCTGGGACTTACCGGAGGAACTGCGCAAGCCCAGCCCGTGGCCGCTGGAGCAGATCATGGCAAAATACGGCTATACCCAGTCCCAGCTGCTGGTGGTGGACGATGTGAAGCTCGCTTGGGAAATGGCGCGAAGCGCCGGCGTCCCCATCGCCTTCGCCGGTTGGGGGCGGCGGGATTGTCCGGAAATCACGGAGGAAATGACCCGGCTGTGCGACCTTTCCTTCGCGTCTACCAAAGCTTTGGAGCAGTTTCTGTTTGACGGGGTGTAGCGGCAATCTTCCGGATTGCGTCTGCTGTAAGCGGAAACATTTACCGGTTGAGCGGTATAATCCCCTTGACAGTTATGGTATAATGACCGTAGAATCGCACAGGGGGTGAGACATCTGGAAAAGGCAAGCGTAAAGGTCATGGCGCGGAACCGGGAAGCCTATCACGAATACTTCGTGGAAGAGGAAATCGAAGCGGGTATCGAGCTGGTTGGCACCGAGGTCAAGTCCATCCGGGCAGGCACGCTGAACCTGAAGGACGCCTGGTGCGGTATCAAGGACGGCGGCATGCTCTTGAACCAGATGCACATCTCCCCTTACGACCACGGCAACCGCTTCAACGTTGACCCCCGCCGTCCCCGCCGACTGCTATTGCATAAGCGGGAGATCATGCGGCTCTACGGCAAGGTCAAGCAGGACGGCTACGCCCTGATTCCCCTGTCCGTCTACTTCAAGGGCAGCCGGGTAAAGGTCAAGGTTGGGCTGTGCAAAGGCAAAAAGCTATACGACAAACGACAGGCCGCGGCAGAAAAGGATGCCAAGCGTCAGATCGACCGCGCCATGAAGGAGAGAAATCAATGAATCCCACATTTAAGATCACCATGGAAAACGGCGGCGTCATCGAGGGCGAGCTGTACCCCGACAAGGCGCCCCAGAGCGTCCGCAACTTCATCGATCTGTGCGATCACCATTTTTATGACGGTCTGATCTTCCACAGAGTCATTCCCGGCTTCATGATTCAGGGCGGCTGTCCCGAAGGCACCGGCATGGGCGGCCCCGGCTACTGCATCAAGGGCGAGTTCTTCTTCAACGGCGTCAAGAACGACCTGAAGCACAAGCGGGGCGTTCTCAGCATGGCGCGTTCCTCCTCCCCCAACTCCGCGGGCAGCCAGTTCTTCATCATGCACGCCGACGCCAAGCATTTGGACGGTCAGTACGCCGCCTTCGGCAAGGTGACCTCCGGTATGGATGTGGTGGACGCCATCGCCTCCGTCCAGACCGACCGCAACGACCGTCCCCAGATGGAGCAGAAGATTGCCTCCATCACCGTGGACACCCACGGCGAGACCTACCCGGAGCCGAATAAGCTCCCCGATCCTTACGGAAGATCCTAAGACAGCTATCCGCTGCAAGATACCCACGGTATTTTGCAGCCTCCCATGGGGCCGTACTGGTTTCGACGGGGGTAGTGAGGCTGGAATAGCGGGCCGTGGCGCCTGGCCACGATAAAACGGGCAATTTCTTAAATTTAACTGACAACAATACTGTTGCCCTGGCTGCCTGATTAGGCGCCCATCCGCCCCGGGAGTTCCGCTGACCCGGGCTCGGGTGTGATTTAAGCGGAGAACGTGGGTATGGTAAGCTTTGCCCATACCACGCACAATGAAGCTACCGATTCCCGTAGGGTGTTTGTTCCCGCCGGGGAAAGGGAATGCAAATAACAAACTGCGCCCGGAGAAGTTCTTTCCAAGTTGCTTTCGGACAGGGGTTCGATTCCCCTCGGCTCCACCAATCCGACCCTAGACAAACTCGCGTTGTCTAGGGTCATTTCTGAATGACTGTCCTGCGTGTTGTACAGGACAGTCATTTTGTCATCATAGAGGTATATTTTATTGACGAAAGTATCAACCAAAGCTTGTCTGTATTTTGCATCGTTGATGTCGCCTTTGCGGAACTGATTAAGGAAAAAACGGATTTCATTTACTGTTGGAACTGTATTTGAGGTTTTCTCCATAAAAATCTGTCTTTCCAAATCATCGTGTTCCTTTTTCTTCTGAGAAATGCGTTCCGCTAAAATGTCTATCAGTTGACCACTTTCAAGAGCTTTGAGTAGGTTTTCTGTTGCCCGTTCATTCTCTTTCAGCAGCCTTTTAAGGCGCTTCAGGTTATCCGTATTCCTTTCCTGCTCACAGAGTAGTACAACCTCGGACGCAATTTTATCGATATTGTCCCTAGTCAATAATTTGCGTGTCTCTGTAATGACCAACTCCTCAATGTAACTCTTATTGACGGTTCCTTTCTTGCAGGACTTATCTTTTCTGTTGGTCACGCACTGATAGTAGAAATATTTTTTGCCCATCTTGCCTTTTCCGCTGACACCTGTCATTGCACTCTTGCAGTAACCGCAAAATAGTTTTGTACTCAATATGTAACTTTCATGAGCCTTTGCACGTGCAGGGGCTTTTTTCTTTTTATTCATCATATGATTGTTTCCTATTAGGAACGCTGTAAATACAAGGCTTTTCGGAGCCTA
>ERZ773258.673-NODE-673-length-37291-cov-79.669406_pt1 | contig 37291 bp, 30 predicted proteins | sample MGYA00511962_ERZ773258 | MGnify/ENA primary metagenome ERZ773258 (study PRJEB29015, sample SAMEA2737755) | human gut metagenome | biome: human gut; feature: human-associated habitat; material: faeces | place: China | collected 2012 ... | reverse complement strand
GAAATCCGAACCCCCAATCCATTTATTAACCTTAAAAATCAAATGAAAATGAAAAAAGAAACACTCAAGAAAATTCTGAATTTCGTCATTACCGTTCTCACCGCTATAGCCTCTGCCTTCTGCGTGCAGAGCTGCCAGTAGTATCAACCCTTTAAAGATTCAGTACCATGAAAAACACTAGAAAGATATCGGTTAAATGAAATCAATTTCCACATTTAGTCCCTCCCCACCCCAACCTTAATCCCTTAAGGTTGGGGTTCTTTTATATATCCCTACTGACGTGCATCAGCCAGTTCATTATATCCCCAAACCATAATGAGGACAACGATGCCAGCCAGCACCATCAGGAGATTCTGAGAGTGGGCGATGGAATCTGTCACATGCGTAAGGGCACGCGAACCGGAAAGGAGGAAATCTATCTTCATAGAGAAAAGCCATCCCTGAATCTGCTCCCATCCCTGACAGACCACCGCTATGATGATGCCTGCTGCCACACAGGCTGCCGTCCATAAATGTTCCAGGCGCTGGCGCTTAACCAGCGACATCGCAGTATCAGTTTCGGGTAAAACCGGCAAGGCATGCATCACCCTGTCGGAGAATCCGTCATCAGGAATCTCTGACATCTGGCAATCGGAAAAGAACATCTGCAAGAGTTCTTCATCCTGAGGGTTCAACGGTTCCCCTTTCATGCTTTCCAACTTCTTATCATTTATCTTATCGGTCATAACCATTCTGTTTTAAGTAACTTGCAAGTTTCTGTTTTCCTCGAGAGAGATGCGACTTGATGGTGCCTTGCGCCATTCCCGTCACCTCTGCAATCTTATCTATAGAGAGTCCATCCATCAGCTGCAGCGTGATGCATGTACGTTCATTTTCATTCAATATCTGTAATGCCTTGAGCAAATCCATCTTCAATCCGGCATTGGCGCCCTGTGCATTCTTACTGGAAACGGCAGGCGTATCGATGTCCTGCGTCTCCTTATGGCTGCGGGTATAATCATACCATACATTATAGGCGATGCGGTAGAGCCAGGTGGAGAAAGAGGCTGTACCCCTGAAACCGGACAGATGGGTATATGCCTTGACAAAGGTATCCTGCGCCAAGTCGTCACTCAGCTGCGCATCCCCCAGCGTCTGCCGCAGGAAAAACCCACGAATGGGTGACTGATACTTCCTGACCAGCAGGTCGAACGACTTGCGGTCATGAAGCATCACCACCTTCGTGACGAGAGAGATATCGGATAACTTTTCCACCTTATATATATTAACTAATAATTGTTGTTCTTTTCCTTGTGACTTCCCCTCCTATTGAGAAGCCATGATATGTTGAATGTCGGCTGCTAGACCGGAGTACCATTATACCCCGTGCCCTGGTCGCCGTGACGGTTCTTCCACCAGTCCTTAATGGCAGGAAGCGAGCCGATAACGGTCTGACCGATGCCATAGAAGAAGACCAGGGCTCCGATGCCAGCCAGGAAATCAGCATCCCACCAGGCAAACATGGCGCACAAGCCGGCTCCCAGGAAGGCATTTCTCAATCCACGCTTTACCAGATACTCATCGCTCTGCCTGTCTATCGGACGGTCGCTTTCCGGAACATTGATGCCCTTCTCCATCGCCATTTCCGCCAGTTTCATCCGGTCGTTGTGGCGGCGAATCAGATATCTGATAACCAGAAATACGATGATCAGCGGAGCAAAGACAAACAGCAGACCGAAGATGATACAGAAAATGATCATAACAGCCAGCGCTCCGCCACCAAATACCGAACCGATGAAATCGAACGGATCATCATAGTTGTCTAAACTGTATTTAGAATGAACAGATCTATTATCATTCTCATCATAATCATCATAGTTAGCCGAATCTGTACTGGTTGTATCAGAATAAGCCTCCAACGCCTCGTCGTCTTTATCTTTCGAAGCAGATGACTGTGCGGCAGATGCAGGAGCAGCCTTTGAATCTACCTGTTGGGTAGTTGGATGATAACGATGTTTTGGAGCAGAAGACGCCAAAGACACTTGGGTGGCTCCGATGCTCATAACGAGCGCTAATGCCAATATTGCTTTCTTCATATCATTATTTTTTTATTGTTTTTACCTTGTTATTTGAAAAATTTCTGCTTCTTAGACGCATCTCTTCGCGATTTAGTTGCAAAGAAACGAAATTTTTCTTATTTTTGCAAACAAATTAAAGAAAAAGAGACAGAATGAAGACATTACCTGAAGATTTCAGAACATATACGCAGGCGCTGATGGGCGAAAAGCTGTATCAGCGTCTGGAGCATGCTATCCTTGAAGAGGAGGCACCAACCAGTATCCGCATCAATCCTTTTAAATGCAAGGATGCTGATGGCGAACCGGTTCCCTGGTGTCCGGAAACCGGACGTTATCTCTCTACGCGTCCCGGATTCACCTTCGATCCGCTGCTGCATGCCGGCTTATATTATGTACAGGAAGCCTCATCCATGTTTGTAGATATGGCTATCCGACAGTACGTAAAAGAACCGGTGATGATGCTGGATCTATGTGCTGCCCCTGGCGGAAAGTCGACTGCCGTAAGAGCTGCCTTGCCAGAAGGGAGTCTGCTCTTCAGCAACGAACCTATGCGCACCCGCTCACAGATTCTTGCCGAAAACGTACAGAAGTTCGGCCATCCGGATATGATTGTTACCAACAACTATCCCCGCGATTACAAGAAATCGAAATTGCAGTTTGATGTGATCCTTACCGATGTTCCCTGCTCCGGCGAAGGAATGTTCCGCAAAGATGAAGGGGCTATCGGCGAATGGAGTACCCAGAATGTGAACAACTGCTGGCAGCTGCAGCGCGAAATCGTATCGGATATCTGGAACTGTCTGAAGCCAGGCGGTATCCTGATTTACTCTACCTGCACCTTCAATGCGCACGAAGATGAGGAGAACGTTGCCTGGATATGCGAAGAACTTGGCGCTGAAGTGATGGCACTGGAGGGTGTAGAAGATGCATGGAACATCACCCGCAACCTCACGGGCACCGACTTCCCTGTTTACCGATTTATTCCTGGCGTTTCGCGAGGCGAAGGTCTGTTTATGGCGATTCTGAAGAAAGAGGGCGAATGGGAAGCAGGTTCTTCAGCCAAGGAGAACAGGAAGGATAAGAAGAAGAAAGACAAGAAGGTGGCGAAAGGAAAGGGACCGGAGATTCCGGACGACTGGCTGAAGACAGATACGGAATGGATGCCTGCAGAAAGCAACGAGACGGTTTACGCCATTCCGGGCAGATGGAAAGACATCTACGACCAGGCTGAAAAGAACCTGAAGGTGCTGCATGCAGGTGTGAAACTGGGAACAGACAAGGGAAAGGGTCTCATTCCCGACCAGGCTCTCGCTCTCTCTACGATGCTCAACAAAGATCACTTTCCACAGGTGGAGTTATCCTACGAAGATGCCATCCGCTACCTTCGCAAGGAGGCTGTGAATCTGCCTGCCGATACGCCTAAAGGTTATGTACTGGTAACCTACAGACAGGTTCCGATAGGCTGGGAAAAGAACATTGGCAACCGTGCCAACAACCTCTATCCGCAGGAGTGGAAAATTAAGAGTAGCCATGGGACGGGAGAGCTGTTTATAGTTAATAGTTTATAGTTAACAGTTTACAGCAAGAATGAATAATTCAACATTCAACACTCAACATTCAACATTAAAATAAAAAATGCTTAGCATCATCGCCTGTATATCAAAAGTGCATAGAGCTATCGGGTACAAGAACCGGTTGCTCTACGCCATCCCATCGGACATGACCCGATTTCGTATGCTCACAACTGGACATACGATTATCATGGGCAGGAAGACATTTGAGTCGCTGCCGAACGGAGCCTTGCCCAACCGCCGCAATATTGTTATCTCGAAGACAAGAGAGCAGATAACAGGGTGCGAAGTATACACCTCTCTGGAAGAAGCGCTGGCAGCAAGGAAAGAAGAGGCAGCAAGGAAAGAAGAGGTTGGAAACAAAGAAGAGGTTGGAAGTAAAGAAGCATCAGATGAATGTTTCATAATCGGAGGAGCCAGCATATATGAACAGGCTTTGCCTTTTGCAGACAAGCTTTATCTCACAATCGTAGAAAAGGAGCCTGAACATGCCGATACCTTCTTTCCGGAAATCAATCCGGCAGAATGGGAAGTGACAGAAAAAGAAATGAGGAATGAAAACGGCTTACCGTTCACATTCCTCACCCTTTATAGAAAGCAGTAATCCCGCAGGGAGCTACTGCTTTTTTCTTTTTATATCTTATTTCTCTGCTGCAGCCTCCTCATCAGTTTCCTCTTCATCATCGTTGAAACTCTTGAGATCCTGCATAGAAAGCTGACGGTTGATAGATGCATTGAAAGAGATGATAGTCTCGCTGCGAGACAATCCCAGTGGCTGCAACTTATCATGGATGATTTCCAGGAGATGATGGTTGTTGAGCGCGTAAATCTTGATAAACATATCAAAGCTGCCTGTAGTATAGTGGCACTCTACAACCTCAGGAATCTTCTTCAACTCCTCTACAACCTGGTCAAACTTCTCAGGCTCCCTCAAATAGAGTCCCATATAGGCACAAGTTTCGTAACCTATCTTTTCTGGGTCAATGATGAATTGTGAACCCTTGATGATACCAAGATTTGTAAGTTTAGCAACACGCTGATGAATGGCAGCACCGCTCACGTTGCAAGCGCGTGCCACTTCCAAAAATGGAATTCGGGCATCCTGAGAAATCAGCTTCAGAATCTGCCTATCTAATGAATCTAAAATTTGTTTTGACATAATACTAATAATTTGCTTGCAAAGATAATACAAAAAATTAATAAAAGCAATTTTTTAAGAGAAAAAAATGATAAATTAATATTATTTTCCTTTTTCTGTAGCAGAATAACTGATTTTTAATGCTTTTGCCTGGCGCAAAGCCTGCTTTACATCGGTTATCACACCCATCTTGGTTTCCTGATCCGCTTTGATTGATACGGTCATCAGCTTCTGGTCTTCCGGCGACATACGCTTCTTTTCTGCCGAAATGTAATCCATCACTTCGGGAGCCGAAGCAAACTTGTCATTCAACTGGATCTGGGTACCGGTACCATACTTTGCCTGCATATCTTTGGTTGGTTTACCTATATAGATATGGCTCACAGCCGATTTCTTGGTCAGGCGGGTGAGTTCCTTGCCTTGTGGCAAACGGCAGTCTACCTTCAAGGTAACCTGGCGCATGTGGGTAACAATCATAAAGAAGAACAGTACGGAGAAAATGAGGTCTGGCAGAGAAGATGTATTCAACCCTGGCACTTCATGCGATTTCTTATGAAAATTCATCATTGTTTACCTCCTTTCTGCTGTTCTGTAGCTGTTTCTGCCGATTTTTCTTCCCCTTGCTTTTCTTCAGCATTGGCATCAACACGCTGGTCGGTTTGAGTCATTGCGTTGGCATACGACTCTGTGATGCGCTGCGGACAGATGTTGCGCACCTGTTCTTTCTGGTCATTGTTCAAGAGGGCATAATTCCTGTGATATTTCTTCTGGGCTGTTTCGTTGCGTAGCTGGCTATATGCTTCCATCAGCTGATTCTGCATCTGGAAATAGAGATTATAGTCGGCATCGCGGTCACTCTCGATAGAGATGAGATGTTTCTTGCCCAGGCGGTGTACAAAGCGGATGGTTTCTTCCTTGAGCTGGCTCACCTTCATCGGCTTGTCATTAACCAAAAGCGTATCGCCAGCTGTCAGGCGCAGCGCCATCAGGTTAGCCTTGTCTACCACCGTCTGCTGCTCCTTCTTCTGCGGTTCAGGTGAAGGGAGTTGGCGCAACAGTCCCTTATCCACATCCATTGATGTGGTGACAAGGAAGAATATCAACAGCATGAACGAGATGTCGGCTGTAGATGTGGTATTCAGTCCCGGGGTTTCGTGTTGCTTCCTTCTAATCAGCATATTTAATCCTTATTTATAGAATAGAGAACCCAAAGAGCTCTCTTTAGTTTTTCTTCCGAATATAACGTGTGGCACCGAAACAGACGGCACCGATTCCTGCCACCAGCATCAGGAGCGATGTGATGACAAACATATCTGAAAGCTTGAGCCAGAGCCAGTCGGCATAGTTCTCGCCATTGATGAGCATCGGAGCAGAACCGCCCAAAAGGAAGGTAAGCAGCAAAACTGCCAAAGTTCCGATCCATGTGATGCGGAAGATGCGGCGCACGGGAATGCCATTCACTACAGCCTCCGACTTGCTGCTGCGATAATCTCTGATCATCGAAAAGACAGCCAGTCCCACACCTCCTATCAGAAAGAGCCACATCAGCAGGATGAGCACATCGGTAAAGAGAGGCGCATTAAAGTCGGGGTTCTCTTCGAAAGGCAAATCGTAGTCTACCAAAAAGAACAGACCGAAAACCAGCACCGCCAGTCCTATCATGATATAGAACACCTGCTGCGATATCTTTTCGGCCGACTTCGTCTTCTGCTTTGAAAATTGAAATTTAACCATTTCTCTCTTCGTTTATTTATTCTTGGCAATAATATCCATTAAAGTAACCGCCGACTCCTCCATCTGGCTTGTGAGGTGCTCCACCTTAGAAAGGATGTAGTTATAGAAAACCTGAAGAATGAGGGCTACGATGATACCGAAGATGGTAGTGATGAGCGCCACTTTCATACCCGAAGCAACGATAGTAGGACTGATATCGCCCGCCTGCTGAATCTGGTCGAACGACATAACCATACCAATCACGGTTCCGAGGAATCCGAGCGATGGCGCCATAGCGATAAAGAGTTTGATCCAGGAGCATCCCTTCTCCAGGTTAGCCGCCTGAACGGTACCATATCCGCTCACCGAGCGTTCGATGTCATCAAGATTCTCGCTGATATGCATCAAACCCTGGTAGCAGATAGAAGCCACCGGTCCGCGGGTATTCCGGCAGAGCGTCTTAGCCCCTTCCACATCTCCAGCCGCCACCTTCTGGTCGATATCCTGCATCAACTTCTTGGCGTTGATTTCAGAAAGACTCAGATAGATGATGCGCTCGATACAGAAAGCCATACCCACGATGAGGGCGATGGCAACGAGAGACATAAATCCCGCATTACCCTCTATAAACTTTGTCTTAAGAGCTTGATGAAATCCCATGTTCTCTTCTTGAGCCATCATAGGCAGAGAACACATCCATGTGAAAACCAATATTGCAAAACGTGCAATAGCTGTATTTTTCTTCATATACCTTATTATATATATAAAAGCGGAAAGAGGGGGATTCGAACCCCCGAACCGGTTTTGCCGGTTACACGCTTTCCAGGCGTGCCTCTTCAGCCACTCGAGCACCTTTCCATATTCCGAAGAACTCTTCTTAATCGCCACAACATGCTGCTGCAACAATTTCGAAGTGCAAAATTATTGCTTTTCCTCCGAAATACCATAACTTTCATTGTTTTTTTATGTTTATTTAAGGAGTTTTGAACGCTTGCATCCTATACTTGCGATACGGATAGCGGAAAAACCCGCTCTGCATTGAGGTTGGTCTGCCGGGCAAACTCCTCTTCACTTATGCCATAAGCCTTGGCGAGCGTCTTCATCACTTCTACCACGAAAGCGCTTTCGTTGCGTTTTCCGCGATAAGGAACAGGCGCCATATACGGACTGTCGGTCTCCAGAACGATGCGATCCAGAGGAACTACAGCAGGCAGGTCTTCTCTGAGATGGCTGCTCTTGAAAGTAGATACGCCACCGATGCCCAATACAAACTTATCGAAGGAGAGCAGTTCTTCGGCTTCCTTCTGGTTGCCCGTAAAGCAATGGAAGACGCCACCCGGCAGTTCTTTCTCATACTTTCTGAGCAGATGCACCATCTCGTTCTGCGCCTTGCGGCAATGAATCATCAGCGGGAGCTGAGTTTCTACCGACCATTTTACCTGTTCCTCGAAAGCCTCCAACTGCTCATGCTCGAACTCACGGCTCCAGTAATAATCAAGTCCTACCTCTCCGATAGCAATCAAGTCTGAAAACTGAGGAGAACCCGCCTGACTGGCATTACCGGTCATGCGATGTTCCTCCAGTATCTTCCGGAGTTCAGCCAGCTGTTCCTTCCAGTCAGCCTTCACCTCTTCAGGATGCAGACCAATCATAGGATAAGCATAGCCCGGATATTCCTTAGCCAATGCCAGGACCGCGTGTGTGGTCTTCACATCGATGGCAGGCAAGAACACCTTACCTACCCCCGCTTCCCTGGCACGGGCGAAAGCCTCCGCCCTATCCTCATCAAACTCCTCCGCATCAAAATGCGTATGTGTATCTATTACTTTGAACATTGCCCTATCAACTGTCAACTATAAACTATTAACTATCAACTAGTACTGTCGCTTCATCATTTTCTGAGCATACTTTGCCAATTCCTCCTTACGCTCAGCAGGCACATTCACGGCATCCAGATACTTCTTGCTCTGCTCGAAATAATAAGCAATCTTATCCTGCGCCATTTTGTCGATACCTATCTCGTTGTAAAGACGGGTAACGGCAGCCACCTTCTCCTTGCGGTCGAACTCCTTGGCATCCACCCATTTCTGGAGTTCTGCACGCTGAGCGTCGTTGGCATGGTTGAAGGCATTGATGAGCATATAAGTCTTCTTGTTAGATGTGATATCGCCACCAATCTCCTTACCGAACACCTTGGTATCGCCGTAAACATCAAGGTAATCATCCTGCAACTGGAACGCCAATCCTATCTGCTCGCCAAACTTATACAGGTTCTCTGCATCCTCATCAGAAGCATCGGCAAGGATAGCACCCATCTTCAGGGCACAAGCCAGGAGAACGCTGGTCTTGAGGCGAATCATCTCGATATATTCCTCCTCCTTCACATCGTTACGGTTTTCAAACTCCATATCAAACTGCTGACCTTCACCAATTTCCAGGGCAGTGGTCGTAAAGAGTTTCAACACCTTGGCAAGATGCTTTTCATCACATTGAGCCATACGCTCATAAGCCAGAACGAGCATGCTGTCGCCCGAAAGGATTGCCGTATTGGCATCCCATTTCTTATGAACCGTTTCATGACCGCGACGCAAATCAGCATTGTCCATCAGGTCATCATGCAGCAAAGTATAGTTATGATAAGTTTCCAGGGCAACGGCATTCATCAGAATCGTCTCAGGATTGTCCTTGAAAAGATTGTAGCCCAGAAGCATGAGCGTAGGACGAATACGCTTGCCACCCATAGAAAGTACGTATCTGATAGGCTCATAAAGAGACTTTGGCTTTCTTTCGTAAGGCAAATTAGCCAGAAACTCATTTACCATGCTTAAAATTTCATCTGCTGTCTTCATAATAATGTATAATTTATAATGTATAATTTACAATGAATAATTTATAGCTGGAACACTACCGGGATGGCAATCATCGTGCGACAGACCTTGCCTTTATCGATGCCCGGTTTCCACTTCGGCATCATCTTCATCACCCTCAAAGCCTCGTTGTCGAGCAATGGATCTACCGAAGTGCTTACCTTGATATTGGCAACACTTCCATCCTTGTTTACGATAAAGGATACCACTACGGTTCCCTGAATCCTACTCTTCTGGGCAGCTACAGGGTACTTCAGGTTCTTGGTAAGCCACTGCATGAAGGCAGACCAGCCACCAGGAAACTGCGGTATCTTCTGCACGACGGTCAGTTTGATAGGAGCCTCAGCTCCCGGATTCTCGATAGGAGTTTCAGGAACCGCTTCCTTCACCTCTGCTCCATCCACTACACCCGAGCCGTCGCCAATAACCAGTTCGCTGGTTGTAGAACTGATTTTCTGCGGTGCCTTCTGAGTCTGTTGCTCGGCAGCCTTCACTTCCTGGGTAATTGACTTAGAAGCAGGAGCCGAAACAGCCTCCGCACTCACCATATCTTTCTGGTCGGGACGAGCCGACATTTCCAGATCCTGTGAGAGTTCTTCCATCGATTCCGACAAGTCATCATCTCCCTGCGGACCTCTCTGATATTGGAGTCCTACGAAGATGAAAGTAAAAGCCAGCAGCAACCCCAGCAGGAAAAATGTAACCCGCTTATCTTCCAGTTGTGCGCTATTTGATTTCTTAATTTCCACAATAAAAACCGTTTAAAATCGTTATTTCCTACGAAAACATTGCAAAATTACTTCTTATTATTGAAAAAAGCAGTATCTTTGCCAAAGAATTAGAAAATTTAAATGAAAAAATATGTAATTTCCGCAATATTGACGCTTTTTGCGACAATTATTGATGCTCAAGAGAGCCAAACGGGGTATAATTTCCTTCGCTTGCCGGTGAGTGCTCACGCAGCTGCTCTGGGTGGCGACAACATCACCTTGATAGAAGATGATGAGGCACTCATATTCCATAATCCGGCTCTCCTGTCATCAGTAAACGACAAGACGGTCAATCTCAATTATATGAACTATATGTCGGGGGTGAACACTGCCTCGGCTAGTTTCAACCGCACTGTCAACGACAAGGCTTCGTGGGCTGTTTCGGCTCAGCTTGTTGACTACGGCAAGATGAAAGAGACGGATGAGAACAACATCCAGATGGGTGAGTTCTCGGCAAAGGACATTGCCATTGCGGGTTACTTCTCTTATATGCTCGGTGAAAAGTTTGCGGGTGGTATTGCTGCCAAATTCATCACTTCGTATATTGGCGATTACAATTCTATCGCAGTGGGAGTGGATCTGGGCATCAACTATTACGACCCGGAAACGGAATGGTCGGTTTCATGTGCGGCAAAGAATCTGGGTGGACAGCTGAAAGCCTACGATAATGAATACGAGAAGATGCCTATCGACCTGCAGTTGGGTGTTACGAAACGCTTCGCCAACGCACCGTTCAGGGTATCAGCCACACTGGTCAACCTGAACCATTGGGACAGCAGTCTTCGTGATCATGCCGTAGTAGGTGCCGACATTCTGCTTTCGGAGAGCCTGTGGATAGGTGCCGGCTACAACTTCAGGAGAGCCAACGAGATGAAAATCAGCACCTCAGAAGATGAGGAAAGCAGTCATGGAGCCGGTTTCTCTGTGGGTGGCGGTATTAACCTGGAGCGCTTCCATCTGAACGTTGCCTACGGCAAATATCACGTCAGTAGCAGCAGCCTCATGCTGAACGTAAGTTACAGATTATAAATTGTACATTATAAATTATACATTAAAGTTAGTTCGAAATTATGAAGAAAATAACAATAGCAATAGACGGATACTCTTCTTGCGGTAAGAGTACGATGGCAAAGGATCTTGCCAAGGAAATAGGTTATGTTTATGTAGATACGGGCGCCATGTACCGCTCGGTAACTCTCTATGCGCTGCGTCATCAGCTCTTCGAAGCAGATGGAGCCGTAAAGACTGAAGAACTACAGAAGGAGATGAAGAACATCAGCATCTCATTCAAGTTTAATGAAACAACCGGTCGCCCGGACTGCTATCTGAACGGCGAACTGGTAGAAAAGGAAATCCGTTCGTTAGAGGTTTCCAACCACGTTAGTCCGATTGCCGCCGTTCCTTTCGTCAGAGAGGCACTGGTAGAACAGCAGCAGAAGATGGGCGAAGACAAGGGTATCGTGATGGATGGTCGCGATATCGGTACCACCGTGTTCCCTAATGCCGAACTGAAGATTTTCGTTACAGCCAGCTCACAGGTGAGAGCACAGCGCCGTTTCGATGAACTGAAGGAGAAAGGAATGCCAGCCGACTTCGATGCGATTCTGAAGAATGTAGAGGAGCGCGACTATATCGATACCCACCGCGAGACTTCCCCACTCAGAAAGGCTGATGATGCCATCACGCTCGACAACAGCAACATGACCATTCCTGAACAGAAGGCATGGCTGATGGAACAATATCAAAAGGCAATAGCAGAATAAGCTACAGAAAAGAGACTGCCGGGTTATTTATGCAAAAATACGTTAAATATACTATTTTTACCGATAAATTTATTTTATTCGATGAAAAAGATTTGGAAAAAAAACTTCAATTTAGTATCTTTGCAATCATATTAACAAGGTAGTAATGATATAGATTATAAATTTTGAGTTAATTACTGTTTTTTGAAGGTGATAGGTCTTCGGGAGAAGATTTATCACCTGTTTTATTTTCAGACAGTTTATAAAAGATAAACCCACTTGACGCTGTAAAACACAGCGTCAAATGGGTTAACTAATTAATAACCAGCATATTAAGTTTTTCTACCAACGATAAAACTATCCTATACCCTTGTTACCGCAAAACGCGGTAGCAAGGTGGTTAACTAACTAACAATCAACGCATTAAATCTTACAACAAGAGAGCCGAACTTTCCTTGATAATCTTATCCTTGCACTCTTCCATCAGCCACTTCGGCGTACTGGTAGCGCCACAGATACCTACCGTTTCCACATCCTTGAACCAGTTCATATCTATCTCGTCGGCACTTTCTATCTGGTAGCTGTTGGCATTCACGCTCTTGCATTCCTTGAAAAGCACCTTACCGTTCGAACTCTTTCTGCCACTCACAAAGAGGATGACATCATGCTTGCTCGCAAAGGCAGCGATGTTAGGCATGCGGTTAGCCACCTGACGGCAGATGGTATCGAAACTCTTGAAGACAGCACCCTCAACAATATGCTCCTGGCAGTATTCGATGATGCGGTGGAACTCATCGAGACTCTTGGTAGTCTGGGAGTAAAGATAGATATCTTTAGAGAAATCCAACTGACCGCTTTCCTTCAGCTGCTTCACATCCTCAAACTTCTCTACCACGATGGCATGACTCTCCGTCTGCCCCACCAGTCCGAGCACCTCAGCATGCCCATTCTTGCCGAAAATCACGATCTGCGCCTCCGGATTGTTGACATACTGCTTCTTGATGCGGCGCTGCAACTGGAGCACCACAGGACAGGTAGCATCGATGATTTCGATGTTGTTTCGCTCGGCAAGGGCATAAGTTTCAGGCGGTTCACCATGAGCACGGAGCAAGACCTTTACGCCCTGTAGTTCCTCCATCTGCTCATGGTCTATCGTGATGAGTCCCGCTTCATGCAGGCGCTCCACCTCCATACCGTTATGCACAATATCGCCCAGGCAGTAAAGTTTACCGCCCTTAGCCAACTCCTCTTCAGCTTTCTTGATGGCAGTGGTTACGCCAAAGCAGAACCCACTGCCGTTATCTATTTCTATCTGCACGATATTCGTTTTTAATTCATTGTACATTAATCTTCACCACCACCTTAGCATGGTCAGGATCATTCGTAATCATGAGGATACGAGGGTGTCTGACACGCGATTTCTTCAAGTCGGCAGCCACAGCCGTCACCTTCATCTTAACGGTCTCTCCTGGCTGAATCTTACTCTTCTTCAGGTTCACCTGCAAGCCCATCGTAAACATCTGCATGCTTCGGATATCCAGTTCCGACTTACCCTTATTGGTAATCAGAATCTCACCCTTCAGCTTCTTCTTTCCATTGAAACTACCCAGATTGAGGTCGGTGGCAGACATCTCAAGCTTCGGAGCCAGTGCCTTCCTGGCTGGAGTCATGTTCTCGAAACCAGGAAGAAGAACTGCTGAAACCACGATTTCCTTCTCAGGCGCAATCTTATCGCCAGGACGCTCACCGAGATAAACCGATGTCTGGTTCAAGCCCAGGTCGCGCAGTTTCTTGGAATCCAGCACGAAACTGATTTCGGCAGAATGACGCGGAGCTACCTTGGAAGGCGATACGAAAGCATGAAGATAGGATGGCAGATGCATCACTACCGGCTCCAGTAATTCGTCGGTAGGATTGAAGATATGGATGCGCTGAACCGGACGGTCGCCACGGTTCACGTCATCAAACTCCACCTCCTGGGCATCACTCTTGATGACACCCAGCATCTCATCGTAAGAACCAGCGAAATCTACTACGCTGCCCACTACCTTTCCCCTCATAGAGAGGATGAACGGCTCTTCATCCGCATTGGTATAGAGGCAAACCTGCTTGGTGAAAGTACCCATCTGCTTGGCATCGTATACCGCCTTGATGACGAAACTTTCGCCGGCAGCAATGCTCGTCTTCGGATAATCTACCTCCGTACAGCCGCAGCTTTTCAACACATTGTTGATAACCAAAGGCTTGTGCCCGTCATTCTTCAGCACGAATTCGGCAGTTACAGGCTTGCGGAACACCACCTGTCCGCAGTCTACCACCTCGTGCTGGGTTGTAATCTTCTGTGCTGATGCAGGCAGCGCCAACAGCGCTGAGAGCATCCATATATTCATCCGTTTCATACTATTCTATTTTAAATTATCAATCTATAAACTATAAACTATTAATTGTTAACTCTCAACTCATACGTCTCTGTGCGGCCACCAAACTCCGGACTGTAGGTACACTCAGCGGTGCAAGTTCCGCTCTGATAGTCGCCCTTTCTATCCACGTAATACTCCATTTCTACGATGTGCTTACCTTTAGATAAACGATCGAAATAGAAATTTGTTGCATGATCTCTTGGAGAAACATAGCAGCCTATGCCCCACTGATAACCGCTCTTCCGGTTGACCGGTTCCAGACATGCCGCACGCTTATCCGTAATCTGCACAAAGTCATAGTCGCGGTCGGCGGTGATGATGAGCGTTACCTTCACCTTCTCGCCTACCTTCGCCTGCGCCTTGCCCTTGCTCTCAGATTCGGCAGGAACGATGACACGGCGCACCTTGATGCCCGACTCCATAGAACCTATTTCGCTGATAGGCTGCTTAAACTCTGCATAGACAGCACCCCAGCTGGTATACTCGCTCTTCTTGTCGATACTCAGCACGGATGCCTTGCCTGTCTTTTCGGTCTTCACATAACCCAAGGTGGTGGAATCCTGCGGCATCGGCAACTGCTTTCCGTCCAGTTTCAGCACGGCATTCTCAGCCCTCCTGCTCCAGTTGCTCTCATTGCCCTTCATAAAGGCGTAAACAGCATCCACGGTGTTCACCGGCGTATCCCAAACCTGGGTGCGCTTCGACATCAGGAGCCAGCGCTGCAGTTCCTCAATGGTCTGCTTGTCGTTCGGCTTCAGCATCTGCAGCGCCTCTATCACAGATACCTGGGTAGGAATCTTATAGTTTCTCCAGCTGTAGAGTGCCTTGCGGGTATCGTAGTAGCGGCCCATCTCCTCGCGGTAAACGGCATATTCGTTCACGCTCTGCAGATATTCGCCAGCCTTCTCACGGTAAGCGGCATTCTGCTGGCTGTTTCTGGCGAGTACCACGGCAGCACGCGCCTTGCCATAGATGGAGAAATCACCCGTTATCTTCGACATCTTTTCCAAAAGATAAGCCTTGTCAGCTTCCAGATTCTGCTTCATCTTTCTGCCATCCATCGAAAGGATGTAGAGATAATGCAGCGCCTGTTCGCTAGGATTCACCTTGTGCTTTTTCTCCTCCTGTTTCTTCATCTCTCTTACTTCCTGTGCTGTCTGCCAAGAGAGATAATCAATGGCGGAAGTCAGCATCTTGGCGGTGGATTTCTGCACACCTGCGATGGCATTCAATCGAACCATCATTTCGGCCACCGACGTTGTCATATACCGGCTGCCCTTCATGCCCTTCCACCAGGAGAAGGAACCGTTAGGGTTCTGCAACTTCTTCAGCTTCTCCACCTGATTCTGCAGACGGATGCTCTCCTGAGAGAGAGTCTTCTGAGAATGATTATCCAAAGAGAGAGTCTTCTGGATATGGGTGGTGATGGTATTGGCATAGATGGCAGACATCAGCGAGATGGCGTTCTCCTCATCCGGATTGCTGATGGCAGGCAGCGCCTTCACCATCAGCCAACTAGGATTGTTGGTGTACTCGATGGTTACCTTTGCCTCTTCAGCGCCCTTCGCCTGCTTGCCCTCTTTGTTCAGGAAGAGTTTGCTCAGGTCGAAGTTCTGCTCACCCTTCTGATGCAGGGTGATAGGCAGGGTGTTCACCACGAGTTCACGGTTGCTCAAAACCGGCAGATAGTGCTGTTCACCATCGCTGTAGCCATTACCGGCAGCCACCACCTTATTAATATATACGCCTTCTTTCAGTCCCTGGACATCGAAGGAGATGGTAGCAGAGCCCTCGGCATCGATGCTGTAGTTCTGCGTCTTCTGCCAAACCACCTTGTTGGTCTCCGGGTCGAGAATCTGCATACGGGCGTTGCCGCTCACCTTCTTGTCGGAAGTATTGAAGAGTTTCACCACGATGGTGCTCTTATCGCCCTCACGCAGGAAGCGAGGCATGTTTGGCTGCACCATCACGGTCTTCTGAGCCACAGCCTCATCCACCAACAAACCATTGCGCATCTCCTTGTCATGAGCCAATCCCATGAACTTCCAGGTAGTCACGCTCTCAGGCAGGGTAAACCTGATGGCTACGTTGCCATTGTTGTCGCTCTCCAAGGCAGGATAGAAGAAGGCGGTCTCGTTCATATTCTCACGCACCTGTACCTTGTCGAGGAATTGTCCTGCATCTGAACCAGTACCGCCGACAAACTGCGGCATCTCCTCTACTACATCAAAAACCTTGTTGGCAGATGGAGCAGCCGCTGCAACACGGGTCATCTTAGAGCCACGAATCCTTATGACTTTCGCTTCTTCCTGAACCAGCTCGTCTTTCTGTATACGAACAGACTCAACGGTTCCGCCAGAAGAACGCTCCAACATGCACAGTTCCACCGCTTGCATATAAGCATAATAGCTAAAGAATTTGCCATCAAACTTATCCACATCCAATTGCTTCTCGTCATAATACTTGGTAGGATAAACGCCATTCAAGTAAAATGAACGGAAAGTGAGGTTGTGCTTCCAGTAGCAGTTTGGCAAACTCTGATAGAAGCCCAGGGAGATATTCCAGGAATGCGGGGCTATCTGGTCGAGCGACTTGTCATAGAGTACGCTCATCAGCTGCGCCTTGGCTGGCTTGCCGTCAGGGGTGGTAATCTTCAACGTCCACTCCTCCTTCTGTCCAGGGGTCAGACGGTTGCGGAAGGTCTTCCAGGCGATGTTCAGTTTCTTCTCAGGCAAAGGACGGGCGATGCTCATCATTCGGGTATAGCACTTGCCTTGCTTCACGAAACTATAGTTCAGTACGATGCCCGACGCATATTCCTCCTTGTAGGTGAAAGGCAGAGTCACGATGCTGTCGCCCAACTCCCAGGCGCCCTTCTCCAGCAGTTTGTTGCCGGCGATGATGGAATATACGATATGCGCTCCGTTCTCCGAAGAACCCACCTGGATATAGACAGGCTTGCCATCACGTGGGAAGGTCTTCGCCGTCTGATAATACCATTCGGTGGTTGGCTCCACCGGATGGGTATCCTTCATGCTGAAAAGGGTGAACTTCTGCTGCAGGGTATCCTGTCCGCAGATTGCCTCCAGCTGATGAACGCCCGATTTCCAAACGAGGGAAGAAGAGGCAGAGGAAGAAGCATATTCCTTGATAGAAACCGGTGCATTCGCCTCGGCATCCTTCCATTCGCCTTCATCAATGCGATATTTCAACCTGCTCGAAATCGGCATTCCACTGGCATTGCGGTAAGCAAAGGTCACCGTCTTCAGACTGTCTGCCTCGATACGCTTAGGAAGATTCACCGTGAGGATGGTTGGTTTGGTGCCCAGAGGCAGACTCATCACGCCCTCATGGCTCTCACCACTGATGTCGGTAACGATAGCTGAGACCTCGAAGTTGAAGAAACGGGCGATGCGCATGAAATCGCTCATATCAGCCTCGTCTTTTCCTGACAAGGAAGCCTCCAGCGGAATCTCTACATCGAAGGTTCCGTCCTCACGAGTCACGCAACTGTCAGTCTTCACCAACTGTCCGGCAGAGCCTGCGCCCCACCACCAGAGCTGGTTTCTGCGAGTCACCTGATACTCCACCTTGGCACCCTGCACAGGCACACCGGCATAGGTCTTGGCTGAAGCTTTCACCACCACGGTGTCGCCCCAGGTATATTTCTCGTTCACCTTCGGGAAGGTAATCTCGAAGGTTGGACGCTTGTATTCCTCAACTCTGAAATATTCGCTTGCTGTACCATTCACGGAGATGGAATACTGTCCTGTCTTTCCCTCCTTCGGGAGTTCGAAATCTACCGAAGCCGTACCATATTCATCGGTCGTAACCTTCTGTTCTGCCACCTGCTTCCAGTTGGCATCACTCAGGACAAACTTCAGTTCCATACTCTTTCCTGGCACGCTGGCATCCAACCCCTTCTTGACAGTATAGGAAATGGCTGAGGCATGTACCTTCTGCCCCGGGCGATAGATGGCACGATCGGTATAAACCTGATATTTAGTCTCGTTATCCTTCTTCTCATAATAGCGGGTACGGCTGAGATAGATGTACTTGGCTGGCGTAAACTTGTCATTGTTGGTAGAAACCAATACCTCTCCATCCACATTCTTGAAGTAAGCCTCTCCGTTCTCATCGGTTGTCAAGCGGGCATGTACCGTTCGTTTGTCCTTCTTCGTCTTGAAATCATAATCCTTTTCATAGAGTTCTATCTTCGCCCCAGCAATAGGCTGTCCGTCTGTAGCATTCACCACCACATAGCGATGTTTATCATCCGGCAACTGCTGGATCATCACCGCCAGATTGCTGACATAGAAGAGCTGTCGCTGCGGAGCGATGCCGGTATTATCCGAAGTAACCTCCATCAGATAGGCACCCAGCGGCAGATTGCCACCGATTTCGATGGAATCCTTCACCTCTTCGTAATTCGGACGACCATAGTAGTTCCTGCTGAAATCCTTCTGATGCAGCTTCGTAGTCTTTTTCAGAAGCATCTTATAGGTAGCCTCATTCTGAACATCATACTCATTATCTGCCGTGATGTTGAGGCGGGAAATGCTAACCTTCAGGTTCTGGAGATTGCGCACGTTCAGATGCACCCACTTCCTTTCTGAAGGACGAAGCACCAATGGCATATCCTTCACCCGGAACATCGGTTCGGTGAGTCGCTTCTGCGCATTTCTCAATTCGTTCATTCTCGACCATCCCCCCCAACGGCTCAGCGCATAGTTGATATAGTTGAGCTTATCCTGCGGTTTGGCATCGGTAGCCCCTTCCATGAAGCGAAAATGCTCCACGGCAAGTTCGCCTGCCTCCGGAATATCCTGATAAACCTGGATGAGCGAGTCGATGGTCTGCAGATACTTCGATTTCTTCACCTCTCTCACGTCGTCCTGGCGGTATTTCTCGATGAGCTTATAGGCACAGAGACAAGCCGCACCCCTATTTCCCACCTTATTATAATAGGTGTACAGCAGATGGTACGCCTCCTTGCTGTCTGCCTCGAATCCGATGAGATGCAGCAGATCGTTGTTAAAGGAACTGCCATCCACGCCCTTCAGCGTCAATGGAACATACTCTGCAGATGTATGTCGAGCTAGAAGTTCAGGCTGTTCCAAGGCCTTCTTGAAGAACTCCTGGCTTTTCTTTAAGTTCACATCCCGCTGGCTCAGAGAAGAAGAAGCACTTTGATCCAAAGAAACATCATCACTTGGGTCCAAGTCAACCTCATCCACCTCTATCCCGTAAGGACTATCCCGATACACCTTGCCCAGCACAGCATATCTCACGGCCTTCAACGCCGGGTCCTTCACCTTCAGCACCTCGGCTTCCATCCGCTTCACATGGGGCGTCAGCGAGTCGGGCGAAATCTCTCTCCAGAGTATCGCCTGCCGCATCTCAGCCGCCAGCAACTGGCCATAATCCTTGGCAGCCGAAGCCTTGGCGATGATTTTCTTCATCACCGCGATTTCGCTCTTAGGCTGGTCCTTCTGAGCATTGATTTCAGCTTGCTTCCACAAGTTGTCGTATGTCTGAGCCGCTACCTGCAAGGTTGCAAAGAGGGCTACCAAAAGTGATAAAATGTTTCTTTTCATAAGCCAACAGTATAAAATGTTAATAGAATGATGATAATCACCAAACTTTTCATTGCAAAAATACAAAAAAAAACTGTTTTCTAACCCCGAAACTGAAACTTTTTACTATCTTTGCACGAAAATAATATATTTTACCTAGAAATAAACATTAAAAAAACAATGGCAGAAAAAAAATATGGTCATTTTGATGACGCCAATCGCGAATACGTGATTACTGACCCAAAGACCCCATGGCCTTGGATCAATTATTTGGGTAACGAGGATTTCTTCTCGCTCATATCCAACACAGCAGGTGGTTATTCCTTCTACAAGGATGCCAAGTTCCGTCGCATCACACGTTACCGCTACAACGGTGTGCCGATGGATAACGGCGGTCGCTATTTCTACATCAAGGATGGTGATACCGTATGGAACCCAGGGTGGAAACCTTGCAAGACACCACTCGACAGCTACGAGTGCCGCCACGGCATGAACTATACCCGCATCACGGGCAGCAAGAACGGCGTGGAGGCAAGTGTGCTCTTTTTCGTGCCACTGCACACCTGGGCAGAAGTGCAGAAGATGACGCTGAAGAACCAGTCGCAGGAGGTGAAGACCCTCAAGGTATTCTCCTTTGCCGAATGGTGCCTCTGGAACGCAGCCACCGACATGGAGAACTTCCAGCGCAACTTCTCTACGGGCGAGGTGGAGGTAGAGGGTTCTACCATCTATCACAAGACCGAATATCGTGAGCGCCGCAACCACTATGCTTTCTACACAGTGAATACCGAGATTCAGGGCTACGATACCGACCGCGAGAGCTTCATCGGACTCTACAACGAGTTTGCCGAGCCGGAAGCCGTGATGGAAGGCAAGCCACGCAACAGTTTTGCCCACGGATGGAGCCCTATCGCATCGCACTACATCGAAGTAACCCTGCAGCCAGGCGAGAGCCGCGACCTCATCTTCCTGCTGGGCTATGTGGAGAACGAGCAGGACAAGAAGTTCAGCGCCAAGAAGGTAATCAACAAGGAGAAAGCTCATCAGCTTATCGCCAAGTTTGATACCACCGAAAAGGTGGATGCTGCCTTCGCAGAACTCAACCAGTACTGGGATAACCTGCTGAACATCTTCACCGTGAAGAGCGGCAACGATAAGTTAGACCGTATGGTGAACATCTGGAACCAGTATCAGTGCATGATCACCTTCTGCATGTCGCGTTCGGCAAGTTTCTTCGAGAGCGGCATCGGTCGAGGCATGGGCTTCCGCGATTCCAACCAGGACCTCGTAGGTTTTGTTCATCAGATTCCTACCCGTGCCCGCCAGCGCATCATCGACATCGCCAGCACCCAGTTCCCTGACGGTGGCTGCTACCACCAGTATCAGCCACTCACCAAGCGTGGCAACAACGATATCGGTGGCGGTTTCAACGACGACCCATGCTGGCTCATCTTCGGCACCGTGGCCTATATCAAGGAGACGGGCGACTTCTCCATCCTCGCCGAGCAGGTGCCTTTCGACAACCAGCCAGGCAGCGAGGTGAGTCTCTTTGAACATCTGAAGATTTCGATGAACCATGTTATCAACAACCTGGGTCCGCATAAGCTTCCACTCATCGGCAGAGCCGACTGGAACGACTGTCTGAACCTGAACTGCTTCTCCTGGGACCCTAACGAGAGTTTCCAGACCACCGAAAACAAGGGCGAAGGAAGCAAGGCAGAGAGTCTGATGATAGCCGGTCTGTTCGTCGTTACCGGCAAGGATTATGTGGCTCTGTGCAAGCAGCTTGCCAAGGAAGCCTTGGAAAGCGAGGAGGGCGAGATAGCCGGTCTTGCAGAGGAAGATTATTTGACAGAAGCCGAGCGCATGCAGCAGGCTGTAGATGAGATGAGCGAGGCTGTGAAGCAGCATGGATGGGACGGAGAATGGTTCCTCCGCGCTTACGATTTCTTCGGCAACAAGATTGGTAGTGATGAGAACGAGGAAGGCAAAATCTTCATCGAGAGCCAGGGCTGGTGTACGATGGCTGGTATCGGTCTGGAAGAAGGACTCTGCGATAAAGCACTGGATAGCAGCAAAAAACGACTGGAATGCGAGCACGGACTGGTACTGAACAACCCAGCTTACACCACCTATCATGTAGAAATGGGTGAGATTTCTTCTTATCCTGAAGGCTACAAGGAGAACGCCGGTATCTTCTGCCACAACAATCCTTGGGTCATCATCGGAGAGACGGTAGCCGGCCGAGGCAACGATGCCTGGAGCCATTATACCAAGATTCTGCCTAGCTATGTAGAGGAAAAATATCAGACACTTCACAAGGTAGAACCTTACGTAAACTGCCAGATGGTAGCCGGTAAGGATGCAGCCAAACCGGGCGAAGGAAAGAACTCCTGGCTCACCGGTACAGCGGCATGGATGTGGTATACAGTATCAGAATTCATCCTCGGCATCAAGCCAGATTATGAAGGTTTGCTCATCGATCCTTGTCTCCCAAGCACCGCTAAGGAGTATGAGGTAACCCGCAAGTTCCGTGGTGGCGAATACCATATCACAGTAAAGAATCCTAGCGGAAACCAGAAGGGCGTGAAGCAGATTACAGTGGATGGCACTCCTATCTCAGGCACCATCATTCCTTGCTCTGAAGGCAAGCATGAAGTAGTGGTTGAGATGTAAAATCAGCCAAATCTCATCAAGTTACGATTTGAAAGTTCAATGTAACGAAACTCCTTTTCATACCCATACGTCGTGTTTCACAACGTATGGGTATCACAATCAACACTTGACCCCTTATTTCAGGGGGTCAAGTGTTTTATTTATCTGATAATCTGATACTTAACTTTTAACATAAGCACATATTCAACAGTATCAAGAGTAAGATTCTAAGTCTCTATCATTGACTCAGTTCCTCAATAACTCAGTTCCTCAGTTTTTTTCTAGGGGGGTATATAGCCCTTATAGTTCAAAGTTGTTTTAAATTGTTATATATTATATATTATTATATATATATATTTATATATATAATAAACTTCTAAATAAAGACAAAAGTGAAGGGTCAGAGAAAAACTGAGGAACTGAGTTATTGAGGAACTGAGTCATTGTAGTAAAAACATCATAACCCTCGTAAACACCTGATTTACTGCTTAACTCTATACTTTAAGAGAGCAAAGCTATGAGTTGCAACCCATAAAACTATGAGTTGTCACCCGCAAAACTATGAGTAAGGAAGTTTAACTACTTTCAATCTGAAAGCACATTTCAAACAAATCCTAATCACACCCCCAAATTTGGCAGTATCAGAGAAAAGTTGTATCTTTGCACGGAATTCCATCCATTTCATCCATATCTACCATACCTTCTAACACCTTCCATACCGCTCCTTCCATGCCATCCCCATAACTTCTTCCATCCTATCCCCACAACTCCTTCCGCCCAGCTTCCGCACGCGTCACTCCATCCGAAGTATTAAAAGGAAAAAGACAAAAAAGGTATGGCTTTTCGAGTTATTTTTTGTACTTTTGCAGCCGATAACGCATTTTGCGAACAAAACAGGATTCTTTAAAGAAAAGAAAGGAAATAACAATGAAGAAAATATTATACTTTGTGGCAGCCCTGGCTGCTGCATCCATTATCACTACGACGGGTACCAGCTGCAAGTTTGCACCCGACCAGCATGACGGCGACACGGTAGCTGCCAGCGAGTTTTACCCGATAGATACCTCTGCGGCTCATGCCAAGAAGATGGCAAAGATTGCTGCCATCAAGAACGGAAAAGACAGTGTAGGCATCTATTATGTGGGCAGCAATTCTACCAAAGACCTCATCGAGCTCGTATCCTATCCTTCACGCCGCGACACGATGATGTACAGCAAGACCCGACACATCAAGGTAAAGGGCAATGCCGATATCAACCACGTGGTTCGTGTAGACTTCTATCTCCTCAATGGCAAGGATTCACTGGTGAAATATGTGGAGGAAGTGGAGCTCAAAACAAATCATTGAGCACCACTTCATTCTGGGCTATGCCCGAATACCTATTCCGCTGAAGACCATAACTGCTGATAAACGTCAGTTGTATCGACTTTCGGGTCTTTGTTTCCTCCATAAAGCGGACGATTTTGTTTCTCAGAATCTTCTCGTAATCCTTATTGATGGCAAAGTCACTTTCCGAAAACTTCATTTCACAAAGATTGATGGTATTGTCACCACGCTCTATCACCATGTCTATCTGGGCTGCCCGCTCCGCCGCTCCGGCATCACTCTTGCTTCGCCAGGAATACAACTGGGTAGCCACACCAGAAATTCCCAACCGCTGCTTCACCTGGTCGATATGATTCATCGCCAATATCTCGAAAGAGACTCCAGCCCAGGCATAAAAACGGGGCGTGCGCTGCAATTTGCTCCAATACAGAAGATTACGAAAAGAGCTATCGCGCAGAAAACGGAAATAGAACAAGGTGAAGAAATCTACCAACTGATAGAGAGACTTTCGGGTAGAACAGCCATAATTGACATACTTTCTGATGAAACCGCAAGATTCCAGATTGTCGAGAATCGTGGTCAACGATTTGCCCGACTTCATTCCTGTGGCATCGGCTATTTCCGAGCGCATCATACCATAACCACGCTCGTTCAGGCATTCTACCACTTTGACGTATGCCTCAGAATCCTTAAACAGAGAGCGATAGAGAATCGTAAACTCATTGTACAACTGCCCATTGGGATTGAACAGCAGACGGTCTATATTCTGAGCCAAACTTAACCGCTCGTCCAAAAGATTCAGGTAATATGGGATTCCTCCCAATATCATATAAAGTTCAGCCAGTTCATATCTGGACAACATCATCCCCTTAGTATTCAGAAAAGCTTCCGACTCCCCAAGAGAAAAAGGCTGCAGGAAAAGACGATGAGTAAGACGACCATAAAGTCCGCCATGGTTATTGATAAGTTTATCCATCATCCAGGAAGTGGCAGAGCCGCAGACAATGAGAACGATGTCGCGACGTGCAGAGGCCCATCCATTCCAGAAATGCTCCAGGGCAGAGATAAAATTAGAGCCTGCAGTATCCATCCAAGGCAGTTCATCAAGAAAAATCACCTTACGTTCTATCCCGTTCAAAGAGTCGAGATAAGAGATAAGCATCTCGAAAGCATCGAGCCAGTCGTGGGGAACAGAGGTTACATTCCTATCATAACGTCGAAGCGTATAAAAGAAGTTTTTCAACTGCTCCTGTGTGTTTCCGCCCGCCAATCCTGATGTCTGAAACACCATTTCCTGCTCAAAATATTCGCGCACAAGAAACGTTTTCCCCACTCTGCGGCGTCCGCATACTGCCACAAATTCCGACTGCCTTGACTCGTATATACGTGCCAAGGTATCCTGTTCACTCTTTCTGCCGATAATATTATTCTTCATTTCTTATTCTCCTGCTTTAATTTCTAACCATTTGCAAAAATAGCAAGAAAAAAGTAATTATTGGCTATTTCTTATATAATTTTCAGCCAATAACACCTATTTTTAAGCATTATTGGCTAAAACAAGTGATACATTTAGCCAGTAATCATAAAATCAGTATAAAAAAAAGCTAGCGCTTATCAGAAACGCTAGCCTTTTTCGTATTTTATCTAACCTAAATTTCAAATCGCTTAATAGCCTAATTATTAATCACTAATAACTAATCACTAATCACTAATCATAGAATCCCGGCTGCTTATACTCAATGCCCAGTTCATCATCTACTGTCGCGATGACACCCTGAATCTGACCCATGGCAAACATACGGCCCAGGAGAGTGTAACCGGCATTGTGACCATGATTGCTCTCATCGAATACGCCACCTGGCTCATCAGTGAAGGTCATACCGTGGTCTACTCGCATAGGCAATCTGCGGCCCGAATTGCACTTGCCTTCCTGCTCTGCCTTCTCGAAGATGCGGCAAAGTTCAATGAGATGGCCACGACCACCCAAGTGAGAAGCCTCTGTAAAGTTGCCGTTAGGGAAGATGTAGCAAGAACGCAGATGAACAAAGTGAGTGCGGTCAGCAAACTGCTTTGCCATCGCCACACAGTCGTTGTGCTCGCCGGCAGAGAATGAACCTGCACAGAAAGTCAAACCATTGTGCTTGTTTGGCACAGCATCGAGCATCCACTGGATATCCTCGGCACGACCGATGATTCTTGGCAAACCGAATACTGGATAAGGAGGATCATCCGGGTGAACACACATATTGATATCGTACTCATCGCAGATAGGCATGATAGCCTCCAGCCAGTACTTCATGTTCTCCTGCAACTTCTTCTTGTCGATGCCATCATAGAGCTTCAAGAGGTCGCGGAACTTCTGGACAGGAGCAGAATCGCCCTCGCTGAAGTTACCGGATACAAAGCCCTGAGTCTTGATGATGATGTTCTCTACCAAGGCATGATCCTGCTCAGGTGTAGAAGTCTTCTTGATTTTATCAGCCTCAGCCACGAGGTCTCTGCCCCACTTGTGCTCCTTAGAGAACTCAGCCCAATCCTCACGAGCGCCTTCACGCTGCAGGATATAGATATCAAAGTAGGCAAACTCGCCCCAGTTCATATAGAGGTTGTTGGCTCCGTTAGGATTCTCGTGTGACAAATCGGTACGAGCCCAGTCTAATACAGGCATGAAGTTGTAGCAGATGCACTTGATGCCTTCCTCACCCAGGTTGCGGAGACTTTCCTTGTAAACCTCAATCTGATGATCACGGTCAGGACCGCCATATTTCAGGGTTTCAACCACAGGCAAAGACTCTACCACGCTCCATTTCATACCGTAAGACTCGATGTACTCCTTGAGTTCATGAATCTTCTCGCGTGTCCAAACCTCGCCCAGAGGAACATCGTGCAATGCAGTAACAATGCCCTCAACACCAATCTGCTTCAACTGTGCAAGTGTAATCTTATCTTTCTTGCCAAACCAGCGCCATGTTCTTTCCATATATATTATATAATGTATAAGTTTAAAAATGAATTATCTTGCAGAAACATATTTATGCAATGTCTGTCTTACAGCACACTTGCCGGCGAAGAGTTCCTTCACCATGTCCTCAATCTGCTCGCCGAAGCCAGCCTCATAGAGATCGAGTCCGAATACATCCTTGCGGGAATAGAGATTCTTCAGGCAAGAATAGTCCTGATCTGCCTTGCCTACCTCCAGAGGAGCTACGATGGCCTGAAGTTCTGCCAACAATGGGTCGGAAGATGGCTCGAATGGCTTCAGGTTATCATCCAATGCCTTGAGATAACGGGCATAACCTGCCAATACCAGAGGAATCAACACGAGGTTGCTCTTGTCGAGACCACGGCCGATATACTTTTTGATAGTCTCACCGAAACGGATAGAGAGTTTCTGGCTGGTATCGGTAGCGATACGCTGAGGAGCATCTGGCATGAATGGGTTAGGCAGACGCTTGTTGATAACGGTGCCAATAAACTCGTATGGGTTCAATACGCCTGGATCTGTTACTACTGGCATTGCCTCGATATAACCAATCTTCTGGATGAAGGCACGAAGGTCCTCATCAGCCATCTCGGCAGAAATCAAGGTATAGTCGAGCATGCAGCCATAGATTGACATCGCTGTATGGAGAGGGTTCAGACAGGTGGTTACCTTCATGGTCTCAACCTCATCTACAGTCTTGCGGGTGGTATAGAGCGCACCGCCCAACTCCAATGGCGGACGACCGTTGGTATAAGTATCCTCGCAAACGAGATACTGCACTTCCTCGGCATTTACGAAAGGAGCGGTGAAAGTATGCTTCTCGGTGATAATCGTATTGTTATCCTCGAAACCATCCTCAGCGAGCATCGCCTGGACCTTCTCGTGAGGACGAGGAGTAATCTTATCAATCATAGACCAAGGATAGGTAATCTTGCTGCTGTCATTGATATAATCTACGAAACCAGCCTCTACGATACCATCCTGTGCCCAACGCTCTGCATAAGCCTTTACACCAGCCTTCACATGGTCGCCATTGTGAGAACAGTTGTCGGTAGACTGAAGAGTAAGTGGCAACTTGCCTGCCTTATAACGCTCATAGAGAAGAGCGGTAAGCTTACCCATAGCAAATACTGCATCAAGACCACGTGCCAAATCGGCATCATTATAAGAATATCCCTTCTCTGTGATGGTGAAAGTTACCATCTGCAGACTTGGAGCCTGGAAAATCTGGACCAGACGTGCCCAGTCCTCACCAAACTGCTTATCAGCCTTGAGGCTTTCTGTGATAGAAGCGATGACCTTCTTCTCGATGGTTCCGTTGCTCTGGAGGCTGACGAGAAGAGAGAGATTATTGTAAGGGCGATAAGCCTTGTCGATAATTTCGTAGTCGAAGCTTTCTGCAACAATAACACCACGATCATACTTGCCGGTGTTAAGTGCATCGTTAAGAATAGCAGCAGGGAACGCACGGAAGATGTTACCTGCACCAAAGTGAACCCAAGTAGGCTCGTTGTGAGTCTTCTTAGCTACGGCTGCGATGTCATACTTAGGAAGCTCATAACCCTTAGCTTCCCATTCTGCAGCATTAAAGCTGTCTGAAAGAATTTCGTTCAGTTTCATGATTATACGGTATTTTTGATTTGATTATATGTTATTTTTTGATTATTCCATGTATGTGCCTATCTTTCCGAATAGGCGTGGCAAAAGTACAAAGAAAAATCGAAAACCGCTCATTTTTAGAGAACTAATTTCAAAAATTGAACGATTAACAAATACTTTTGAACAATATGGTAAGACCAGGAAAAGAAAATGTTACGATTCCTCCAGCGATTTGATCTGTTTCTTCGGCGTTACGCCCAGTCCTTTCAGGCTTTCCACCCTGCGCATCACGTTGCCGCTTCCATCGTAAAGCTGCTTTCTTGCCTTGTCGAAGGTGCCGGAAAGGCGGGTTATCAGATCGCCGATGCCGGTAAAGGTATCTTCGAAAGTCGCTACCTTATCATACAGGTCAGCAGCCGTCTTCACGATTTTCTCCACATTCTTGTTCTGCCGGTCGTACTGCCAGAGATTATAGGCAAGCTGGAGTGCCATGAGCAGATTGCTTGGCGAGATGATGATAATCTTCTTCTGATAAGCATAACGGCTGAGATCCGGCTGCTGCTTCATCGCTGCGATATAGCTGGTCTCGTTAGGGATGAACATCAGTACGAAACCGATGGCATCATCCACCAGTTTGGAATAGTCTTTGGCTGCCAGTTCATCGATGTGCTTTCGTACGCTCAGCGCATGTGCCTTCATCAGGCGTTCCTGTTCAGCCTCATCTTCAGCTGCCAGAGCATCGGAATAGGCGGTAAGCGAAACCTTGGAATCGATGACCACACTTCTGCCTTCCGGGAATCTGACGATGACATCCGGACGATAGTTCTTTCCCTCTTCATCTTTCGTATTCTCCTGAATGAAGAATTCCTCATCTTTACGAAGTCCGCTGTTCTCCAGGATAGTTTCCAGCACCATCTCGCCCCAGTCGCCCTGCATCTTGCTGTCGCCCTTCAATGCCTTGGTCAGGTTGGCAGCATCGGAGCCAATCTTCTCGGTCTGCTCCTTCAGGTTCAGTACAGCCTGCTGCTGTTCCTGCTGGAAGAGTTTCATCGTTGCCTCGAAGGTGTTCTGTAGTTCCTTCTTGTTCACCTCGTTCTGGGTTTTGCTCTCCTCTACCGATTTCTTGAAATCAGCAAACTGTTCCTTGATAGGTTTCAGGAGTTCATCCATCTGCAGACGGTTGTTTTCCTGCAGAGCCGACTGCTTGGCAGCCAACTGCTCAGCCGCCACCTTCTGCTGTTCTATCGTCATTCGCTGCATTTCCTGCTTCAGGCTCTCGAGTTTCTGTGTCCACTGCTGGTCGCTTTCCGCCCTGAGTTTCGCCGCATACAGCCGCTCGTTCTCCATTTGAGAATTCATTGATTGAACCTCAGAAGCATGATGCAGTTTTATCTGTTCGATGTTAGCCGCCAGCACCTGAGCCTTCGCTACGAGCTGGGTTTTCTCCTCTCCTGCACTTTTTGCTTCCATCAGTTTCCCTACGAAGAATCCGATGGCAAGTCCTATGATGATTCCAATTACTATTTCCATTTATCCTTGTTTTGAATGATTCTGTAAATCTGCAAAAATTATGATTTGCAAAAGTAATCATTTCAAGACACAATACCAAGCATCATGGAAGATTCTTGTACATATTTAACTATTCAGAAAAAAACTTGAGGAAAGAGAAGGTTATTTGAAAGAAATATAGTATTTTTGCAAGATATTAATATAAAGATATAGACTATGATCAAAAGATTATTATCCTTTCTAGACGCATCGCCAGTGAATTTCCTGGCAGTAAAGAATATCTCCGAGGAATTGGAGAAGAACGGGTTCCGCCGTATGAACCCACAGGAGCCTTTGGGCAAGATTGAAGCGGGTGAAAAGTTCTTCGTTACCAAGAACGACTCTTCCATCTACGCCTTCCAAATCGGAAAGAAGCCTTTGGCAGATGCCGGTTTCCACATGATCTGCGCCCACTGCGACTCGCCTACCTTCCGCATCAAGCCAAATGCAGAGATGCTTTGCGAGGGCGGTATCGTAAAACTGAATACTGAGGTTTATGGTGGTCCTATCATGTCAACCTGGTTCGACCGTCCGCTCACTTTGGCAGGTAGAGTTATCGTGAAGGGTGAGAATGCGATGAATCCCCAGACGCTCCTTCTTCATGTGAAGCGCCCATTGCTGCAGATCAGCAATCTCGCTATCCACTTCAACCGTCAGGTGAATGATGGTGTGAAGTTGAGCAAGCAGAAGGATGTGCTCCCTATCCTCGGCATCATCAATGATGAACTGGAGAAGGGCAATCTGCTGATGAATGTGATAACAGGCGAACTGAATATCCAGAAAGAGGATGTTCTTGATTTCGATCTCTATCTGGCTGATGCCACTCCAGCCTGCACCTTCGGTGTGCACGATGAGTTTATCTCTTCAGGCAGACTCGACGACCTGTCTATGTGCTGGGCTGGTGTAGAGGCGATGATTGCATCTGATGCCAATGATACCACCCAGGTTCTCGCCATCTTCGATAATGAAGAAACGGGGTCTCAGACCAAACAGGGAGCCGGAAGTCCATTCCTTTCATATATGCTCCAGCGCATCGCCCTGGCACAGAGCTATACAGAAGAGGCTTATTATCAGTCAGTAGAGCGTGCCTTCATGATTTCAGCCGATAATGCGCATGCCTGGCATCCTAACTATAGCGAAAAATTCGACCCTACGAATCATCCTAAGTTGGGCGGTGGTCCGGTCATCAAGTTCAATGCAGCCCAGAAGTATGCGAGCGATGCTGTATCAGCAGCCATCTTCGCCAACATCTGCGATGCAGCCGGTGTACCATGCCAGCGTTTCGTAAACCACAGCGATGTAGCAGGTGGCAGCACATTGGGCAATATCCTCGCCTCTTCCATCCCATTGAAGGGTGTGGATATGGGCAATGCCATCCTCGCTATGCACAGTTGCCGCGAAACCGGTAGCGTTATCGACCATGAATATTGCGTGAAGGCTTTCACCAAGTTCTATCAGTTGTAAGCAATCCCGATTTATCTCTTCACTCTTCACCTTCTCACCCTTAACCCCTCTGTTTATCGGGGTTTCGGGAGGTGAAGAGTTTTCTTTATCTATTCACCCACTCTTCACCCCTCTTCACCCATATATCTTTTTTCTCATTAAAAATTATTTAAAAAAACGAAAAGCCTTGATGACCAAAAGCCAACCCCAAAAGAGAACCAGCACAAGCCACAACATATTCCGGCGTCTTTTCGCAGAAATATTTCATTGCGCTAATGGCTTCCGGACAGTCTTGTATCTCATCAAGAATAAGCAAAGTCTTCTGAGGCAAAATAGGTTCTGAAGTAAGATATGACAATTGCTCGATGATTTGCAGCGGATTCTTGGTCTTGCGAAAGATATCGCAGACTCCCTCTTCTTCATTGAGACTAAAATATGCGCAATGCTCAAAATATTCTTCTCCGAACTTCTGAAGTACAGAAGTCTTTCCTACTTGTCGAGCGCCCAGCATAATCAATGGCTTACGGTCTTTTTTAGCTCTCCATTGTTTTAATTCTTGAATAATTATTCTATTAAACATTTTTTAGCACCTCCATCGTTAAAGTGCGGAAAATGTGTAAGTTTACACATTTCCGATACTTCTTTTGTGAAATTCTCCACATTTTCCACACTTGAGTTTTATTTTTCATCGCAAATGATACTAAAAAAGCGACAAGCAAACAAGCATTTACTACATTTTTAACCAACTTTATTACATCATTTATTTCAAGAGGAGCATAAGACCATCCGTAAGATTCTTTCTAGCTCATTAAAAAAAAGAGGAAAAGCATGGCGGTTTGGAAAAATAATCGTAAATTTGCAATTGGAAAACAAAGATTAGGAATTATGGTAGAGACTAACGATAGAAAATTGCCGGTAGGCATCCAGTCTTTCGAGGAAATCAGAAAGGGTGGATATCTTTATGTTGACAAGACAGATATCATCTGGCAACTTGCCAACAAGGGGAAAACTTATAATTACCTAATCCGCCCACGACGCTTTGGTAAATCAGTGCTGGTCGATACGCTCGAAGCCTACTTCATGGGTAAGAAGGAACTCTTTGAGGGGTTGAAGATCATGCAGATGGAGACGGAATGGGTGAAGCGACCTGTCATAAGACTGGATATGAGTCGTGCGGGCGCAGAGCCGGAAAGTCTGAAAGGTTATCTAGACTATACCTTTCAGGAATATGAATCTTTGTATGAGATAGAAACAAGAGGTAATTCTCCGTTAGCTACTCGTCTGATAGAAATTATAAAGACTGCATACAACAAAACAGGTTTGCAGGTGGCCATTCTCATCGATGAATATGACTCTCCATTGCAGCATTCCTGGAAGACTCCGTTATACGAAAAATGTACGGCAATATACAGAGACGTATTTGTCATTCTCAAATCTATGGACAAATTCGAAAACTTTATTTTTATCACAGGCTGCACCAAATTTTCGCAATTCTCCCTAACCTCAGGTCTCAACAATTTGAGTTTCATTGGTTTTGATTCAGAATATGCTGCTCTATGTGGTATCACAAAAGAAGAAGCTATCTGTTATTTCAAACCGGAAATCAACAAATTGGCAGCATGTAAAGGATGGACATTCGATGAAGCTGCAATGCATCTGTCTTCTTATTATGGTGGCTATCACTTCAGTAGTAGAAACAAGGTTGATGTATTCAATCCTTTCTGTCTTATCAATGCATTGGCAGATTCTGATTTGGAGAACTATTGGTTTTCATCCGGGACATCGCCACTACTCTCTAAGTTTGAAGATGATATTAAAAAGAGGTTGAAAGATTTCGAGTATTGTCCGATAATTAGCGATACACTGGAGACTTCTGATGTGACTGATGGTGGAGCAGAACTTGTCCTTTATCAGTTGGGGTATCTTACGATAAAGGGATATATGGATGGAATCTATTTGCTAGGATTTCCGAATTCTGAGGTAAAAAAATCACTTTACGAGACGATATTGCCAGTGCTTACTTCAGAAGCAGAGCAATAACGGCGGTGTAGATGCTGCCACGGAGCAGATAAAAGCCAAGTTGTATGCCGAACCTTTCAAGGCTGATAAGCGAAAAGTAATTGCCCTTGCCATAGAACTGGATGATAAGGGAAAAGGATTGATAGATTGGAAGGAAGTATAAGGAAGAAAGCGGAAAAAGCCCCCGAAGCGTAATAGCTCCGGGGGCTTTTTCTGTTTTCTTCGTTTTCAACAGGCGATTCGGCGAAATTTCCTATTGAAGTCTGAGAACTTTATGATATATAGACGGTATCATCAATGTCTTCCATACCTAGGAGATCGAAATACATAAGGCGTGTATTTAGTGGCAATCTGCCAACACCTATTTCCATGTATTTAGCTTCGAAACGTTCATCTTCAACAAGATATTTAAAACCGTTCTTTTGATAATAGTGAATGGTAGAATCACTATTATAGGCATCAACAATAATGAAACGGCATCCGGTTTTGTTATTATATCTGAACCAGTTTTTTATCAAGTCCATAACAGCAGTTCCGATTCCTTTGCCTGCAAACTTTTTGTTGGTAGCAAGTCTGCCTATCAGAACAGCTGGGAACCTGCGAAGTCTTTTCCCTTGAAGATCTGTAAAGTCAAGAAATGATTTTTTTGATTCATCATTTAGTTTATTGGTAATCCTAATGCTATCATTGGATAGGGTAAATGCAGCCACAACAATATTAGGATTGTCACGAAGGCACAATAAATATGTTTTTCCAAGTAAACGCTTGGAATAAATAACGGAATCATTGGCAAAGAATTCGTCTAAGTCTTGATTGTCACAACAAAAAGGCTCACATGAAGCAAGCTTTTGAGGTGTTACGACAGTAAGGACGCACATCTCTAATAATTCTTCATATGTCATAGCAAGTTCATTTCGCGCAAGAATTTTCTTGTGAGTTCAACTTTTTTCTTGTCAACTTTAATACTTCCAGGATGGGCTTCTGTCCATTCTGCATTTTCTAAAAATTTTTCAGCTTCTTCACCTTGAAGAGTTGGAATGATTCTTATTGCTGTTGCCATAACTTTTCTTTTTTGGGATATTTTTGCAAAGATAAGATTTATATCTTTAACTTCCAAGTTTTTAGGCAACTTTTTTGTTTTTTTTATTTTTAAATTGTTATAGTCATGCGTGATAAAGAATCGGTCACGCAGATTTTTATTCTATACGGTTATGAAAAAGCCCCCGAAGCGTAATAGCTCCGGGGGCTTTTTATTTTGCCCCAGGCAGCAGATGTGCTGCCTGTAGGGGACTACGATAGAGAATCAGGGGCTAGTCTGCCCAAATTCTCTTATCAGTTGGATTATCCCAGAAATCCTTCACTTTTTCGTCGCTGTAATCCGCTTCTGACGCCTTCTGGATAACAGAGCCGGCGAGGATGGCTGTGGTTTCCATTTCCATGACGCTAACCACTGGCTTGATATATCTTTTCTTTTTCATATCTATTTTTATTACTATTTTTTATTACTTGATGATAACCTTCATGGTCTTGCCGCCACGCTTTACGATGTTCACACCCTTCTGCAAATTCTGGAGGCGACGGCCCTGGAGGTCGTAGTATTCAGCCTTGCTATCTGCTGTAGTCTCCAACTGCTCGATGGCTGTGGTGCTGCCGCCGACGCTGATGCTGAACATTCTGGCACCAGCTGCAGGAGCAGATGAGTTATCTACCATGTAAGCACGGAAAGGCGTGCTGCCCACAGACTCTGTTGTTGTTTCACCCAACAGCTTGGCTGGGTTCATCAGCTTGGCGCCCTTCACGATGTAGCAGTTGTTATCAGTATCCTTGCTGAACTCCTTTTTGGTGTAGATACCCTGGAGCTTGTAGTTGGCGTCAGCAGTTTCAGCAGTCTGAACATCTTTTGCTATCGCCTTGTTGGCTTCAGTGAAGTTGAGCTTTGTTGCTCCATCCTTCATCTTGATGATAACAGGAGTACCAGCTGCGATGCTTCCCTCAATCTCTTCGAGTTCTACGGTCTCAGTACCCTCATCAGCCGAAAGAAGTTTGAAGGCACGGAAGTTCTTGTCGGCGAGAGATACCTCGAATGGCAAGCAGAGCGTTGCCCAGGTAGTGCCTTCCTTCATCTTGCGGCTATAAGATGCAGCCTTGGCTGCGAATGGCTCGTAAGCCACGAAATCCTTATCGTCGTCAAGTACGAGATTATCCGTAGCAAGAGTTTCTCCCGTTGCTCCTATCTTCTCATCGCCATTCTTGCCTACCAGCTTGGTGAAGTAGCCAGTCTTGTAGTTGGCGCAATGAACGCTCGTTTTCATTTCATCGTAAGCATTGGCTCCCTTGAGCTGTTCGTCATCATCGAACATAAAATGATTCAAATTATCAACCTTGGTTGTTACAAACTTTTCGCTGGTGTAGATGGTTGCGAGATTTTTGCAAGAAGAGAACATAGCGAGCATATTTGTAACATTCTCTGTATTGAAATTATAGAGATTGAGCGAAGAGAGTTTTGTACAAGAAGAGAACATTAAAGACATATCCGTTACATTCGCAGTGTTGAAGTTGGTGACATCAAGCGAAGTGAGAGCTTCGCAGTGAGAGAACATACATGCCATAGTCGTCACCATCTCAGTGTTAAGATTTTCCATGCCTTCTATACGGGTCAAATTAAGGCATTCTCGGAACCACCAATAACAGCTCTTTGGTCTTGCATTGGCAAACGAAGCATCGAAGACCACCTTCTTGATTTTATCTTTTTTAGAATACCATTCAGGCATAGCTCTACCCTCAAATAAGACATAATAATAAGTTACGGGTTTGAACCCCTTGTAGCTGAATGTAAGAGTCTCTGTGGCATTGTCAAACATAGCATACTCAAATCCAGGATCAAAGTAACCAGGCTGGCTGCAGTTGGCATAGTTGTGGTCGATTTTGCTATCGTTGTAGCCTCTGAGGTTTTCGCAATCTTTGAACATATTATCACCATTAGTAATCTGGTCAGTAACAAACTTATCGCAGACGAAGATGCTTTTGAGAAGGCGGCAGTGCTCGAACATGGAGCTCATATCCGTCACATTCGCTGTGTTGAAGCTAGTGAGGTCGAGTGAGGTGATAGCGCAGTACTTGAACATGGAGCTCATATCCGTCACATTCGCTGTGTTGAAGCTAGTGAGGTCGAGCGGGTAGCCGCAAAGGCAGGACTGGAACATGCTGCTCATATCCGTCACATTCTCGGTGTTAAGATACTCAATGCCTTCTATTGCGCTCAGCTTAAAGCATGATTCGAACCACGAATAACAGCTCTTTGGTCTTGCATTGGCAAACGAAGCATCGAAGACTACCTTCTTGATTTTATCAAATAGAGAGGACCATTCAGGCTTATTTTTCCCCACATTTAAGTCATAAGCTCCTTCGGGCTTGTAAGTGTCGTATCTGAATGTAAGCGTTCCTGTGCTTTCTTCAAACACGACATAAGGCTGAGCTGAAAGGCTGGCATAACAAACCTCTTGAGTGGCATTCGCATCGCTGCAGAATTTGTCTTTTGTCTTTTTGCCATCAAAGAGATTGGCGTAAGTCTCATTAGTGTTGCCCTCAGGGTTACCTGCTAAGGCTGTAAACGTTACAGACTCGTCGTAATCTATCTGCGCTACCATACGTGTAGGCAGAAGCAACAACATCAACAACATCAATGGGAACAGGGCAAATCTACAGGACTTCGCCCCCCCATTGTAAATACGGCCGGCTTGCGACCCATTGGATTGATTGGTAAATCTTTTCATAAATTAATACTATTTTTGTTATTATTTTTTATCAAGAAATTACTGAATACTGATTGCCATCAGACTGACTACCAGACACACGAACGTGATA
>ERZ773258.668-NODE-668-length-37492-cov-4.469108_pt1 | contig 37492 bp, 30 predicted proteins | sample MGYA00511962_ERZ773258 | MGnify/ENA primary metagenome ERZ773258 (study PRJEB29015, sample SAMEA2737755) | human gut metagenome | biome: human gut; feature: human-associated habitat; material: faeces | place: China | collected 2012 ... | reverse complement strand
GGTGCCGCGCCCCTTTGGGGCGCGGCTGCTGCGGGCAGTGCCGAATAAAGTTTACGCGGCGGCGCGGGCTGTGGCAATGGCCTCGTTGACCATCGTTTCCAGTTCGGCTGCACCGGCAGCCTCATACTCGGCCACATAATTCGGCCATGCCGTCTCGACGTCCATCTGGCCGCCGATCATCTGCGTCAGATACTGGTTGGAGATATCCTGCAGCTTCGTGCGGATATCAGCGGCCTCAGAGGGCAGGCTGATCAGATTGTAGTACGCCGGCAGATACTCCACGGCTTCATCCACGAAGCCGGAGACGATCCCCTTGGCATAATCCACAAGCGCGGCGTCCTCTTTAGTGGCCCACTCGTTGCTGTTGTCGATGGGGTGGGACACGGCCGTCCACCAATCGTTGTCTGCAAAGTTCACTTCATATTCCGTGCCGCTGAGCAGGTAGCTGAACCAGACATATTTGCAGCGGTTGTCGTCATAACCGTAAGCTTTGTTGATGGGCTGCCAGAAATCAGAGCCCTGATCGTTGCGGAACTCGTAATTTGTGGTGTTGTGCAGCAGGTCCTGTCCCTCTGTGCTTGCCAGATACTCCACCAGGTCGAGCACGCGGTCAGGGTTTTCGCAGGTAGTGGGAATAAAGTAATGCGCACCGATCCACGTGCCTGTGGTATATGTTTTACCATAATTTCCGTCGGACGTGAGAGACGTGCCCAGCGTCAGGTCGCTCATCTGCGCGCCGTCATTGGCAGCGGCCCAGGCTGTTTTATAAAAGTCGCGGAACTGGCCCGGATAACCAAAGCCGAAGTCCGCAGAAGCGATCTTGCCCGCGCCGAAATCAGAGTATGCGTCATCGAAATCGCCCTTGACGCCGATACCGGAATCCAGGCCGCCCGCCGCATACATTTCGGCAAGCTGTTTCACAACTTCCTTTGCTTCATCGCTGACAGTGGCCAGCGTCCAGTGCTCGCTGTCGGTACCGATTTCGCCGCTGGGCACAAACCCGCTCCAGACGTCGCCCGTCGGAGGCAGAATGCTCGTACCCTGCGGGGCAGCCAGAGTCTTGTCAATCTGCTGCCAGTTGGTCAGTTTGTCGTTGCGGGGCCACCAGCCAACATAACCGGCCGCGCCGCACGCCTTGGTGAAATCAATGAATTCCTCCACGGTAGCGGGCGTTTTTCCCTCGTTCACTTCGTTCAGAATCGCAGTATTGTACACGGGCACACCGGCAAAGCTGGGGTCCGCAAACGCGGCCACGGAATAAATGGCATAGGCGGCGTTTTCATCGCCTGTGTACAGCTTGTTGTAAGCCTTGTACTCGTCGCTGTTGATGATTTTGTACAGCGTGGGGTAGCGGTCAGGCTCAGCATTGACGATCTCGGCGATATTGACAACGAGGTCCTCTTCAGCCCATTTGCTGATCTTCTCGCTCTCGCCCCAGGTGGGGAACAGGTCGGCGGCGCCGCCCGTGAACAGCTCGGTCTGCATGCGCTCGTCAAACCCATCTGTGCCGGTATCGTACTCCAGCGTGACGTTCACGGCTTCTTCAATCGCTTTTTTAATAGGGTCGTTCTCCATGCCGTCCACGTCGTCGACGCTGTTGCCGAACTGAGCGAAACGGATGTTGACCGTCTCGCGGCCGGCGTTGGGGTTAGCGTCGGCAGGCTCGCCCGCCGAGGTAGAGCCAGACCCGCTCGCGGGGGTGGAACTGCCTGAGCCGCCGCAGCCCGCCAGCGCGGACACAAGCATCACGGCCACCAGAAGCAGTGCCAAAACGTGTAAATGCTTTTTCATGGTTAATCCTCCTTGTTGATTATGGTTCTATATGTTCTACCCCGCAGCGTGGGGCAATAACATCATTCCTTAACGGCTCCCAGCGTGATGCCGCTGGTAAAATATTTCTGCAGGAACGGATACACGCACATGATGGGCACCATGGCGCAGATAATGGTCGCCATGCGCAGCGCCATGGGCGGCGGAAGCTGCAGGCCCATGCCCACGGCCCCGTTGCGCACCTGGTTCATCATGGTCTGGTCCACCAGCATGCGGCGCAGAATCCAGGCGAAAGGCTGCAGATTCGTCTTATTGGAAATAAACATCATGTAGTTGTAATAATCGTTCCAGTTGATGACTGCGATGAACAGCGCAATGGCCGCCAGCATGCTGCGGCTCACAGGGATGACGATGCGGAAGAACACGCCGATATCCGTACAGCCGTCCAGCAGTGCCGCTTCCTCCAAAGACTTTGGCACAGAATAAGAATAATAGTTGCGCATGATGATGAAATAAGTGATATTCAGCGCTCCGGGAATGACCATGACCCAGTAATTGCGCAGAAGCCCCAGGTTCTGATAGAGGATATACTGAGGGATCAGGCCGCCCGTAAAGAACAGGTTGAACACAACCAGCGCGTTGATGACCTTCATGCCCTTTACGTGCACCTTGCTGACGCCGTAAGCCATGCTGGCCGTGACGAGCACGCTGAGCACAGTGGCGATGACCGTCTTGCTCACTGAGATCCACATGCTGTTGGTAAAGCTTTTGGTACTGAAGATCGCTTTGTAATACTGCAGGTCCACACCGCCGGTGGGCCACAGCATCAGCCCGCCCTTGATATACTCCTCATACGGCGTGACGGACGCCACCAGAACATACCACATCGGATACACGCATACCAGCGCAAAGACGATGCAGAAAAGAAATACGAATACATCGTAGAAGTTAAATCCCAGTATCTGGCGCATGCTGCGGCGATATTTGCCGTTTCTGCGCAAGCTGTTGTTTGAACGCATCGATAAGGCCCTCCTTCCGGCTTAGAATATGCCCTGGACATCCAGCTTTTCCACAAATTTATTCGCACCCAGCACCACGATAAGGCCCATGGTATTGAGCACAAGGTTCATGGCTGTGGAAAGCTCGAAATTCGTGCCGGAGCCGCCCAGGCTGATGCGGTAGATATATGTGGAAAGCACGTCGCCGGTGCTGAGCACATAGTTGTTGTACAGGTTGTATACCTGGTCAAAGTTGGAGATGAACAGGCTCGCCAATTGCAGGATCAGCATGATCATCACGCTGGGAAGGATGCGCGGAATGGTGATGTGCAGCAGCATATCCTTACGGTTGGCGCCGTCGATGGCGGCGCTTTCGTACAAAGCAGGGTCAATGCCCGAGATCGCCGCCAGATACACGATGGTGGAATAGCCCGCCGTTTTGATGATGTTCGTGATGACAAGGATGGTGCGGAACATGGCCGGGTTTTTCAAAAAGTCCACCGGCTGGCCGCCCAATGCAGAGATGACCTGGTTCACCACTCCGCCGATATCGGCCGAGGACGGATACTCCAGAAACACCTGCACCAGGCCGGCAAAGATGACCCATGAGAGGAAGTACGGCAGATACACACAGGTCTGCACCACGGGTTTAACCTTCTTGATCTTCAGCTCGTTGATCATCAGCGCCAGAAACACGTTGAATGTAAAGCCGAACGCCAGATTATACAGGTTGATGAGCACCGTGTTTTTAAATGCGCGGATGAAGTTTGGGTCTACCAGCATTTCCCGGAAATGAGACAGGCCCGCCCACGGGCTGCCCCACACGCCCAAGCGGGGGGAATAATCCTTGAATGCAAGCAGAATACCGTACATGGGACCGTAATCGAACACAAGCATGAAGACAAGCCCCGGAAGCACCAGCATGTAAACAAACCAGTATTTGCGCATATACGCAATAAATTTGTTTGGCCGCCGCAGCGCATTGGGGGCCCGCATGGCCCTTGATTCCTCGGACATTTGAAAACCTCCCGGATGATTCAAAATTATTAGTAATAAATTTTTAATAATTTTGTCTTTTCTGTGCAAAGTTATTTGCTTTCACCTACTTGACTTTTAGATGTCACCTGTGGCACAATAACCTTGCAATCCTTGATTTCAATTAAACTATATCAGCATTTATCGGGGTTGTCAAGCAAATCACCTTTCAAAAAGTAGGGCCTTTCTTTAGTAAAAATCTACAATATTTTCTCTTAAAATTTGCTAATAACAAAATAATTATTAGCGCAGCAAGCGTATAAAAAGCGGCGCAGGCGCACTGCAAAGCCATTTGCCCGCCTTTTATATGTAATATAAAGAAAAGCGGCCCCGCACAAAAAATGGAGGAATGGAATTATGAAACGCATCGGGTTCATCGGATATGGTCTGCGCTCAGAAACAATGATGAAATCCTTCCGTTCGCTGGAGGCAGACATCACCGTAGCCGCCGTAGCAGACCCGCGCCATGCCGAGATCGCCCCCGGTCTGGCAGGCGACCCTTATTTCGCCCATACCCGCTGGTATGCAGACGCGGACGAGCTGCTTGCCGGGGAAGCGCTGGACGGGGTGTTCATCGGCACACGCTGCTCGCTGCACACCCCCTACGCCTGCCGGGTGCTGGATATGGGATTGCCCCTGTTTTTGGAAAAGCCCGTGTGCATCACACGCCCCCAGTATGAGCAGCTGCGCCGCGCGGCCGCAGACAAGGAGAAGCAAGTGGTCGTTTCATTCCCGCTGCGCCTTTCCTCCATCACATTGGAGATGAAGCGCATTGTGGACAGCGGCGTGCTGGGCAGGCTTACGATGGTGCAGGCCGTCAACAATGTCCCCTACGGCAGCGTTTATTATCACAGCTGGTACCGCGACCCGGCCGAGACCGGCGGCCTGTTCCTGCAAAAGGCCACCCATGATATCGACTACATCCACTTCCTCACAGGCGAGCGCCCCGTTTCCGTGTGCGCTAAGACCGCCAAGCTGCATTTCAAAGGGGACCGTCCGGCGGGCCTGCACTGTCCGGATTGCCCGGATTACCGCACCTGCCCCGAAAGCAGCTACGTGGTAAAAAACATTTTGAAGGAAGATGTCCAGGGCGACTCCTGCTGCTTTGCCTCAGACACCGGCAACGAGGACGGCGCCAGCGTCATTTTCACAACGGAAAGCGGCATGCTGATCAGCTACAACCAGAATTTTGTTGTAAAAAAGAGCGCCGGGCGGCGCGGCGCACGGCTTATCGGTACCGAGGGCAGCGCGGAATTTGATTTTTACACCGCCGAGATCCGTGTGGACCGTTACTTATCCCCCCAGACAGTCACCCACAAATTCAACTTTCCCGCAGGCATGCATTTCGGCGGAGACGAGATGCTGGCACTGGATTTTCTGCGCGTGCTGGACGGCGGAGAAGCACGCTCCGACCTTTCAGCCGGGCTTGTGAGCGCCGCAAGCTGCCTCGCCGCCCGGCAGGCGGACGCAGAGGGGCGCTTCCTTTCCATCGAGTATTGACGCGGACCGCGCAAATATCCATCCCCTTTCACCTGCAAAAGCTCCACACAGGAAAGCTTTTTCACCGGCATCCCGCCCGGGCCGGCACGCCTGCCGCGCAGGGAGATCCACGGACGGCATCGGGCCGGATTCTTCATTGTCAAAAGCTCTTTGTTATACCGGCCGCGCAGGGAGATTCGAGGCGGCCGGCATCCGGCCAAGTTTCCCATTGTTAAAAAAGGAGGACGACTGCTATGTTAGTCGATTTGAAAACCATTCTCGCGGACACCCGTGAAAAGCACTATGCCGTTGGGCTGTTCAACTGCGTCACACTGGAAATGACGAAAGGCATCCTTGCGGCAGCGGAGGAATTGCACTCCCCCGTCATCATCGGGCCCGCCGAAAGCCTTTTGCCCGGCGCTTCGCTTGCGGAATATGCCGACATGATGCTGGGCATGGCCCGCCGCGCCGGTGTGCCCGTTGCGCTGCACTTTGACCACGGCTTCACGCCGGAGCTGGTGGAAGAAGCCATCCGCCTGGGCTTTTCCTCCGTTATGTACGACTGCAGCATGCTGCCCTTTGAAGAAAATGTGCGCCGCACCCGTGAAATGACCGCCAAGGCGCACGCCGCGGGCTGCTCACTGGAAGCAGAGATCGGTCATGTCGGTTCCAACGGCTCCGCCGAAGAAGCCGTCGCCAAAACCATTTATACCCAGCCGCAGGACGCGCTGCGCTTTGCTGCCGAAAGCGGCTGCGACGCGCTGGCTGTTGCCATTGGTACGGCCCACGGCGTATACGCGGAAAAGCCCGTGCTTAATCTGGACTGCCTCGCCAGTATTGCGGGAGCATGCTCAACGCCGCTGGTGCTGCATGGGGGCAGCGGGCTTTCGGACGACGATTTCCGCGCCTGTGTTGCGGGAGGCATCTCCAAAATCAACATTTTCACTCACAATAACCTGACAGCCGCCCGTGCCGCTCACACCCATTTCACGGAATCTGTTGGTGCATTTGAACTGATGCCGTTCATCACCGAGGCCGTCAAGCACGAAACGATGCATCATATGCGCGTATTCGGCAGCGACGGAAAGGCGTAAGAGATGGGCGGCACACAGATACAGGCACACGAAGCCGTCAGCCGCTGTATCGCGGTGCTGGACGTGGGCACCACCGCCGTGAAAGCTTGCCTTTTCTCCCCCTCGCTGGAACTTCTGGCGTGCAGCGTGCAGGAATATGCCCTGCGCACACAGGGCGAACGCGTGGAGGCCGACGCGGCGCAGTACAAAGCCGCCGCGCGGGCCGGGCTTGCCGACGCGCTGTCCCAGGCGCCCGGCTGTATTCCCGCAGCCGTAAGCATCACCACACAAGGCGAAACGCTCACGCTCGCGGACCGTTCGGGCGAGCCGCTTCGCCCCTTTCTGGTGTGGCTGGACAGCCGCGCGGAAAATGAGGCCCAGGCTCTGCGCAGTGTGCTGGACAACGAGACATTTTACAAAACCACCGGCCTGCCGGAGGTCACCGGCGCGCTTCCGCTGGCAAAGCTGCTTTGGCTGCGCAAACACGAACCGGATACCTTTGTCCGCGCGCATAAGCTTCTGCTGCTGGAGGACTATCTGCTCCATTGGCTGACCGGCCGGTTCGTAAGTGAAAAATCCCTGCAGACCTCCACCGGCTGGTTCGACCTGCACAGCGACGGGTTGTGGCACAGCGGCCTTGCCGCCGCCGGCGCGTCTGCGGAACTGCTGCCCGAACTGCTGGAATGCGGCGCGCCCGCAGGCTCTCTGCTGCCCGGCCCTGCCGCCGAGCTGGGCCTGCCACCGAACATCCCCGTCGTTGCGGGCGCAATGGACCAGACCGCCGCCGCGCTTGCCGCAGGCTGCACGCGCCCGGGCACCGTCACCGAAACCACGGGTACCGCGCTGGTAATGGCCGCCTGCACAGACGCTCCCATGTTTCGCAGCGGGCACCACGTAACCGTCTACCGCCACGCATTGCCGGGCAAGTACCTGTACCTGCCCATCGGCAACACGGCGGGCATGGCGTTGCGCTGGTTCCGGGACGAATTCTGCCGCGACCTTCCCGCAGGAGCAGCGGGATATGCAGCGCTGGACGCGCTGGTGCAAAGCGTCCCCTGCGGGTGCGACGGGCTGGCGTTCCTGCCGTTTTTATCCGGCAGCGTGGATCCCGACGCCTGTCCCGAAGCCCGCGCCGTATTCTTCGGCGCGCGGCTTTCCACCACGCGGGCCCATTTCGCCCGCAGCGTGATGGAATCCGTCGCGTTTCTGCTGCGGGACTTTTTCGGCATGCTGAACGCTCTGGGTTGTCCCGCCGACACCGTGTACTCGCTGGGCGGCGGCGCACGCAGCGCTGTGTGGCAGCAGATCAAAGCCGATGCCTGCGGGCGCACGTTCCGCGTGCCCGCGTGCAGCGAGGCCACCGCCATGGGTGCCGCCCTTTTGGCCGGGTGGGGCAGCGGACTCATCGCCCCCGGCGTTTTCCCTTGCCGCGGTGAAAGCGCCGTCTATCTTCCAGACAACGCCCGCGCGCCCGCTTATGACACGGCATACAGCCTGTACAAAAAGCTTTATGCCGCCGTCAAACCGCTGTACAACGCGTTTTAAAGGGGCTGCCCGTGAACAAACCGCACCGCGCGCCGCTTTTGGCACCTTGCCGAAAGCGACGCGCGCCCGGGCGGCCCGCGAATACGACGTACCGTACGCCGCCGCGAGCCCGGCATCGTCCACAGATTCACGGCGTTTGCCGCACGAAAAACCTTCCCATTGTCAAAAAGGAGGAAAAGGATATGGAGTTACAACACAAGCCGCGTCTGGGTATCCTGGCGCTGATGCTGGAGGGCTACGAGCCTTTGTTTCCGGGCATCATGGCCAGCCAGCACAAATATGTCGAGGAGGTCATCGCCTCACTCTCCGGTACAGCCGATTTTGTCTTTCCGCGAATCGCCGCCAGCCGGGAGGCCATAGAAGCCCTCACCGCACAATACAACGCCGAGGGACTGGACGGCATCCTCATCCTGATGCTCAGCTATTCTCAGGGGCAGTACCTGGTACACGCCATGCAGCGCAATACGCTTCCGTTGGCGCTGGCACTGGTGCAGCCGGATGAGACCGTGGGCGACGATTTCGAGGAATGGGAGCTCACAGTGAATCAGGGCATCCACGGCTCACAGGACAACGCCAACTGCCTGATGCGGGCCGGCATCCCCTGCGCATTCTTCGCGGGCAGCCGCAAAAACGGCGAGCTTGCAGCCTTTGCAGCGGATTTCGGCGCGGCGGCGCACACGGCATGCGCGCTGCGGCGGATGAAGATCGGAATCATCGGCAAGCTGGCCGGCATGGGCGACGTTATCACCGATGATATGGCCGTTTACCGCAAGCTGGGGCCGGAATTCGTATACGATTCCATCGGCGCCGTGCAGCGCGCCTGCGCCGGGGTCACGCCGGAGGATATCTCCGCGCGCGTGGCGTACGAGCACACTGTTTTTGAGATCGACCCCAAGCTGCCGCCCGAACGCCATGCGGAATCCGTGCGCATGTATCTGGGCCTCAAGCGTTATCTGGAGGAAAACGGATATGCGGGGTATACCGTTCACTTCGAGGAATTCGGCGCAGACGGACGGTTCGAGCATCTTCCCTTCCTGGCCGCCTCCAGCCTGATGGCCGACGGCTACGGCTATGCAGCCGAGGGCGACGCCACTGCCGCCATGCTCATGGCGGCTATGTTGCGCCTGTGCGGGCAGGCCGGTTTCAGCGAGATGTATATGATGGATTTTGCGCGGGAGGCCATCCTGCTGTGCCACGCGGGCGAGGGCAACTGGGCCATGTGCCGCAGGGACAAAAAGCCTTTCCTGATGGACCGGGTATTCAATGAAGGCGGCCTTTCCAACCCGCCCACACCCATCTTCACGCCGGAACCCGGCCCCGCAGGCGTGATGAGCCTGGTGCATGTGGGCGGCGAACGCTTCCGCCTCGTATATGCCCCGGGCGAGATACTGGACGAATGCAGCCTGCGCAAGATCGACATGCCGTATATGTTCTTCCGGCCCGCATCCGGCGTACGCGCCTGCATCAAGGCATGGCTGGAGCAGGGCGGCACTCACCATGAGATCATCGTCCCCGGCGACTATGCTGCGCGCGTCCGTCTGCTGTGCCGCCTGCTGGGCATTGAGTTCGTCGAAGTATAAACAATACGCCGCAATGGCAGAAAAGGAGAATTGATATGATCCAGAACATCCGGCGTTCCCTTACCGACTTGCTTGGCGCGGAATACACCGCGGCCGTGTGCCGCGCGCGCGCGGCACTCACAGGCGAAAGCCCCGAAGCTCTGCGCGCCGTGGCCGATGAGAAGGTCGATTTTTATCCCGAGGCTTTTGCCCGCCGCCAGGAGGAGCTGATGGGCGACATCGGCCACTCCCTTGCGCCCGCTTTTGCAGACACTGAGGACGGCGCGCCCACCCATTCATACCGTGCCGCCCAGCACAGCTTTGCAGCTCCGCTGGGCGGGCTGGGCGCATTCCGCATCGGCGAGGACGGCCGCCTGTATTTCGCGGGCAAAAGCGAGCATTACCAGATTCCCCTGGGACACGACTTTCCAGGCTACTCGCTTATTGAAAACGCCAAGCGTCTCGGAATCCCCAATGCTACGCACAACAACACCCGCGGCTTTATCACCCGCACGCTGGAGCGCCGCCTCATCGCCGCCGCCAACGGCCTCCAGCCCACAGACCCGGCGCTGGACCGCATTCTGTCCCAAAAGGAGCCGGGCGTGCTGAATACCGTCATCAATCTGGAGACCGGCTCCCTGGCCGTGGAGGCCGCGCTCAAAATGATGCTCTCCCGCTTTTACACCATCGACGGCGCGCCCGCACAGTATGCAGGCCGCGTACCCGTGTTCGTTGTCATGGCAGACAATGCCGGCGGCGTGACCGGAAACTATCACGGCACTACGGTGCTGGCGCAGACGCTGCGCGGCCTGTGGCCGGACTTCTACACAGCCGCGCAGAAAAACGAGCTGTACAAGGTGGTGTCCGTCCCCATCAACGACTCCGGCGCCTTTGCCGAGACCATGCGCCGCTGGAACGAGGGCAAATACAAAACGGCGGGCTTCTGTCACGAGATCGTCCTCATGAATTACGGCGGCATCCGCCTTTCCGAGGAATATCTGCAGGCAGCGTACAAAGTGTGCCGCGCCACCGACACGCCCGTACTGTGCGACGAGATCCAGTCCTGTGCATGGTATGACGGACTGTTCCTGTTCCGCAAATACGGCCTTACGCCGGACTTTGTCTCCGTAGGCAAGGGCTTCCCCGGGGGCGTTTACCCCGCCAGCAAGATCCTGACGAGCGCCGCTTTCGACAGCCTGAGCCAGTTCGGTGCGCTTGTGACCAACGGACAGGAAGAACTGGCCAGCCTGGCTTATCTTGTGACAATGGAATTCATCGGGGCCAACGGCGCGCACATCGAAGCCGCGGGCCGGTATTACCACGAACAGGTACGCGCACTGGCGCAAAAATACCCGCAGGTATGCACAGGCGTGGAAGGTGACGCCCACATGACGGCGCTGTGCTTCGACAGCGTGGACGATGCGGTGGATTTCTGTACCCGCATGAACCGGGACCGCTGCGTGGACATCAGTGCACAGACCTATAAGCCCAATTGCCCGCCGGTAGCTCTTACAAAGCTGCCGCTCATTACCACAGAAACGATGGCCGGAAGGCTCGTCGCCCTGTTTGACAGCGCGCTGGCCGAGACAGCCGCGCAGAAGGGAGCGGCCCTATGAATATGGAACCCGTGCGCTTCGGTGTGATCGGCTGCGGCCTGATGGGCCGCGAATTCGCCAGCGTCTCCATGCGCTGGCTGCATCTGGCATGCGAGCTGCCCCGCCCCGTCATTGTTGCTGCGTGCGACCTCTCGCCAAAAAATCTCGACTGGTTCCGCCAGGTGCCGGACACAAAATACTTTTACAGCGATTACCACGAGCTGCTGGCCAATCCCGAGGTGGAGGCCGTATACTGCGCGGTGCCCCACCACCTGCACGCACAGGTGTACGGCGACGTCATCCGCGCGGGGAAACACCTCATCGGGGAAAAACCTTTCGGCATGGACCTTGCGGCCTGCGAGGAGGTGGAGGGCGCCATGGCCGGTCGCCCCGAGGTATTTGTGCGGTGCGCCAGCGAATTTCCATTCTATCCCGCCGTACAGCAGATGGTAAAATGGTACCGCGAGGGCGCATTCGGGCAGATCATCGAGGCACGCTTCGCCATCAAGCATTCCTCCGACATGGATCTGGCAAAACCCATCAACTGGAAGCGCATGCGTGCAGCCAACGGAGAATACGGCTGTATGGGAGACCTGGGCATCCACACGCAGCACCTGCCCTTCCGGCTTGGTTTTTCGCCCCGCACCGTCAGCGCGCAGCTTGCCAATATCGCCAAAACACGGCCGGACGAAAACGGCGTGCCCGTTCCCTGTGAAACCTGGGACAACGCCATCCTGATGTGCGAAGCGCAAAACACAGCGGGGGATACGTTCCCCATGCAGCTTGAAATGAAGCGTATGGCCCCCGGCTGCACCAACACCGTGGAGTATGAAATTTACGGTCTCAACCTGTCGGCCCGGTTCACCACCGACGATCCCAACGCCATCCATTATACACAGGCCGTTGGCCGTGAACAGGCATGGGCGCGGCTGGTCATCGGCCAGAAAACGCTGTATCCCGTTATCACCGGCTCTATTTTTGAATTCGGCTTTTCCGATTCCCTGCTGCAAATGTTCGCGGCGTTCGTCAGCGAGCTGCGCGGCCTTCCCTGCTCCTTCGGCTGCTTCACCCCGGCCGAGGCGCATCTGAGCCATCGCGTGCTCACGGCAGCCCTGGAATCCTACACGCAAAAGCGCGTGGTGACGCTGGAATAAAGCAAAAACCGGACAGATTTTACTCCTGTCCGGTTCAGCTTGTCGGAAAAGCACAGCTTTTTCGACAAGCTGCTTACGACCAGTGCCAAGGCCCTGGTCGCCATGCACGGCGGCCTTCGGCGGGCGCTTCGCTCTACACGCCTCGGCACTAGCCCTGCGGGGTGTCGCGGGGTTATTTTAAATGAAAAAAGGAGTTCACCACCCCTTTTTCAAGCTTTTCCTGGCGATATCTTTTGCGTTTCTACTTTTTCGATAGCCTAAACCGGACAGGTTTTACCCCTGTCCGGTTTTACTTATTCCTTTTTGGATTTTTTGTTCTTCCCACCAAATAATCAATGCTAACGTTATAATAGTCCGCCAGCTTGATAAGAACTTCAGCCGGGATGCCGCGTGCTCCAATTTCATAGTTTGTATAGCTGCCGCGCGAAATTTGCAGATAGCCCGCAAGTTCCTGCCGGCTTAAATCCCCCCCCTCCTCACACAACGCGCAAACATTCGGATATTCCATTGGCATCACCACCCTTTCCATTATAAATTGTTTCATATCGACGCATCGGCATGCGCGTCAATATGACGCATAATGAAAATACAGCAGGTGTGCAAATGAAAAATGTTGGATTTATTCGTAAAGCGGATTCTCCAGGACGCATTGTGATTCCCAAAGAAATATGTAAAATCCCCGGCTTTGACGCCGATTCTTTATCGTTTGTGCATTGGCAGGACAGACAGCTAATTTTCGAAGAATACCAAAAGACTTGCACTTTTTGCGGCGCCTGCCCCGCACTGAAATTCGATACAAAAATTCTATGCGGCGCAGACTGTTATGCCGATTTGCACCTCCACGTCGAGGCGCAAAAAGAAAGCCGCGGCAATTCCAGCAAATAGGCAGAAAGCGGGAACCCGCAACAGGCGGGTTCCCGCTTTTCTTATGATGTCTACGATTCAAGCATTCACCACATTCTGCGGCGCGCCCGCCAAAAAAGCTTTCAGGTTTTCCACCGCAATGTCCATCAGCCGCTGGCGGCTTTCCTTCGGTGCCCAGGCAATGTGCGGCGTCACCAGGCAGTTTTCTTCCTTCAGCAGCGGGTTATCCATGCGCGCAGGCTCCACAGCCAGAACATCCAGGCCCGCGCTCGCCACCTTGCCACTTTGCAGCGCCGCAGCCAGGTCCTCCTCCACGATCAGGGGCCCGCGGGAGGTATTGATGAGCAGTACGCCATCCTTCATCTTTGCAATGCTCTCCCGGTTGATGATGCCCTGCGTGTCCGGAAACAGCGGGCAGTGCAGGCTGATCACATCGCTTTGCGCCAGCAGTTCGTCCAGTGTCACCATGCGCGCCACGCCGTCGTCCTGCGCGAACTTATCGAAAGCAAGCACCTCCATGCCGAAGGCCGCGGCCAGCTTCGCCGCCGCCCTGCCGATGCGCCCGTAGCCGATAACGCCGAACGTCTTGCCCGCCAGCTCGATGAGAGGCGTATTCCAGTAGCAAAAGTCCGGACAGCTGCTCCAGCCGCCCTCTTTTACCGAGCGGCTGTGGTCCCCCACATGGTGGCACAGCTCCAGCAGCAACGCCATCACAAACTGGGCCACCGCCGCAGTGCCGTAGGTTGGGATATTGCACACGGGCACGCCCTGCGCTTTGGCCGCGGCGGTATCCACCACATTGTAGCCTGTGGCCAGTACGCCGATATACCGCAGTTCCGGCGCAAGTTCCGCCAGCGTTTCAGCGGAAAGCGGCGTTTTGTTCACGATGAGGATATCCGCCCCCTTCGCCCGCCGCACGATCTCGCCGCTGCCGTCGGCAAAGGGTGTGCGGTCGTATACCGTTACCTCTCCCAGCGCCTCAAAGCCGTTCCAGCTCAAATCTCCGGGGTTTTCCGTGTATCCGTCCAGAATTACGATTTTCATGCCTGCTCCTTCCCGCGCAGCCCGGCTATTTCCGAGGCGCCCAGGGCCAAAAGCCCATTGTCGCTGTTCCACATATTCATCTGCATCCCGCGGGCAAGCCACGGTTTCAGCGGCTCCGCCGCGCCGAAATGTACGCCGGCCCACTTTCCGTTTTCCTCGGCCGCCGCGATGACCTTTTCAAACGCCGCTACGATATCAGGATGGCCGAACTGGTTCAGGATACCGTAATCCTGCGTCATATCGTTCGGGCCGATGAAGCCCACGTCGATACCTTCCACCGCCATGATCTCGCCGATGTTCTCCACGCCCTTGCGGGATTCGATCTGGCACATCAGGATGGTTTCTTCATTGGCCCGGCGCATATATTCCCGTCCGTCTACTCTTTTAAAATCCGTATGCGGACGCGAAAGCGAAACGCCCCGGTGTCCCATGGGCGCGTATTTGGTGCAGTCCACCAGCATACGCGCCTGTTCGGCTGTTTCCGTATTGGGCAGAAGCAGCCCGGACGCCCCCATCTCCATGAATTTGAGCGCGTGCTCCCGGCGCATCTCCGGGATACGCACCAACGCGGGCATACCGATGCCGCGCGCCACCGCAATGATGTTCGCCGCCTCGCGCGTGGTGAACGCGCCGTGCTCGCAGTCCACGATGAAGAAGTCAAACCCACAGCTCTGCAGTATTTTCGCAATATCCGGGCTTGCAAATGTCGTCACCATGGTCCCCAGTACCTGCTCGCCGTTTTTCAGGCGTTCTTTTAACAATGCCATGTCTCTCTTCTCCTTTTTTCAGCAGCGCGCCGTGCGGCGCGCGTTCTCTCCTATGCGGGGCCTCCGTTCAGCGCACCGGCATACCGCGCCCGCCGCCCCCGCCGCGGGCGCGGTATGCCTTTCGCCGGTACGCGGCGGGCTCAGATTCCCTTGCCGTCATACCAGGCTTTCCAGCGGCATGCATTCCACACGGCACACGCCGGAGGCCACCATCGCGTCCACCTGTCCGCGTTCGGGCCGCGCCATCCCGGTGGCACCTTTTTTCTTGATGACCAGCGTGCCCGCACAGTTGCAGAACGCCGCCAGCCGTGCCAGGGGCATATCCTCCTGCAGGCCTACGCACAGTGCCGCGGCAAGCGTATCGCCCGCGCCCGTGGGGTCGACCGGCTCTTCGTCGATGCCCGCCGCAACAGCCACCTCACCGCCGCGGCTCAGCACGGCGCCGTCTTTGTCACGCGTGAGCGCCACGACCCGCGGCCCCATTGCATGCAGCGCGCGCAGCACGCCGCCGATGCTCGTTTCACCCGTAATCATCTGCCCCTCGCTCAATGTGGGCGCCACTACGTCCGCATGGCGCACCGCCCACAGCAGGCGCGCCCGTGCGGCCGCATCCGCTGAAAGCTCGCGGCGGATGTTTGGGTCGAATGAAACCAGAATCCCCTTCTCCCGCGCGATCTCCACCAGACGTTCACATGCACCGCGCATTTCTTCCGTCAACTCCAGCAACATGCCGGGGAAATGCACCGCATAGGCGCCGCTGATGTACTCCGCGTCCAGCTCACTGGCCCGCAGCAGGCTGCCCACTGAATTTTTACGGTAATACTGATAATTCCGCCCTTCCGGCAGATATTCCAAAAACGCAAGGCCCATCTGCCCCTCGTCCGAGACGATGAGACGGGAGAGATCCACCCCCTGGCCGCGCAGTGTGCCTGCTACCATCCGGCTGAGGCTGTCGCGCCCCACTTTGCCGATGAAGCCGCCCCGTCCGCCCAGCAGCGTGGCGGCGCAGGCGAAAATGCCCGCCGAGCCGCTGGCCGTTTTTACAACAGGGCCCGCGTCCTCGATGCGCATGCCCTCACGCCCGGGTACAAGGTCCACAAGCAGCTCCCCCAAAGCCAGGATCGGCTTGCGCGCTCCTATATTTCCGCTGTTTCCGCCCTTTTCCATTCCTACTGCACCGCTTTCTTTTGCCTGTGTAAAATATTAGTAATAATATTTCAATATAAATAATATTTTGCACTTTCAGTATATCCGACCTGCAGCCCGATGTCAAGAGATATCAAGCCCTCAAAGCGCCAAAAGATTTTCCCTGCTTTTGGTCACTATGTTTGACTTGAAGAATTTTTCTGCTATAATATTAGTAAGATATTATTAAAAAGGAGCGTCTGGACCATGAAAAAGGCCACCTCGCAGGATGTTGCGGAACTTGCGGGCGTTTCGCAGGCGACCGTGTCTCTTATTTTAAACAACAGCGATAAGATCACCTTCAGCAACGAGACCAAGGAGCGCGTGCTCGCAGCAGCTCAAAAGCTGAACTACCGCCTGCCTCAGCGCAAAAAACAGCGCGAAAAAAAGGCCAGCAACATGCTTCTCGTTCTGACGCCCACGCTCACCAACCAGTACTATGCCGAGCTGATCCAGGCCATCGAGGACTATGCCGACACGCTGGATTACCGCGTCATCGTCTGCAACACCTTCCGCAAGCCGGATCTGGAAAAGTTCTATCTCGACACTTTTGTCGGCGCGCATGTGGACGGTATCATCTATACTTTTCTGCCCAGCTTCCCGCGCCTGGTGGAGCAGATCTCCTCGTCCACACCCACGGTCATCATCGGGGAAAAGCTGGACGACCTGTCCATCTGCTCCATCGAGCTGAGCAACGTGAACGCAGGCGCCATGCTGGCCGAGCATTTGTATCAGCTGGGCCACCGCAAGCTGGTGTTCATCTCCACGCCGTTCAACCAACTGACACTGGCGCGTGAGCAGCGCCTGGAGGGAATCCGCAAGCAGTTGGAGCTGCACGGTGTGACGGATGGACTGGAGGTGCTGGTGGCCGACCGCCAGGCCGAGGCAGACAGCCAGGATGACGGCCTGCCCTACGAATATTCGGTTGGGCGGCAGCTCACGGCGGAGCTGATCCGGCGTGAGAGCATGGCCACAGCCCTCATCGGCGTGAATGATATGACGGCGCTCGGCATTCTGAGCGAGCTTGCAGCCCAAGGTCTGCGCGTACCGCGTGATTTTTCGGTGTGTGGCTTCGACAACATTTTTTCTTCCAGCATCACCACGCCGGGCCTCACCACCATTGACCATCATCTTCGCACCCGCTGCCAGGCGGCGGTGGATATGGTCATCACACAGAGCACGCCTTCGCGCATCCCCACTCCCTTCGTGAATAAAATCGAATACACGCCGCAGCTCATCGTACGCAGTTCCACCGGGCAAAGCCCGACGCACCGCAGCAGCGAAAAAATCTGAATTTGCCGCAGGGCGCGGCGCCCTTCTATACATTCAAAAAAAACACCGGTCGCAAAGACCGGTGTTTTTTATCATGCAGCCAAAACGCACGTCCGCTTTTCAAACAATTCACCCAATAATAATTATTTATTTTCAATAATGTGTTGACAAATAATATTATACACAATATAATATTGTCAACGGAATAAATCATCCGGAATGCCGGGCGGCCGGGGCCGTGCAACCCCGGCCGCCCACGCAACAGAAACGGAGTGAAAGACGATATGGCTTTTAACACAGGAGCAGCCCTGATGGATGCCCTGGTGCTGAGCGTCGTGGCCAGTGAAAGCACATACGGCTACAAGATCACGCAGGATGTGCGCAGTGTGATGGAGGTATCCGAGAGCACCCTCTACCCGGTGCTGCGGCGTCTGCAGAAGAGCGAGTGCCTGGAGACCTACGACCGTGAATTCGCAGGCCGTAACCGCCGCTATTACAGCATCACGGAAAAGGGGTGCGAGCAGTTGGAAACGTACCGCCGTGAGTGGACGGAGTATAAAGCGAAGATCGACAACGTATTGTTCGGAGGAATCAGTAATGAATAGAGCGGAGTTTATGGCGGCCCTGGAAGCCCAGCTGCGCGATATCACCACAGAGGAGCGCGACGAAGCGCTGAAATTCTACAACGAATATCTGGATGAAGCAGGCCCGGAGAACGAGGCCGCTGTGCTGGCCGAGCTGGGCAGCCCCCAAAAGGTGGCCTGCATCATTCGCGCAAACTGCGGCTTCGGCGTACCCGCCGTGCGTGATGCAGCGGAAAAAAGCACCGCTCCGGAAAAGCCGGAACAGGCGCCCGTTCCGGAGCTTACACTGGACGGCCCGGACTGGCAGGCGTCCCAGGCCCCGGCGCAGGAAACAGAACGCTCTTGGGCCGAAGGCCAGCGCGCGGACGAGGAAGCTCCGGACGGTTTTCCGAATGCGCAGGCGGCGGACGGCGCGCAGCACGGCCCTGCCTATGCATACAGCTATCCCCAAGACGGCGCGCACCGCGAAAACGGCGGACGCTCCGCCTCCAACCGCACGCTCTGGGTCATCCTGCTCATTCTCACCTGTCCCATCTGGATCGGCCTCATCGGCGGCCTGTTCGGCGGCGTAGTGGGCATCGTCGGCGGGCTGTGCGGCATTGCGTTCGCGGGCTTTGCCACAATGATCGCGGGCGTGGCGGCTTTCGGCGGCGGCGTTGGGCTGCTGTTCACATCCGTTCCCAGTGGTATCCTGACGATGGGTCTCAGCCTGCTGTGCATCTCCATCGGCGCGCTGCTGGGCGCGGGTACGGTATGGGTCGTGGCCAAGGCCGGTCCGGCGCTCTTCCGTGCCGTCGGTTCGCTGTGCCGCACCCTGTTTGGGAAAGTGAGGTAAGACGGCGATGACAAAATTCATAAAAACACTGCTGAGCATTGCGGGCGGCTGCCTTGTATTGGGCATCATACTCTCTATCGTGGGCCTGTGCCTGGGCGGACGGCTTACCAGTATCCGCGTCGGCTGGGACAACGGCCCCCGTGTCTATTACACCGACGCTTTTACCGACGGTGAATTCGGCATGTTCCGGGCAGACGCCTCCGGCGCTCCCTCCGCCCCTGGTGCGCCCTCCCCCTCCAGCTCCGGCTCCGTCCCCACCGGCAGCGTGCGGGAACTGGAAATCGATATCTCCACGGCAGAGGTCGTCATTCAGCCGGGTGACGCGTATGACCTGCAGGTCTCCGGCAGCCCGCGTTATGAGTCCAGGGTCTCAGGCGGGGTGTGGACGATTAAGACGACCGGCGACTGGCAGCTGCGCAACTGGGAAAACGTAAAATTTTTCATCACGGTTCCCCGGGACACCGTGTTTGACGAGGTGGAGCTTTCCATCGGCGCGGGCACGCTGAAGGCGGACGGCTTGGCCTGCCGCACAGCCGACCTTGAGGTGGGCGCGGGCGAGATGACCGTAAAAAATCTCACCTGCACACAGGAGAGCAGCCTGGATGTCGGCATGGGTAAGCTGACCATCGACGGCGGCAGCCTGGACGGCAAAAACGAGGTATCCTGCGGCATGGGCGTCGCCGAGGTGGCCGTCTCCCGGCCGGCGGACTACGGCTACGCGCTGGAGAGCGGCATGGGTTCCGTGACCATCGACGACTATTCTCATTCCGGCATGGGCGTCGAGCTGGAAGTAAACCGCAGCGCGGCCACATTTTATGACATCGAATGCGGCATGGGCGAAGTAACGATCACATTCAACTGACAACAGGAGGAAATGACTGATGGACCAGAAACGTTTGTATAAAGCCCGCGGCCACCGTATGGTATGCGGCGTGTGCGGCGGCATCGCGGAATATTTCGGCGTAGACCCAACCATCGTACGGCTGGCGTTCGTGCTGCTGTGCTTCGGCTGGGGCTCGGGCCTGCTGGCCTATATCGTAGCCGCGCTCATTATGCCAGAGCCGCCCTACGACCCCAACGATGTACGTCCATAACAGCTGAAATGCAGCGGCCCGCGCCGGGGTGTACCGGTGCGGGCCGCTTTGCTTTACGCTTTGGACGAACGGCCTTACTCCGCCGCCAGACGGGCAAGGTCCTCTTTCGTCAGTCTCCATGTTGTCCATTCATCCATCGGCTTTGCGCCAAGGCTCTTATAGAACTCCTGGCTGGGGGTGTTCCAGTTCAGACAGCACCACTCCATGCGGCCGCAGTTTTCCGCCGCGGCGATCTTGAACAGCTCGCGGATGAGCCGCTTGCCGTAACCGGCCTTACGGTATTCGGGATACAGGAAAAGATCCTCCAGATAGAGGCCTTTTGTACCGATAAACGTGGAATAGTTGTAAAAGTACAGCGCGTATCCAATGACCTTGCCGTCCAGCTCTGCCAGCAGGCAGCGGGTGACGTGTTCGTCGAACATCGCATGCCGGATGGTCTCTTCGGTAGCAACGACTTCGTCGCTCATCTTTTCGTATTCCGCAATGCCGCGGATCAGCTCCAGAATGGTGCCGCAGTCCTCGGGCCGGGCGGGGCGGATGCTAAATTGTGCCATAGGTTTTTGTCCTCCTGTTTCGTTGGGGTGGTAAAACATATATGCGCAAAAAAGAAGCCGGCTGCCGCCGGCTTCTTCGCACAGGCTTTGCTGATAAACGCGGTTTAAACGGATTCCCGAATCTTGGACGGGCTGTATGTCTTGACGGCGGAGGCATCCTCCGTCACGGCATAGGCCGCAGTCTCCTCCTCCACTTTGTCCGAGAACGCGGCCGAAGTGATCTCGCTGAGGATGGTCGTTTTGTAATTCGCGGTGAAATCGTCATTGTCCTCGTAGTTGGCGATTTTCTGATAGATCATCGGAACACTGTAACCGTCGTACACGCCGGCGGCGCCCACCTCAGCGGCGACGACCCCCTGCACGAATTCCTCGGAATAGCTGGTGGATTCCGCGGTGAGGAAGCTTTTGGACATATACGACGACGCGGTGTCCTCGGCATACTCGCGGCCGCAGATCTCAAACGCCTTTTCCAGCGTTTCGGGGCCAAGCTCATCCATGGAACCGCCCGCGTTCAGGTCGTCGGCAAGCTGGGCCGCCAGTGCGTTCAGCTCTTCCAGCTTTTCGTCAGGCAGCGCGGCGGAATCCGCATCCGTAGTTGGCAGCACCAGCGTCTGGATGCGGGAATAGGTCTCGTCCATGTACTTTTTGGCCTCGGCGTCGGTGATCTTGTCCGATTCGCCGTCCTGATACTCAGCCAGCAGCTTTTCATACTTCGCTTCGCATTCATAGAAGCGGCGGTAGTTTTCCCGCCCAATGCCGTTGGCCGCCAGCAGGGCTTCGTTGTTGGCCCAGATGGTATCGAGCTGGCTGTCGATGGACGCCTGCTCCTCCTCGGTGAAGGTAAGGCCCGCTTCCGCAAAGGCTTTTTCCACCCAGACATAACGTTTTGCGGAGGCCACCGTCTCGTTGTGGATCCATTCCTCAGCTTTCACGCCCTCGATCTCGCTTTTCAGTACCTTGGCGCTTTTATCCTCCAGCTTGCTTTTTGCGCTGGAATACGCCTGATACTGGTACATCAGGTACAGGCCCGCGGGGATATCCTCGCCCTCCACCGTCATCACGACGGCGGGCGTGGTGAACTTACAGGCAGCCATGGAAAGGGCCAACGCCGCGCACAGCAGCAGGCCGGTGAATTTTTTCAGCTTCAATGTGTTTCCCTCCGCGCGGGCGCCGCTTCGGCCGCGGCCTTCACCCGCAATGATACAACAAATTATACCGCGTTGCGCGGCCGTTGGCAAGTGCCGGGCAAAACTTTCGGCCCCGGAGCGCGTTACTGCGGCCGCTCCAGCTCCGCCATTTTGTCGAACACGGCATTCATCACGTCCAGCGGCTTTTCGCCGGGCAGGATGCGCACCGAAAGGTACGGCTTGCCGGAAGCGTTCACCAGCAGGCGGCGGCCCATATCCTTGAGCAGGGGCTTGAGCGTGGCGAGGTCCAGCTTATCGGAATACAGAATGAGCGTATCCCGGTTTTGTGTGATCTCGTAGATGCCAAGCTTTGCAGCCACCACCCGCACCAGGCTGATGTCGATAAGCCCCTGCACGCTTTTGGGCACAGGACCGTAACGGTCCGTCAGCTCGTCCAGCACGTCGTCCGCGCCGGGGCGGTCGTCGATGGCGGCAATGCGCTTGTACGCCTCAATGCGTCCGGCGGCGTCCGGGATGTATTTTTCAGGGATGTAGGCGTCCACGGTGATGTCAATGAGGCAATCGCTCTTATCCGCCTGAACAGCCTCTCCCTTTTCGGCGGCGATGGCCTGGTTCAGCAGCTTGACATACATCTCATAGCCCACAGCCTCCATGTGGCCGTGCTGGCTCTGCCCCAACAGGTTGCCCGCGCCGCGGATCTGCAGATCGCGCATGGCGATGCGGAAGCCGGAGCCGAAGCTTGTGAACTCCCGGATGGCGGAAAGACGCTTGGCTGCAATGTCCGTGAGCACTTTATCCCGCCGGAACGTGAAATAGGCGTAGGCCTTGCGGCCCGAGCGGCCCACGCGGCCGCGGATCTGGTACAGCTGGGCAAGACCCATGCGGTCCGCGTCCTCTATGATGAGCGTGTTGCAGTTGCGCACGTCCACGCCTGTCTCGATGAGCGTGGTGCACACCAAGACATCGATCTCGCCGTCCAGCAGCTTCTGCCATACCCCCGAAAGCGTGGCCTCGTCCATACGGCCGTGGGCCGTGGCGATGCGCGCGCCGGGCAAAAGCTCCGCCAGCTTTGCCGCACACTGGTCGATGGTATCGATGCGGTTGTGGATATAATACGCCTGGCCGCCGCGGTCCAGCTCGCGCCGCAGGGCCTCGGCCACCACGCCCGCGTCGTATTCCATCACATAGGTCTCGATGGGGCGGCGCTCAAAGGGCGGCTCTTCGATGGTGCTCATGTCCCGCAGGCCGCTCATCGCCATGTTCAGCGTGCGCGGGATGGGCGTAGCCGAAAGCGTCAGCATGTCCACGCCGATGAAATTTTCCTTCAGCTTTTCCTTGTGCTTGACGCCGAAGCGCTGCTCCTCGTCGATGATGACAAGGCCCAGATCGTGAAATTTCACATCCTTCTGCAGCATACGGTGGGTGCCCACCACCACATCCACAGTACCCGCGGCAAGGCCCTTAATGGTCTCTTTCTGCTGGCGGGCGCTGGCAAAGCGGGAGAGCAGCCCCGCTTTGACAGGGAACGCCTCCATGCGGGAGAGAATGGTGGTGTAGTGCTGCCACGCCAGGATCGTGGTAGGCACCAGCACGGCCACCTGCTTGCCGCCCATGATGCACTTGAACGCGGCGCGCAGCGCCACCTCCGTTTTGCCCACGCCCACGTCGCCGCACAGCAGGCGGTCCATCGGGTGGGGCTTTTCCATGTCTTTTTTTATTTCGGCCGCGCTGGTGAGCTGGTCGGCCGTTTCGTCGTATTCAAAACGCGTTTCAAAATCCCGCTGCCACTCGTTGTCCTCGGGGAACGCATAGCCCTGGGCCTGCTGGCGCCGGGCATACAAAGCGATCAGCTCTTTTGCCATCTCCTGCGTGGCCTTGCGCACGCGGCTTTTGGTTTTGTTCCACGCGTCGCCGCCCAGCTTCGAGAGCTTGACGCGCTCGCCGTCGCCGGGAGCTGTATAGCGGCTGATAAGGTCCAGTTGGGTAACGGGCACATACAGCGTGTCCGCTTTGTCGTAGTTGATTTTGATGTAATCCTTCACCACGCCCTGCAGGTCCAGCCTCTGGATGCCCGCATATACCCCGATGCCGTGGTTCTGGTGCACCACATAATCGCCGGGCGTGATGTCCGACAGGCTGGAAAGGCCCTTGTTCTTTGCCCTGGCCTTCTGCGGCGCGGCCGCGTTGTGGCGGCGGCTGGTGAACACAGCGAACTTGGCGAAGGGGTAATCCGCGCCCGCGTTCAGGTGGCCTTCAAACACACCCACGCTGCCCGGCGCAAGGGACGGCGGTTCCTTATGATACGCCTGGGCGGAAAAGCCCGCGGCGGCAAGGTCCCGCGCAAGCGCGGCGGCCGCGCGCTGCGTGCCCGCCAGCACTGCCACGGCATACTTTTGTGCCGTGAGCGGGCGCAGGTCGTCGGCCAGCGCGCTCACCTCGCCGCCCCAGGGCGGCAGGCTGTGGGTCTGGGCGTTGACGGTATCCGCCAGTTTCAGGTCCGGGATGGTGCGGGCAAAATTTTCACACACCACGGCATGCCGCTTCTCCGTCTCGTGCAGCAGATACGCGGTGTCCTCGTAGAAACGGTCCAGCCCGGGGGCCAGCACACCCTCTTCCAACAGGCCCTTGAACGCCTCTCCGAAGCGGAACTCCACGCCTTTGGCGGCCTCGCGCACGGCGCTTGGCTCGTTGAGGAACACGATGGGCGCGTCGAAATATTCAAAGATCGTCGCCGGCTTTTCGTACCGCAGCGCCAGATATTTGTCCATGGCGGCGGGCATCGTACCCGCGTCCAGCGCCTTGAGGTCGCCGTCCATGGCGTCGGCCAAAGCTTCCGCATAGGCGGGCTTTGCCTTGGAAAGCGCCGTGCGCAGCAGCCTTGCGGCGGCCTCGGTGTCTCCGAACAGCACTTCCCGGGCCGGGGAAAGATAAATTTTTTTCACCGCCCCTTCCCGCCGCTGGGAAACAAGGTCAAAGCTGTGGATGCTGTCCACCTCGTCGCCCCAAAACTCCAGGCGGTGGGGCTTCTGCATGTCGGGCGCGTAAATATCCACAATACCGCCGCGCACCGAAAACTGGCCCGGGCCGTCCACCTGGAAGCGGCGCAGATACCCCGCGCCGAACAGCCGCTCGATGAGCACGTCCATGGAGATAGCCATTCCCTGCTTCACCGTGAGAGTGTTGCCGCAGAATTCCTGTTTGGGCGTTGTATATTGCAGCACGGCCTCCACGGGCGCGCACGCAACGCTCGTGCGGCCGCCCACCAGGTTGCCCAGCACGGCAAGGCGCCGGTACTCGTATTCATGGCTCTGGCCTTCCACGGGGCGCAGCACATAATCCCGCGCGGGGAATACCTCGGCCCGCCGGCCGAACACGGCGGCGTCCTCCGCAAAGCGTGTGGCGTCGGCCTCGCCCGCGCACACCACCAGCGCGGAACGGCCCGTATCCTCGCACAGTGCGGCCAGCATCTGGGCGCGGGCCGTGGGCGGCATACCGAACAGGGCCACCACAGCGGGCTTCGCGCCCGCCATGCCCGCCAGCAGCCGTTTGTATTCAGGTGTTTGTTTCAGGGGAGCAGTCAGCATGAAAAAACCTCTCTGCGCCAAAGGCGGCTATATCGTCAAATAAAGAAAAAAACATACGCACAGCGCCGCCACGCCCACGCACAAAACGAGTGCCAGCGCCAACGGCCCCTCGCGGTAGGCCCGCGTCTCAGCGGCAGGCGTACGGCGCAGATGCACCACGGCCGCCAGAACGGAAGCCACACCCAGGCCCAGCGCAGCCGCGGGCACGAACACGGTGCCGGCCAGAAGCGTCAAGATGATAACGCTCTCCGCCAGCACGTCGTCCAGGCCCGTCACATTGCCCGGCAGCAGATACAAAAGCCATGTAGCGCCTGCCCAGGCAGGCACCGCCAGCGCGAACCGCACGGGCCGCGTAAAGCTTTTTGCCAGCAGGCGCTGCTTGTCGCGGCACAGCCACAACCGCGCCGCCGCGCACCACAAAAGCGCCGTCAGGCACACGCCCAGCAGCGGGATAACGGCAAACGTCCATTCGTTGGGCCGCAAAATGCAGCCCAGCGCACCACCCAACACCACGCCGCCCAAAATCAGGCAAGCAAGCTCATACCGGCGCTCCGGCGTCATTTTCTCTTTTTTCTTATCCATTGTACCTCGACATCGCAGTGTCAAACTGCCCTTTCATCATAAGCTCCAGCGCGCCGCAGATATCGTCGTAACGCGCCTCCACGGCCTTTTTCTCAGCCTGCGTCAGTCGGCTCAGCACCCAGTCCGCCAGGTCATACTCCGGACGCGGCTTTTCCCCCACGCCGATCTTTACCCGCGGGAAATCCTGCCCGATGTTCCCAATGATGCTTTTGATGCCGTTGTGCCCGCCCGCCGAGCCCGTTTTCCGGATGCGCAGGCGTCCCGGCGCCAGCGAGATATCGTCGAACAGAACGATGATGCGCTCCGGCGGGACCTTGTAAAAATCCGCCGCCTTGCGCACGGCATCGCCAGAAAGGTTCATAAAGGTCTGCGGCTTCATCAGCAGCACCTTCACGCCCGCCGCCGTGCCCGTGCCCGTCAGCGCGTCGAACTTCGCCTTCGTCACCCTCACGCCCCATTTTTCCGCCACATGGTCCAGCGCGGCGAAGCCCGCGTTATGGCGCGTGCCTTCATATTTTTTGCCCGGGTTGCCCAGGCCCACGATGATCGTATCAATGCTTGTCTGCTTTTTGAAAAACATGGTCTCTCCTGTGGAATGCACAACACGGCGGCACGGCGCACCGCGCCGTGCCGCTGCATTTGTATTGTATTATTTCAGCCGCGCCGCTCACACAAACAGCGTGGAGACGGGCTTGTCGGAATAGATGCGCGCCACTGCCTCGGCCAGCACGGGCGCGACGCTGAGCACCTTGATCTTTTCAATTTGTTTTTCCGGCGGCAGGGCGATGGTGTCCAGCAGCACGACCTCATCCAGCGCGCTGTCCCGGATGCGCCCGATGGCCGGACCGGAGAGCACGCCGTGGGTGGCGCAGGCCGTCACGCTCTTGGCTCCGCGCGCCTTAATGGCGCCGGCCGCATTGCACAGCGTGCCCGCGGTGTCGATCATATCGTCCACGATGACCACGTCCCGGCCTTCCACCTCGCCGATGATGTTCATCACCTCAGAAACATTTGCCCTTGGACGCCGCTTATCCACAATGGCCAGCGGAACGTCCAGCCGTTCGGCAAAGGCACGGGCGCGGGCCACGCTGCCCAGGTCCGGACTGACGACCGTCACGTTGTCATGGTAAGGCTCCGTTTTGCGTGCGAAATAGGGCGTCAGAATGGGCGCACCGTACATATGGTCCACCGGTACGTCGAAAAAGCCCTGGATCTGCGACGCGTGCAGGTCCATGGTCAGCACGCGGTCGGCTCCCGCCGTTACGATCAGGTCCGCCACCAGCTTGGCCGTAATGGGGTCCCGCGCGCGGGATTTCCGGTCCTGCCGGGCGTAGCCGTAATACGGAATGACGGCTGTGATGCGCCCGGCCGACGCGCGCCGGAAAGCGTCCATCATGATGAGCAGCTCCATCAGGTTGCGGTTGACAGGGCTTGAGGTGCTCTGCACCACATAAACGTCGCTGCCGCGCACCGATTCCTGGATGGAGACCTGTATCTCGCCGTCGCTGAAGCGTCCCACTTCGCTGCGTCCCAGCGTGATGCCGAGGCACTCCGCCATTGCCGCCGCCAGAGGCTTGTTGGAATTCCCCGCGAAGATCTTGATATCCTTGCCGTGAAGATTCATACCCGCGCACGTCCTTTCCGCATCGTCCGTCATTCTGTCCTTATTCTGTTTTCAAAGTTTATTTCGAGCCGGCTTCTTCCTTTGCCTGCTGCTTTGCGATGAACTTTTCCAGCTTGCCCTTCGCCCACTGCGGCTTGTTCACCTGCCGCGCCCGGGCAATGCCCAGCGCGCCCGCGGGCACGTCGTCGGTAATGGTGCTGCCCGCCGCGGTGTACGCGCCGTCGCCCACGCTCACGGGCGCCACCAGGTTCGTATTGCAGCCGATGAACGCATAATCCCCGATGGTGTTGCGGTGCTTGGCCGCGCCGTCGTAATTGACGGTGACCACGCCGCAGCCGAAATTGCAGTATTTGCCCACGTCGGAATCGCCCACATAGGTCAGGTGCGAAACGCTGGTGCCCTTGCCCACAGTGGAATTCTTGATCTCCACAAAATCGCCGATGTGCACATTTTCGCACACACGGCTGTCCGGCCGAATATGTGCAAACGGGCCGATGGCCGCGCCGCTCTCGATGACGCTGTCATAACCCTGGCTGGCGTTGAATTTCACGTTCTCGCCCACCGTCACGTTTTCCAGCAGGCTGTTCGGGCCGATGACGCTGCCCGCGCCGATTTTTGTCTCCCCCCGCAGGATGGTGCCCGGCAGGATGACCGCGCCCGGCGCAATCTCTACCGTGTCGTCGATGAGGATGCCGTCGGCGGAATAAAAAACAACGCCCGCGGCCAGGTGCCGCTCAAACGTTGCCTCAAATGCCGCCCGGCGCTGCCGGTATGCTGTTATTGCTTCGTTCTCCATGGACAAACGCCCCCGTTTCTGGTTTGATGTGCGGCGCGCGCAAGGCCCATCCGCAGAGTTCGATACGCTTATCTATAACACTTCTATTTTACGATATTCCGGGCGTTTTGCAAGGGCATCGGCAAAATTGCACCAAAAATTCAAAATTGCGCGATAAAATACAATAAAAAACAGGGAAATAACAGTAGCATTGCCCGCCGCTTTTTGTTATAATGATGTGTGCAAATGGACAAGTTTTTTGTTCATTCGTGCACGGGAATGGGTTTTGGGCTTTCCCGTGCACAAAAAAATTTGGAGGTAGAGAAATTTGAGTGACAAAAAATACCTGTACCTGTTCAGTGAAGGGAACAAGGACATGCGTGAGATCCTCGGCGGCAAGGGCGCTAACCTTGCCGAGATGACCAATGCCGGCATGCCTGTTCCCCAGGGCTTCACCATCAGCACCGAGGCCTGCACCCAGTATTACAACGACGGCCGCCAGATCAACGAAGGCATCATGGCCGACATCTACGAGTATATCGGCAAGATGGAGGAGATCGTCGGCAAGAAGTTCGGCGACCCCGCCAACCCCCTGCTGGTTTCCGTCCGTTCGGGCGCGCGCGCTTCCATGCCCGGTATGATGGATACCATCCTCAACCTGGGCCTGAACGACGAAGTTGTTGAGGGTCTGGCCAAAAAGACGGGCAACCCCCGCTTCGCCTATGACAGCTACCGCCGCTTTGTGCAGATGTTCAGCGACGTTGTCATGGAGATGAACAAAAGCGAATTCGAAAAGATCATCGACGAGATGAAGGAAGCCAAGGGCGTCACCCAGGACGTGGAGCTGGACGCCGACGACATGAAGGCTCTTGTTGCCAAATTCAAATCTCTCTACAAGGAAAAAATGGGCGCGGACTTCCCCACCGACCCGAAGACGCAGCTCATCGAGGCCGTTAAGGCCGTGTTCCGCAGCTGGGACAACCCCCGCGCCAACACCTACCGCCGCATGAACGAGATTCCCTACGACTGGGGCACCGCCGTCAACGTACAGGCCATGGTGTTCGGCAACTCCGGCGAGAACTCCGGCACGGGCGTGGCGTTCACCCGCAACCCCGCCACCGGCGAGAAGGCCCTGTTCGGCGAATACCTCATCAACGCCCAGGGCGAGGACGTGGTGGCCGGCATCCGTACGCCGTCCCCCATCAGCCACCTGAAAGACCAGATGCCTGAGGTCTACGACCAGTTCGTGACCATCGCCACCAAGCTTGAGAACCACTATCGCGACATGCAGGACATGGAGTTCACCATCGAGGACGGCAAGCTGTATATGCTGCAGACGCGCAACGGCAAGCGCACCGCCGCCGCCGCGCTGAAGATCGCCGTGGACCTGGTGGACGAGGGCATGATTACCGAAAAGGAAGCCGTGCTGCGCGTGGAGCCCAAGCAGTTGGACAGCCTGCTGCATCCGCAGTTTGACCCGGCCGCGCTGAAGGCCGCCGCCGTCATCGGCAAGGGCCTGGCCGCCTCTCCGGGCGCCGCCTGCGGCCAGCTGGTGTTCACCGCCGACGAAGCCAAAGAGGCTGTTGAAAGCGGCAAGATGAAGAAGGTCGTTCTGGTCCGTCTGGAGACCAGCCCCGAGGACATCGAAGGCATGGCCGTGGCGCAGGGCATCCTGACGGTGCGCGGCGGCATGACCAGCCACGCGGCCGTTGTGGCCCGCGGTATGGGTACCTGCTGCGTGTCCGGCTGCGGCGACATCGTCGTAGATTACGACAAAAAATGCTTCACGCTTTCCGGCAAGACCTACAGCGAGGGCGACTGGATCTCCATCGACGGCTCCACGGGCAACATCTACGGCGAGGCCGTGCCCACGGTGGAAGCCTCCATCTCCGGCGATTTTGGCCGCTTCATGGGCTGGGCCGACGCCGCGCGCAAGCTGGAAGTGTTTGCCAACGCGGACAACCCCCGCGATGCCAAGCAGGCCGTCGAGTTCGGCGCGGAAGGCATCGGCCTGTGCCGCACCGAGCATATGTTCTTTGAAGCCGACCGCATCAAGGCTGTGCGCGAGATGATCGTAGCCCGCGACGTAGAGGCCCGCAAGGCCGCTTTGGCCAAGGTTCTGCCGTATCAGCAGAGCGATTTCGAGGCCATGTACAAGGTCATGGGTGAGCGCCCGATGACCATCCGCTACCTGGACCCGCCCCTCCACGAGTTCCTGCCCACCAAGGAAGAGGACATCGTTGAGCTGGCAAAGGATCTGGGCATCACCGTGGAGCATCTGCGCAATGTCATCGACAGCCTGCATGAGTTCAACCCGATGATGGGTCACCGCGGCTGCCGCCTGGCCGTTTCTTATCCGGAAATTGCCGAGATGCAGACGACCGCCGTCATCAATGCAGCCATCAACGTCATCAAGGAGTGCGGCTACAACATCGTGCCCCACATCATGATCCCTCTGGTTGGCGAAGTGAAAGAGCTGAAGTTCGTGAAAGACGTTGTTGTTGCAACCGCGGACAAGCTGATTGCTGAGGCCGGTGTGGACATGAAATATGAGGTCGGCACCATGATCGAGATCCCGCGCGCCGCCCTGACGGCCGACGAGATCGCCAAGGAAGCCGAATTCTTCTCCTTCGGCACCAATGACCTGACGCAGATGACTTTCGGCTTCAGCCGCGACGACGCGGGCAAATTCCTCAGCTATTACTACGACAACAAGGTCTACGAGAGCGACCCGTTCGCGCACCTGGACCAAAACGGCGTAGGCAAGCTGGTGGAGATGGCTGCGAAGCTGGGCCGCCAGACCCGTCCGGAGCTGGGCCTCGGCATCTGCGGCGAGCACGGCGGCGACCCGACGAGCGTCGAGTTCTGCCACCGCGTGGGCCTGGACTATGTGAGCTGCTCCCCCTTCCGCGTGCCCATCGCGCGCCTTGCCGCCGCACAGGCTGCTATTAAAAATTAAGGGGGAGTATACACCCCGCTTTTCCATCGTATTTTGATTCAGCAAACCGCCCCTTATATGGCTTGACAGCCATATAAGGGGCGGTTTCTTGTTTGTCTCCGCGGCGCCTGCGCTGTCCGGGCGCAGCGAAGCGTTCAGTATTTTTCCGGGATGCGGACGCTCGCCGCCTTATAAAAATTATAATTCTCCAGCATGTATACCTTGGCTCGCTTTAAAACATGGCGATAACAATCTGCAATGCTGTCCGCAAAGGAAGCGGCGTCGCCTGCGCGCAGATATTGGACCGAAGCGGCAACCCGCCCGTTGAGATCTTCCAGCGCCTGCCTCCTGTCCGTATAGTAAGCAATATAGTACCCCCATTCCGTAAGGCGAAAGGTTTCGGCCAACACGATACGCAGGGGTTCCAATTCGACATGCTTTAAAATCGCCTCAACGATCTCAACGATACAAATGGAATCGGGCATCGCAAATTTTCCATCCAGCTCATCGAGTTCTTTTGCGGCAAACAGCGGCGCTGCAGAAAGCGCCGCGGGGTGGATGATCAGCACCAGTAATTGCAGTGCCTGAAGATACCGCATGGCTTCTTCTGTGCGCCGTGAGCTGAAGATCACCTGGCTTACCCGGGAAGAATCCGGCTCTATTACTACAGTTCCCTTCCCGTTCAGCGTTTTCACAAAGCCCCTTTGCTCCAGCTCCGCCAATGCCTTGCGGACCGTTGATACCGAAACGCCATACTGGCCCGCCAGGGCTTTTTCATGAGGAAGATACGTCCTGCGCGGATACTCCCCGCTGCCGATCTTCTGGTTCAGGTCGCTGATTATCCTCATATAAAAGTAATCTTTACCGCGCAACGGCCGCCATGAAAATGCGGCTTCAGACGGCGGCGGACAATCTGGAGCAGTCTCCGCCAGATGCTTCAGCGTACATTCGATTGAACTTGTGAGCCTTTGATACAGGGCCGTCAGCCGGCCGTGCTTGACGACGGGGTCCGTATCTTTCATGATATCCATGATAACACCTGCAAACGGCACGGAGCCCCGGGGAAAAAAATCATAAAAGCAGGGGCATTGTTCTGTAAAGAACGTTAAATCGTGGTACAGTTCAAATGTTGAATAGAGGTCGCAGAGCAAAGGGCTTCCGCCTATTTTCAATACGTCCCTGTCGAAAGCAGAAAACGCACGCCAGCCGCCGGCTGCGACACCAATGCGCGATACGCGCATCGCCTGTTTATAATGGGGCATCATTTCCAGGCTGCAGTTTTGCGTTGCAAACACCAGAAGCGGCGGAAGGATCAAGGTCCATGTCCGGTATATCTGTACAAGCCCTTCTCTTTTTTTCAAAATATCCCGCAGTATATGCTCCGACCCTGGCATTTTCTCCCCGTCGAGGACGACCGGCGCCAAGCGCGGCTGTATCTCGATCAGTCCATCTTTTTTCAACGCGTCAAAAACCCGGTTGACCGTATACCGGCTTACATGATATTGATCACAAAGCATCCTGGAAGACGGAAGGCTGTTTCCCGGAAGGACCTGGCCGTTTAGAATACGCTGTTTGACCTCATTGTATACAAATGAAAATTTAGTCTCCTGATGTTCCACGCTCCGTCTCCCCCTTCCCGCATCTGTTTTAACCATTCCCTTTCGCCGCAGCTATTTTAAGGATATTATAACCCTTATATCCCTGCTTGTCAGGCCCAAAAGCCAAAGCTATTCGCTTCCCTTACCAATATCATTGTTGCTATGCCCCAAACCGCTCCTTTATACTAATAGATAGAAATTCATTTGTGAAAGAGATTGGTTCCCAATGGAAAAGCAAAAAATCCTGATTGCAGACGATTCCGAAATGAACCGGGCGCTTTTGGTGGATATTCTGGAGGATCAATACGATATCGTCGAAGCCGATAACGGCGCGGCGGCAATTGATCTTCTTACACAGTGCGGCGGAGATTTTTCGCTTCTGCTTCTGGATATCATGATGCCCGAAATGGACGGGTTTGAGGTTTTGGCGTATATAAACAGATATCACCTGAACGATACGCTCGCCGTCATCATGATCTCTGCCGACGACTCCCCCGCCAACATAAAGCGCGCTTACGACCTGGGCGCGTTTGACTATATCAGCCGCCCTTTTGACGCGGCGATCGTGCGCCGCCGCATCTCGAACACGATGCTTTTGTATGCCAGGCAGCGCCACCTTGAAAATATCATCGCCGAACAATTTTACGAGCAGGAGAAAAACAACGACCTCATGATCTCGATCCTCTCTCACATCGTAGAATTCCGCAATGGCGAAAGCGGCCTGCATGTTTTGCACATCAAAACCATCACAGAGCTTTTATTGAAGGAGCTTCTTCGGCATACGGACCGGTATCCTCTCTCTCAAACCGATATCAATTTGATCAGTACCGCGTCATCGCTTCATGACATCGGAAAAATCTCTATTTCAGGGGACATATTGAACAAGCCCGGACGCCTTACTGCCGAGGAGTTCGAAATCATAAAGGGGCATTCGCTGATCGGCGCAAAAATGCTGTCGGAACTGCCGCTTGACCAGCAGGAGGCGCCGCTTGTCAAAGTAGCTTCCGATATCTGCCGCTGGCACCACGAACGATACGACGGCAATGGTTACCCGGACGGCCTGAAGGGAGATGAAATCCCCATTGCCGCCCAGGTGGTTGCCCTGGCAGACGTCTATGACGCTCTGACCAGTGAACGCTGTTATAAAAAAGCGTACTCCCACAGCAAAGCGCTGGAGATGATTTTCGAGGGCCGCTGCGGAGCGTTTGACCCCACCCTTTTGCAGTGCCTGCTGGAAATTTCCGACACACTTGAAAGCGAATTGGGACAAGCGGCGCTTGAGCGGAATGCCAGGCACAGGCGGGACACGAAAGGCCGGATAGACTATGACAATTTACTCGCACGGGAGCACAGCGTCTCTCTGGTGCCGCCGTCATCGGAGACGCTTCAGCTGTTATATACCGATTCGCTGACCGAAGTTTACAACCGCCGCTATTATGACGAACAGTTTCGGGATTCTGACGACATCGAGGCCGTTGTCGTCATCGACGTCGATTCTTTCAAACACATCAACGACCATTACGGGCATCACGCGGGAGATATCGTCCTGCGCCGCATTGCCAAAACGGTCTCATCGTGCGTGCGGAAAACGGACGCCGTGATCCGCTATGGCGGCGATGAATTCGTAATCATTTTCCACCGGCTCCCCGGGGATATTTTCCGGAAAAAGCTGGAAGAGATCCGGGCCGCCGTTGACAGGCTGACGATAGCCGAGCACCCCGGGCTTCACGTTTCCGTAAGCCTCGGCGGGGCATACGGCGTGGGAAAAACAACAGAGCTGTTCGAAACAGCCGACAGGCTTATGTATCAGGCAAAAAAGAGTAAGAACAAAGCCATCGCCGGCTTTGTGAGCACGCAAACGGAAAATACCGGCAAAGGCAAGGATGTCGAGATATGGAGTTAAGAGATTGCTATGCGGAATTCGGCGGAGATTACAAGGAAGTGCTGAGCAGGCTGCAGCGTGAGCAGACCGTCCAGAAATTCGTTCTCAAATTTTTAGACGACAAAAGCTTCAGCTCTCTGGAAACGGCCCTGCAAAACCGGAATTACGAAGAAGCATTGCGCTTTGTCCATACGCTCAAAGGGATCTGCCGGAACCTTTCTTTCACCAGACTGTACGAAAGCAGCAGCCGAATGACAGAAGCGTTTAAGGCCGGAGATTTTGAAAATGCAGCCGCCGGAATGCCGCAGCTCTCCGACGACTATCATCAGATCATCCGTGCAGTTGAAGCCTACAAGACGTGCAGGGAGGGATAGCCGCAGATGGACAGCAGCTTGGCAAAAAAGAATACTACGCGGTTTCTGATATACAGCTTCGTCGGCCTTCTTGTCTTCAGCATGGGTGTTTTTGCCATGCTGGGTGTCTATATGAGCCGGAAAAGCACAAAGACCATCCATGAAGTCGGCGAGATCTATATGTCCGGGATGAGCGAACAGATGGCCCGGCATTTTGAGAACATCATCGAACTGCGGTTTGAGCAGGTCGAAGGCATCGTGTCCGTGGTCCCGTCGAAGATCGCCGACAAGGAAGCCATGTATGCAGATCTCGTATACAGGGCGCAGGTGCGCGGTTTCGAATATCTGGCTCTCTGTACCTCAGACGGCAGATTTGAAACGCTCTGCGGGGAAGCATTCCAGCCGGTCAACCCGCCGCCCTTCGTGGACGCGTTAAGGCGGGGCGAGCAGCGGGTCGCCGTTGGCGTGGACGCCGCCGGCAACGAAGTTGTGCTGTTCGGGATCGACGCGGATTATCCGATGCAGGACGGCGAAGCCTGCACCGGTTTGGTCGCGGCGGTGCCCCTGGAATATATCAGCGATTTTCTTTTTTCAGAAAATCAGGATGCTCTGATCTATTGCCATATCATCCGCCCGGACGGCAGCCTTGTGATCGCCAACTCCAATACGGAGCTGGTTGGATATTTCAGCGCGCTGCCTGCCTCTTCCGCGGCAGGCGGTCCGCTTGAGGGGCTTGACGCGGCGCTGGAAGAACAGAAGGATTACACCGTAACGCTCGACACGGGCGGAAACAGCCTGCAGATCTACGGCAAGCCTTTGCCGCACTCCGAGTGGTACCTCATCTCGGTGATGCCTTACGGCATGTTGGACGAAAGCATCAACGACCTGAGCGCGCAGCGCACCTTCATCACTTTGCTTGCCTGCGGCTCCATCCTGCTTTTCCTGACGCTGATTTTTCTGCGGTACTTTTTCCTGACCCGCCAGCAGCTGCAGGAGCTGGGAAAGGCCCGCCAGGCGGCGCTTGAGGCAAGCAAGGCCAAAAGCGAATTTCTGGCCAATATGAGCCACGATATCCGCACGCCGATGAACGCGATCGTGGGCATGACTGCCATCGCAACGGCGCATATAGACGACCGTAAGCAGGTGCAGAACTGTTTGCGCAAAATCTCGCTGTCGAGCCGGCATTTGCTTGGGCTCATCAACGATGTGCTGGACATGTCCAAAATCGAGAGCGGAAAGCTGACCCTGACGCTGGAAGCAATCTCGTTGAAAGAAGTTGTTGAAGGCGTTGTCGGCATCATACAGCCGCAGATCAAAACCAAAAAGCAAAACTTTGACGTCCATATAGAAAATATCACGGTGGAAAACGTATATTGCGACAGCGTCCGCCTGAACCAGGTTTTGCTGAACCTTTTGTCCAATGCCACCAAATATACGCCCGAGGGTGGCTCCATTCAGCTTTCTCTCTTTGAAGAGGCGTCCCCGCGCGGCGAAAATTTTGTCCGGACGCACCTTAAAGTGAAAGACAACGGGATCGGCATGTCCCCGGAATTTTTGCAAAGGATATACGAATCTTACAGCCGTGCGGATGAAGCCAGAATCCACAAGACCGAAGGAGCCGGCCTTGGAATGGCGATCACAAAATACATCGTGGATGCGATGGGCGGGACCATCGACATTCAGAGTGAACTGAATAAGGGCACTGAATTCCACATCACAATCGACCTTGAAAAGGCCGCCCTTCTGGAAGCCGACATGGTGCTTCCTCCCTGGAACATGCTGGTAGTCGACGACGACGCGGTATTATGCCAGACCGCCGTCAGCGCATTAAAGTCGATCGGAGTAAATGCCGAATCAACGCTGAGCGGAGAAAGCGCGATGAAACGGATCGTTCAGCGCCACCGGCAGCACAATGACTATCAGATCATTCTTTTGGACTGGAAGCTTCCGGATATGGACGGCCTCCAGATCGCCAGGGAGATACGGCGCAGCTTTGGGAGCGAAATCCCGATTCTGTTGATCTCCGCCTACGATTGGACCGAATTTGAGGAAGAGGCGCGTGAGGCCGGCATCAGCGGTTTTATTTCCAAGCCGCTGTTCAAATCCACTTTGTTTTATGGCCTGCGCCAGTATATGGGCCTTGAAGCCACGCATCAGCCTGCATCCAGCCACGGCGCCGGCCTCTCCGGCAGCCGTGTCCTGCTCGCAGAGGACAATGAGCTGAATTGGGAGATTGCAAGTGAACTGCTGTCCGATCTGGGTGTGGAGCTGGAATGGGCGGAAGACGGACAGATCTGTCTGGACAAATTCCGGGAATCGCCGGAGGGTTATTATGATTTTATCCTGATGGATCTCCGGATGCCGCACATGACAGGCTATGAGGCTGCACAGGCGATTCGCGGGCTGAACCGCGCGGATTCGGTGTCGGTCCCCATCATCGCCATGACGGCGGACGCCTTTGCCGAGGACATTCAGCGTTGTCTGGAATGCGGCATGAACGCGCATATCGCAAAGCCCATCGACGTGGCTGAATTGACCCGTCTGCTGAAAAAGCATTCGCGCAAAATATAACAGCAAAAGAGGAACGGCCTGCTCAAAAGC
>ERZ773258.667-NODE-667-length-37548-cov-9.480703_pt1 | contig 37548 bp, 36 predicted proteins | sample MGYA00511962_ERZ773258 | MGnify/ENA primary metagenome ERZ773258 (study PRJEB29015, sample SAMEA2737755) | human gut metagenome | biome: human gut; feature: human-associated habitat; material: faeces | place: China | collected 2012 ... | reverse complement strand
ATCTGCCTTGCTTTGTTGCGTGTTTCCACGCAGATTGTCAAGGAACAAAGCGCACGAATTGCAGGGTCTGTGTATCGCCTGGGTTGATCGTCACCGTCTGCGTGCGGTTGGCCTCGTCGAGCTGGTAGCCCGGTCCACTTTTGATTTCGGTCACCACGACGGTACCGACAATACCGCTGATGCGGATCTCTCCATGTTCGTCTGTCACATAACGGCCATTGCTCGAGATCGTACCGCCCGCGGCATCGACATAGCTGCCGTCAGCGTACGTAATCTCAAACTCCGCCCCCGGCACAGCCTCCTGCGTCGGGGCGCTGCTGTTTTTCTTGATGATCAAATTTCCGAGCGGCTTATTGAGAAACTGTAGATGCACCGTTTCACCACTCTTGATCTGGATATGCTGCGGCGACTCGTCCAGCAAGAACCCAGCCGCGGCCCTGACCTCGCGCACGATGATCGTCACCCCCGGCTCCAAGCCATCCACAAGGATCTCACCCGCAGCGTTCGTTGTATAAATACCGTTGTCGTTGCCGACAAACGTGCCATCACTATAAGTTAATAGGAAATCGGTGTTGGGGATCGGACTGCGCTTGTTGTCATCGCTCAGCTTTGTAATGAGCAAGCTGCCAAACGGTGAGTTGCCAAAGCGGATGATGACCACGTCCTGATCCTCGCCGGAGATCCACACAGTCTGCGGCTCGCTGTCGATGATGTGGTTTCCATCACTGGATACCTCCTCGCAGATATAAGTGCCCTTTTTTAAGCCGGTTACAGTGAAGGCTCCATTGGGCCCGGTCACGTAAGTGCCGATAACGGTACCGCCCGTGCCGCTGGTATTGCCGCTCAAATAACGCAGCTCGAAACGGCAGCCTGGAATGCCTTTTCCTGTTTTGGTGTCATATTTGAAGCCGACCAGCGCACTGAGCGGCACATTGCGGATGATGACGGTCTTGCTGGTATTTTCTTCCAGATAAAATTCTTGTACGGCCTCCCCGTCGAGGAAGCCGAAGCCCTGCGGGCAGGACTCCTCGACGATTTTGTACCAGCCTCGCTCGGCATCCGTCAGGATCACCTTGCCCTCCTCGTTAGAATAGAACACACCGAGATCATGCATCTCGCCGGTGGAGGTGTTGTCGGACGCATAGTAGATGTGCAGCTTTGCACCGGGGAGAGGGTCGGATGTTACGCTGTTCTGTTTCAAAATCGTCAGGGTGGGCTTGATCGCGTTGAAAAAGGTCACCGTGCGGGTGCAGCCGGCCTCCAGATAGATCACCTGCGGGATCTCGGAGAGGATCACATTCGACGGCCCGCCTACCTCTGAGATGCGGTAACTGCCCACGGGGAGGTCCGCCAAAAAGGCGCGGCCCCGCAGGTCTGTTGTGACCGTAGTCTCAAAGCTGCCGTCGATCTGCTCGACCTTATAGGTCATGTCAGGGATGGGGTCCATATTGGCGATGTTCTTCTTCAAAATTTCAAGGCCAGGCTTTTTGTAATCTTGAAAATGGACCTCTGTGGTCTTGCCGGGACGCAGCGCCACGGTCTGTTCTGTGTTGCTCAAGATGTACGGCTCCGGCACGGACTCCTCAGATACGACGTAAACGCCGGGCTCCAGGCCCTCCAGCGTAGCCGATCCGCTCTCACCGATTTTAACAGATGTGGAGTAGGCGCCTGTAACGGACTTGACCGACAGCACGGTGCCGGGCACGGGAGCGCTCGTCTGCGCATCTTCTTTGTAAATGATCATGCTGGGCATAGCGTAGTTGACTGCCGCGACGGTGTATTCGCGATCGCCTTCGGACACATCCACATAGACGCTCTTGGGCGTAGGGTCAAGACAGTATCCAGACGGGGCCGCCGTTTCAACGAAGGTCCAAAGGCCGGTGGCGGCATCCTCAATATGGAGCTCTCCCGATTCGCCGGTCACATCGCTTCCAACGATTTGGCCATTGAAGTAGATACTGTAACGCGCACCGGGCAGGCCCTTCAATGTGCCTGCCGCAGTCTTTTTGAGCGTGATCTTGCCCGTGCCGCCTGTGGGCTGCTCCGGCTGGTCAGGTTTGGCTTCGCCGACCGACAGCTTTCTCGGCCCATAGTAGTTGAAGAACGACTGATTCTTGCGGTTGCTCGAGATCGCAAAAACCGCCCACTTTGCGCTCGCATCCTCCACGATGGACGCTTCAATGCCCTGTGCTTTATATGCTTCGATCTGCTTCAAAAACTCAGCATCCTCAGCCGCCTTTTTCGCAAGAAGATCGTCAATAAGGCTCAGGTATAGCTCGTAGGTGTCTGCGTTGGCGTAACCGCCCGCATCGCCGTCTCCACCGGGTTCGCCTTTGTAGGACTGGTTTTCCCACACATACGTCTGCACGGCCATAAAAAGCTGGCCGACATTGGACGCCTTGCAGTCGTTGAGGTAGGTCATCATCCACTTGACGTTTTCGATGGTCATGGCGTCCATTTCACTGAGGCCGCTGTTCGTGATAGCCGACTGCAATACGGCATCTGCGTCCGCGCCGGAGCCGGACGTCCATGTAAACGAATCGAGGAATGATTTTGTGGCGTAGTGATAGCCGAGGCCGCTGTCCATGCAGTACACGAGCTTACCGTCTGCCAGCGGAGGACGATAGCTGTACGGCGTACCGTTGGCGAGCAAACGTGTGCTCCAATATGCCTGATTCTGTGTGATTTGGATACCAGAGCCGGTCTTCGACGCGGCGAAGGCCGAAGTCGGCAGCAGGCTCAAGATCGTCACCAGCGCGAGCAATAATGGCAAGAACTTTGTCCGAATCTTTTTCAAGGTTATTCCTCCTTTTTGGTAAAAGAAAAGCAGGCCGAGTAAACTCGGTCTGCTTTGTTTGTATATCGTTTAATCTTCAGTTTTTTGCAAGCTGTTCCTCGCAGAACTGCTTCAGGGCGGGAATGTCGTTGACAGCAGTCTCCCAAATAATCTCACGGTTCATGCTGCCATAGCTGTGTGCGACAAGATTTCGCATTCCCTTCATCGGCCCCCACTGCACGCGGCTGCTGGTCACTTTGCGGTATTCTTCGGATAATCCGCCGCTCAGCTCACCAATCTGTAGGATGGAAAATGCAATAGAACGCTGATAATCTGCATCCTGATCAAAGGCCGCAAAGCCGTCTCCGTAGCGTTCGATGGTCTTGCGGATCTCCTCGCAGTAATCGCGGATATGCTGGATGCGCTGGCGGTCAGGCTGCGTCATATACATTCAGTTTCTCCTTCATCACGGTTTCACGGAACATTTCCTCGCTGGGCATTTGCGCACGTTGTTCCAGCACGCTGACAGTAATCAGATCGATTGGCTTTTGCAGCGCCGCTTCAAGGTCGCAATACAGCGCGCCCAAAGAGAGAAGACTGCGCAGGTTCGTTCCGCTGGTATCGACCAGTAGGTCGATATCGCTGTCCTCACGGGCTTCACCTCTTGCGTAAGAGCCAAAGAGGAATACCGCTTTCACACCGTACTGCTTTGCCACCGGCGCGATTCGCTGCTGAATTTCGTAGATTGAATAAATCATAAGCACTCCTCCTTCGGGTTTATTATATCCGACAGCTAACAAAATGTCTACGTTTTAGTAAATTGTCCTCAAATGAGGTCTACCGTGGACAGACCTCATTTGTCAAGTACAAATTCCTGCCGGAGGGCATATCAGGCTGAGTTTCCAAAGCACGGAAATAGTAGCAGACCATTTCCACGCAAAACTTGGTTGACAACCGTATACCTTTCTGCTATGCTGGCCTCAGATAGGTATACAGCCGTATACCGAAAGGAGGAATGTCCTGTGTCCTGCAATCTGACCGACGCGGAGTGGAAGCTGATGCACCGTCTCTGGGATAGTGCGCCGCAAACCATCACACAGCTCACCGCCGCCCTGCGAGAGGAAACCAGATGGGAGAAGCACACCGTCATCACTATGCTCTCGCGGCTGGAGGCCAAGGGCGCGGTGCGTCACGAGGAGGGCGCGCGTGCCAAGAAGTTTTATCCTACCGTCAAGCAGGGCGACGCCGCCCGCGCCGAGACCGAGAGCTTCCTCGGCAAGGTCTACGGCGGGAGCCTCGGGCTGATGATGAGTGCCATGGTCGAGGGCTGCGCGCTCACGCGCGAGGACATCGACGAGCTGTCCGCCATTTTGGAGCAAGCGGGAGGGAACTCAAAATGAAAGAAAATCTGCTCACTTCCTCTGTTTTGATCCTTGCGCTGCTGGCACTGCGGCGGCTGTTCCGCCGCACCATCTCGCGCCGCATGCAGTACACTCTCTGGGCGCTGGTGCTCGTGCGGCTGCTTGTGCCGCTGAACGTCGGCACGCTGGCACACAATGTGCTCTCTGCCGCTGAGCCGGTGCAGACCGCCGTGGAAAAGCGGCTGGAAACGCCCGTCCTGTACATGCAGGACGGTACGGAGCGCCACCCCGCTCAGCTTTTGTCCGGCGAGGAGTCGCAGGGTGACCCGCAGTCTCCACCGTCCGACGCAGCGCAGAGCTCCCCTTCCGACGAATACTCTATCGTGACACCGACCTACCGTGCTGTCGCGCTCTCCGAAGCGCTCACCTATGTTTGGTACGCCGGTATGCTGATCGTGGGTGCGTGGTTCCTTTTCACCAATCTGCGCTTTGCCCGCGCGCTACGCAAGGCGCGCACGCCTTACAGCGTCGAGGGCTGCCGCTATCCAGTCTACCTCGTGTCCGCGCTGCCCTCGCCGTGCCTCTTCGGCGTTCTGCGCCCCGCCATCTATCTCAACAACGCGGCGGCCGCCTCGCCCGAATTGCTACGCTTCGTGCTCGCGCACGAGCAGACCCACGCGCGGCACTTAGACCCACTGTGGTCGCTGCTGCGCGGTCTGTGTCTGACCGTCTACTGGTTCGACCCACTCGTGTGGCTCGCGGCGGTGCTCTCGCGCGAGGACGGCGAGCTTGCCTGCGACGAGGGGACGCTCCGCGCGCTCGGCGCGGACGAGCGCACCGCCTACGGAAAAGCCCTGCTCTCGCTCGTGCCCGTGTGCACCAAGCCGCAAAACCCGCTCCTCGGCGCGACGACCATGACCGGCGGTAAAAAGAGTCTCAAGGAGCGCGTCACCCGCATTGCGGAGAACCGGCAGGCGAAGACCGCGGCGGTGTTCGCCGCCGTCGCGCTCGCGGCGCTCGTGTGCGCGGTGAGCTTCACCGGCGCGCCGGATACGCCGCCTGAGGTCACGCAGGAGTGGTACGACGCGGGCTTTTCTACCGAAGATGCACAAGCCTGTCTCGAGTTCCTCGACTGGGCGACAGGCTTCGACGGGGACAATGCGACCGGCGCTTCATGGATGGCTGATGGGGAAGCAAGCCTGAACGCGCTTGAACCGCAGGCAGAGTTTGCCCGTGTGGTGCGGAGCATCCGCATGGAGGAGCTTTCTCCGTTCATGGACTCCGACGAGAAAACGCTTTATACGCTCGGCTTCAACGACGGACGCGCAAACTACGGCTTTGGGCTGCACGAGAGCGGGCAAATTACGCTAATCGCCCCCAAAGAGGTTGAAGGTGAGACACGCCTCTACAAAACATCCGTCGCCGTCGTGAATAACGCGGAACTGACGCAATTCCTGCACCGGCTGCTCCGTCCCGCGCTCTCCGACAATTTGACAGAGGCCGAGCGCAGCGTCATCGACGAATTTCTGCACTGGGCGCAAGCTCTGCGCGCAGTGGACATTCTCAACCTGCAATTCCGCGATGGCAGCAGCTCGCGCTTCCTCGTCGATGCAGAGCTGACCGCACTTTCGGCGCAGCTCGTGCCCGCCCTCAACGCCCTCACCGAAGCAGAGCTTTACACGCAGCGCGGCTACGGAGACTCCGCATACTACACGCTCACGGTGAATATGCGGGACGGTACACAATACAGTTTTTTCTGCGGCTTCGACTGCGTGCGGCTCCTGCATCCCACCTTTGAGCCGGGGCTCTCCTCAAGCTATCCCAGCGACCGTCAAACGCTCTGGATTGACAGTCCCGCGCTGATGGCGTGTATCAACACCCTCCATTCCCCGCCTACGCTGCTGCCAGACCTTGAGACCGTCGACCCGACGCCGCTCACGGACATCCTTCCCGCGCGGAAGCCGTGGCTGACCATTCCCCTTGCAGGGAAGGCGCAGCGCATTGCCGACCGCCGCATCCCCTCCGATTCCCTTGACTGGCTCATACAGGTGGACATGGACGGCGACGGCGTGTGTGAGATCATCAACAGCTCTCCCAACTTCCCCGCGATCTACTACAAACGCGGCGGTCAGCTCTACGGCGTCGACCTCAAGTCCGTCATCACCGCCGCGTGGCAGGAGCTGAACTGTTGGGACTACACATCCGCCGCTCCCGACAGCCGTTCGGTCCTCTTCTGCGGCTTGTCTGCGGGCAACGCTCCCGGCGATGGGGTCAACTTCACGCGCTATCTCTATTTCGACGGTGAAAATCTGCTGCTCTACAAGCCCGACCGCAGCCACACCGACCACATCGCCGACGCGACGCTTGCCGACCCAAGTATTCCCGCTGAGGTCGCTGCGCGGGCAAAGCAGCTTGTCCGGCAGCGGTACGACACCCTTGCGGGCAGCGCCGCGCAGTACGACGACTGGTACACGAGCGTCTCCTTCCTCGACGTGGAGACCCGCTACGCGGGTCTGACGCCGGAGGTCTATTGCTTCAGCCAGCATTACCACGCGCAAAAGCCGGAAAAAATCGTGCTTGCGGGCGGCACAGAGGTGGACGAGGACGGCTGGGCTGTTTTGGACGGCGACACGGTTTTGGACGGTCCCTATATCGTCTGCCTTATGGACGGCGGCGCACGGCGTATTTTAGAGGGCAGCATGAGCGGCGATTGCAGCACGGGCAGCCCCGCTTATTATGCCGATCTGACCGCGCTGCTGGCGAAAAACAATGTCCTCCGCCCCGACGCTCTGGACGGCGGCAGACTGAACGAGGTGATGAGCAGCAGCGGCATCAGCTTCCTCAACTGGTTGGGTCAATACGACGACACCGAGCAGGATCGCGCGCTCGAAAGGCTGAGCGCCTACCGCGCCTCGCTCACCGACAGCTACGACCTCGATATGTTCTCCCGCATCGTCGCCTATTTGCTCGGCGACCGTGATGGCCTGACCGACGCGGGCCGCACCGCACAGGCGCGTTTCCGCGCAATGTTTGGATAAACGTCTGGAAGAATGGCAAATTTGCGAATTCTTTCGAGAAACTGTAGCTAAATTGTCCATAAAAAAGCAAAGGGCTGTAGCGATTTTTATTTCGCTACAGCCCCAGTTTTGATAATGGTCACATATATTATTGCAATACTGCATTGGCTTTTACAAGGGCATCTTCCTGAACCATCAGCTTAAGGTCACCGATGAGGAGCTGGCCTCCTACGGTCTGGACGACCCCGAGCTGACCGTCCGCGTGGATTATACCGACGACGGGACTTCCGATACCTTCGTTCTGCACATCAGCCGCGCTCCGGAGGAGCGGAAAGAAGCTGCCGACAGCGGCTCGGAGGCGGATACCGCAGACATCACAGACTATACCCGCATCGGCGATTTCAAAATTATCTACCGGCTCTCCGGCAGCAGCTATAAAACGCTGATAGCCGCAGACTATGATGACCTGCGGAATCAGGAAATTTCCCCCGGCGATTTCGGCGAGGTGAACAGCATCGAGGCAACGCTGGAAAATGTGACATGCACGATTGCTTCGCAAAAGGACGGCAAGGCTCTACAGTGTCTCTACCAGGATGAAAAATCGAAATCGATGATCTGCAGAAGGCGCTGGAGGCATTGACCGCCGAGGAGTTTACCTCCGAAAAGGCCACCGGTCAACTGGAGGCCAGCTTGACGCTGCATCTGGGCAACGAGGGTCATCCCGAAGTTATGATCTCTCTGTACCGCTATAATGGCTCCAGTTGTCTCGCCGCCATAGATGGCAAAAGCGTTGCCTATGTACTGCGCAGCGAAGTGGTCGAGCTGATGGAAGCCGTCCGCGCGATCGTGCTGAATTAAGGCCCATTGCATCATCCAAAATAGAAAGATAGCGGAGAATCTTTCAATTTCTTCGCTATCTTTTCTTGTCAGGTGGCTTCAATTCGGATATTTTCGCCTCGGAAGCCTTGCACTGCAACGGCTTGCAAATTTCCAACAAAAAATACTCGCAATTTTTTTGAAGTACTACTGACACAATTCGAACCCCCGTCCGAATTTAACACAAGTATTACTCGTCCAGCTTTTGGAACTCATCCAGCCGCAATTCTCGCTTCAGTTCTTCTTCTGTCGGCAGATAGGTGAAATATTTGGATGCGAAAATCTGGTGATTATCCTCCGGTAAAGTGTACTTTACAACAGCATCACTTTTATCGGCGCAAAGGACAATGCCAATCGGCGGTGTGTCCCCTTCGTTCATCAACTCACGAGTGTAGTAGTTGACGTACATCTGCATCTGACCGAGATCCTGATGCGTAAGCTGTCCCATCTTCAGGTCAATCAACACGAAACATTTTAGGATGTAATTGTAAAACACAAGGTCGATGAAAAAATTCTGACCATCCAGCGTAAACTTCTTCTGTCGTGCTACAAAAGAGAAGCCTCGTCCCAACTCCAGCAGGAAGTGTTGCAGGTGATCAATCAATGCCTGCTCCAATTCTCCCTCATACACATGCGTATCCGGTTGGATTTGCAGAAACTCCATTACATAGGGGTCTTTAATGATTTTTTCATATTCCGATTTCGGCTCCGCTGTTTGTATCTCAGCAGCAACAAGTGATTTATCCTGGCTTGCCAAGATGCGCTGATAGTACATCGTGTGGATCTGCCGTTCAAGCTGCCGGACGCTCCACGCGGATTTCGCGCATTCTTCCGCATAGAAGGATCTCTCCTTCTCATTGGGAACGCGCATCAGTAGTCGGTAGTGCGACCAGCTCAATTCAGGACACAGTGTGTCTCGAATTGGATATGCGCAGTAGAACTGGCGCATTTTTCGCAAATTTGACTCGTCAAATCCTTTCCCGAATTCCGCTGTCAGATGTGCGGACAGGTACTGCAGCAGCTTTTTGCCATATCCTGCGCGGTCATTTTCTCCGCAGGCTTTGTAGATCTGCTCACCGATTTCCCAATAGGCTGTCACCATTGCGGAGTTTACTGCCACACTCAAACTGCGCTGTGCAGACACAATGGAATGGCGGATTGAATGATAGGTTTGCTCTGTTGTAATGTTTGTTTGAAGCTCGTTAACGGCAAACATACTACACATCTGCCGCAAAGTCTACTGAAACATCTGCTGCCCCTGCGTCTGCTCCGAGAAGGGCGGGTCCAAGCGGCGCAGCAGGCCGAACTCTGTTTTTGTCACACAGTCGTTTTCCATGCAGTCTTGACCGTATTTCTCAAAATCCATGTAGCCATCCAGCTCATAGATGGCCTCATCGTCCAGCCCCAGCGTTTCCTGCAATCGATGCTGACCGTAACCGTAGGCGCCCTCCGTGATGCGTTGATAGTTGTCCAGATTTCGCAGGAGTTCACAGGCTCCGCGCAGCGTATCCGGCTTCTCAGCTTCCAGCACGGCGGCGTAGGTCAGAAGCATTCCGTCCTGCTGCCAGATGTCCTCCAAGGCTTCGGCAAAATCGTTGTAATCCTCCACGGCGGGGCAATCCGTGTCGCGGATCAGCTCACCGATGTAAAGCACCTTGAAGTGAATATCACAGAGCATGGCATCCGCGAAAACATCGATATCAAGATAAGGACACTCTGCATAGCCGGCGGATTCAATCAGAGTTTCTTTGGCACTTTATCATTTTAAGGCCATGTTTGCTGCAAATAGTACAGCGCAGTCATTTCTCCTTCGGCTCGTACTTTTCGTGATAATTCGACAGCAGTTTGAAGCAGCTGATGACCATTGCGATGATGACAAACAGCAGTGGGAACGCACACGTAATGGCCAAAAGCTTGGTTGCGTTGATGCCGGAGGTGTTGCCCGTGATACCTGCAACAAAGATGTTGACAAATGCCAGCAACGCCATCACAATGCCCCAGAAGATCTTGGACCATCCCGGGGGCTCCTCGTCGGCAAGGCCTTCGCCCTTGAGCGTAATGGAGGCGATGGTTGTGGTCATCGAATCGCACAGTGTGACGACGGAAAGGAACGCCGTGAAGAGGAAGGCGATATCAAGCACCTTGCTCAGCGGCAGGTTCTCAAAGAAGGCGAACACCGTCGCCTCAACGCCGAGAGCGGACATCGTGTCGTAAATACCGGCGCCGTTTGTCTCCATGTAGATGGCAGCAGAGCCGAAAATGCCGAACCAGATCATGCCGAACGCCCCCGGCAGAACAAATGTGTAAAGGGAGAATTCCTTGAGCGTGCGGCCCTGTGCGATCTTGGCAAAGAACATGCCCATCAGCGGGGTGTAGGCAATGGCAAACGACCAGTAGTTGATCGTCCACCATGTCGGCCACATGGAGGTTGCATTGCCTTCAGCCATCACGCCGAGATAGGTGTCCTGAACGATCCAGTTCTGCGCAAAAAAGCCGAGAGATTCCGTGCTCATAGCGAGCACTTCCTTTGTCTGCGAGACAAAGAGCACATAGATCAGCAGCAGGAAATAGATTTTCGTATTCTTATCCGAGAGCCAGCGCATCCCGCGGCCGATGCCGGAGTAGCTGCCCGCAATAAATACCACCACGATGACCGCGGTAATGATCGCCCAGTGAACCGCCGTGGGCTTGAAATCGGCAAGAATGCCGATGCCGGATCCGAGCTGCATGGCTGCAACACCAAGGCAGGCAGATACGCCGCCTGCAATGCCGAACACGCACAGAAGGTCGACCACATCGCCAATCTTTCCGTTGGCGCGGTTGCCGAGCAGCGGATAGAGACTGGAGGAAACGTTATACGGCAGGCCGACATTGTAAACGCAGACGCCGATCACAATGCCGATGGCACAGTAGTAAGCATACAGCGGCAGTCCCCAGTGCATGTAGCAGGTAGAGATCGCATAGAGCGCGGACAGGCGCGTGCCGCCCTCGCAAAGTCCCGGAATGCCGTTGACATAGTGGGTGATCGGCTCGGCGATTCCCCAGAAAACGATGCCCGTTGCAATGCTGCTGCAAAGGCAGATGACAAACCAGCTCCATTTGCTCATCGTCGGCTTGGCATTTTCGCCGCCGATGCGGATACTGCCGGCTTTCTTGGAAAACAGCGCCCACACCGAGATGATTACCAGCGCGATCGTGACAAGCTGGTATGCCCAGCCAAACCATTCAGCAGCAAAGCCCGAGATGACGTTTTCGACTGCGGCAAAGCCGTCCGGCGTTACAACGCCGAGAATAATGACAAAGAGATAGATGGCGCAAAGAGGGATGAATACGTTTTTTCGAATCGAAAACTTTTTCATGGATCGTTCCTTCTTCTTTGTTTTTTATTTTGATAACAGCGACTTTTTCATTGCCTGATCGATCAGGCAATGCAGAACATCATCTGCCGGACCGCGCACAGCCTGCCGCTTATACGGCATTGTGGGGCGGTTCGGGATCGAATGCTCGATCTCCACGCCGAGGATCTCGGCAAATTCATCGAACCGATCTATGCTCAGCGGCCAGCCGCAAAGCGTGGCGGCAGGTTCTGCGGCAAGGATTGCCTTGGAAGACAGGGCGCCCAGCACGACCCGCGGGCGGCAGATGATCCCGTTTTCCACCTCCATGGAAACGGCAAGGCTGATTTTTGCGATGGTCACCTTGGCGCGCTCACCGAGCTTGGCGAAGGCATTGATATTGTTCTCTGCCGGCATCGGAAGTTCAAAGGCAATGATGGCCTCATCCTCTGCAAGCGCGGTTTTGCCGATGCCGGTGACGAGCCAATCCACAGGCAGGCGGCGAACGCTGCCGGTGCTGTTCATGACCGCCGCCTCGACATCCAAAGCAAGCAGAACGGGATAAATATCACCCGCCGGTGAAGCATTGCCGATGCTGCCGCCCACGGTGCCGCGATTGCGGATCTGGCGCGAGCCGACGTTGCCGCAAGCCTGAGACAGTGCCGGAAAATATTGCTGCACCAGCGCATCCGTTTCAACCTGAGTGTGTGTACACGCAGCGCCGATGCTCACCTTGCCGGCCAGCGAGTTGATTCGCCGCAGCTCTGGCACAGCGGTCAAGCTGATGAGCATTTCCGCATCCCAGACCTTGCCGTTGCGCTTGGCAAGAAAGTCTGTGCAGCCGGAAACGAGATAGGCATCTTTCCCCGGCTTTTGTGCAAGGCAGGAAGCAAGCTCCGGCAGGCTCTTGGGCTGTAAAAAAATCATATCTTTTTTGCCTCCCTCAGTTCCTTTGCCGCGTCAAACACGGCGGCAATGATCTGCTCATACCCCGTGCAGCGGCAGATGTTGCCGGAAAGCGCGGTGCGCACTTCCTCTTCGGTCGGATCGGGATTTTTGAGCAATATCCCCATTGCGCTCATGATCATGCCTGGGGTGCAGTAGCCGCACTGCATAGCAACATGACGGACAAACGCATCCTGCATGATGCTGAGCTTTCCGTTTTCCGCAAGTCCCTCAATGGTTACGATCTCGCGTCCTTCGATCTGCCCGGCAAGCACCAGGCAGGCGTGCACGGCTTCGCCGTCCATCAGGATCGTACAGGCGCCGCATTCTCCTTCTCCGCAGCCTTCTTTGGTGCCGGTAAGGCGAAAGTCCTCGCGCAGAACGTTAACAAGGCGGCGGGCAGGATCCAGATCGCGGGAAACGGGACTGCCATTGAGTGTAAAAGTGATCAGCATTTGCCTTCCCCCTCCTTCTTTTCCTTGATGGCGTTCAGGATGCACGTCGGGTCGAGCGGCAGCATGGAAAGCTCCGTCCCAAGCGCATCGTTCACCGCCGCGATCAGCGCAGGCGCTGTGGGCACAAAGCACGCCTCGCCCACGCTCTTAGCGCCGAACGGGCCGTATTCATCCGGCTGCTCGATAAAGTAAATGTCAAAATTGGGCATATCGCAGGCGCGCGCCACATGATAGCGCTGCAGATCCGCGTTTGTCACACGGCCGCTTTGGCGGTCGATTTTGATCTCTTCGCAGAAAACATAACCGATGCCCTGCTGAACAGCGCTGCCGACCTGCCCGCGGCAGAGTGCGGGGTTAAGCGCTTTGCCCACATCGTGGATGGCAAGATAATCCACGACGCGGCAAAGGCCCGTATAGGTATCGACCTCAACCTCGGCAAAATGTTCCGCCACAGGGCCGGGGTTGGATTCGGGAACGTTTGTGTGCGTGATAAAGAGCGCTTCCTGCCCCATGTTGGCAACATAGTAAGAAACATCGCTGTAGCTGACGCGCCGTTCCGGCTCGCTGACGACAAAGAGCATTCCGTCCTTGTGCCCCAGCTCCTCCGGCTCACAGCTGAGCATTTCGGCGGCATTGATCTCCAGCCGCTTCAGAAGCTTCTCGCAGGCGTCGACGATGGCCTTTCCGAGCACGTAGATCGTTCGGCTCGTATAGCAGCCGTTGTCAAGCGCGTTATACGCGCTGTCACCCTCGGGTAGGTCGACGGTCTCGGGCGGGATGGACAGCACTTCGGCCACCATGTTTTTGAAAATAGCAACCTCGCCGCAGCCGTGGTCGTGCACATTGCAGTTCACGCTCACGGAGGCGTCCTCCTCCATCTTGACGGTCACGGTACCCCAGTCACCCATGCGGGGATAGTAGCCGGAGGTGTGCGTGGCGACCGCCATACCGATACCGCGCAGATAACGCCCCGAGCGGTCCTGCGCGGCAATGCGCGCTTTGCGCTCCTCCCAGCGGAAGCGTTCACGTCCCAGTTCCAGCGCTTCGCGAACGGGCAGGTTTCCAAGGCAGTAGTTTCCAAGGCGGCTGATGGCATAGGGCGGCAGCGCATTGCGCAGGCGCAGCTCAATGGGATCAACTTTGAAGTGACGCGCAGCAGCGTTCATCATGTTTTCTACAATGAGCGCCGCTTCCGGGCCGCCCCATCCGCGGTAACTTCCGGAGCACGGCGTGTTGGTGCAGACGGTGAAACCGTTGTACTCAAGATTCGGCACATCGTAGGTCCAGCTCAGCTTTTTGGAGATGGAGCCAACATAGCTGCCGGAAACGGTTTGATAAGCGCCGGCATCGAGCTGGCAATTTACCTTCAGGCCGGTGATCTTGAGATCCGGGGAAAATTTGATGTAAGTATCGCTCTCGAGCGGATGCTTGAGCATGGTGCAGAGCATCGTCTCCGAGCGGTTGAACCGCAGCATGACCGGACGGCCGACCATCATGGACGCGCAGGCCGCAAGCGGTTCAAGAATAAACTCCTGCTTGCAGCCGAACGAACCGCCCATCGGCGCCTTGATGACACGCACGCGGCTCATGGGCAGTCCCAGCAGCGTTGCAACAAGTGAACGCGCACCAAAGGTCGACTGCGTAGCCGAGTAAACGGTCATCCGCTTTTTCAGCGGCTCATAGTCGGCAAGCGCGCAGTGCGTTTCCATTGTCACATGCGTGATGCGGTGCGCGGAGGAGTGGTGGTGGAACTCTACCCCCTCTGCTTCATCGTAGCTGCCGTATCCGATGACCGGCAGGCGCAGCACATTGTCCGTCTCATGCAGAGGCGGATGCTGCTCCTTCAGCGCTTCTTCCGGGGTGAACACTGCGGGCAGCGGGTCGATCTCTGCGCGGATCAATGCGGCAGCCCGATCGGCGATCGCCTGCGTTTCGGCAACAACTGCGGCAATGCGGTCGCCGACGAAGCGGACATGGCGGGTAAATAGCTGCTCCTGGTCGGACTTTTCCTCATCGGCACGCACGCGTCCGCGGTTATAATATGTCTGCGGCGTGTTGTCCGGCGTCAGGATGGCCAGAACACCCGGCACAGTCTCCGCTGCATGAATGTCCAGCGAGCGGACAATGCCGTGCGCTGCCGGACTGAGCACAAGCTTCATATAAGCCATATTCGGCAGCGCCATATCCTCGGTGAAGGTCATCGCACCGCCGGCTTTTGCCTCAGCGTCGCTTGCAGGAAAGTTCTTTCCAATATACTGATAATCCATTCTCTCACCTCTGTGAAATCGAGTTGTTGCTCAGGCTCCGACCCTCTCAGAACTCCAGCGCACCGATCTCATTTTCCACCAGATCGACAAGCGTGCAATCGCGCACGCGGTCGGTGATGTAAGCGATATCGGGGTAGAGATAACGGTCGTTGTCGACAAATGGCACCGTCTTGCGCACAAAGTCGCGCAGTTTGCCGAGCACCGGTGAAGGTTCAAGCGGCTTGAGGAAATCCATCGCCTGCAGCGCGGTATATATTTCGATGGCGGTGACGTATTGCAGCTTTTTCATGCTGGCGAGCGCCTTTTTTGAAGCATAGTATGCCATGGAGACGGGGTCCTCCTGGTTGGCGCAGGTAGAAATGGAGTCGATCGTCGCAGGGGTGGCAAGGTGCTTGATCTCGTTCATCAAGCCGGCAGCTGTGTACTGCGGGATCATAAAGCCGCTGTTGAGACCGGGATTTGAAACGAGGAAGGCGGGCAGGCCGTCATTCAGGTTGCGATTGACCATGCGGTCTGTGCCGCGCTCGACCACGTTGCCGACGATGGCCGCGGCCATCGCCAGCATATCGGCGTGGGCGCCGACAAAGCTGCCGTCAAAGTTGCCGCACATGAGTGCAACGCCGTCGTTTTCACCTTCGGCAAAAATTTCAGGGTTGTCGCTGATGGAGTGCATTTCGCTCACGATGACGTCATACGCCTCGCTGATAAGCTTTTTACCCGCACCGTGGATGTGAGCCATGGAGCGCATCACATAGGCATCCTGCACCTTGGCGTCGCGGTATTTCTCGCAGATCTCACTGCCGGAGAGCATACGGCGCAGGTTGTTTGCCGCGGCGATCTGCTCGTCGTGCTTCTTGGCGGCATGGATGCGCGGGTCAAGCTCTTTATCGGTGCCGCGCAGCGCCTCGTAGCACAGAGCGCCCGCAATCTCGACATTCTGCATAGTGATGACGCTCTCGTAGAGAGCCAGCAGTGCCATCGCTGTCACGGTGATGGTGCCGTTAAGCATGGACAGGCCTTCTTTATAAGAGAGCTTGAGCGGCGTCAGGCCGTATTTTCCCAGCACCTCATCTGCCGGACGCAGCTCGCCGTGATCGTAGATCTTGCCTTCGCCGATATACGCCATGGCAAGATGCCCCTCCACGCCGAGGTAGCCGACGGAGCCTTCGCCCGGCGCCCAAGGATAGATATCCAGATTGAGCATCTGGCGGATCAGATCGAGCGTTTCGATGCGGATGCCGGAGTGCCCCTTGCCGTCGTTGAGGATCGTCATGAGCATCACAGCGCGCGCCTGCTCACGGTCGAGCGGCTCGCCGACAGCAACAGAGTGCGTGCGCACGATGTTTTCCTGCAAGGTATTTGCATCCTCGGGCGAGATGGTATAGCGGACGTTTTCGCCAAAGCCGGTGGTCACGCCGTAGATGATGCGGCCCTCCTCCAGGAATTTATCGAGCAGTTTGCGGTTGGCCTTCACAGTTTCGACCATTTCCGGGGCAAATTCGACCTTGGCACCGTACTTTGCCACAGCAATGAATTCTTCCAGCGACAGCATGCAATCGGTGATCGTCACGGTCTGAATGCTTCTTGCGTTTTTGACAGACATGTTCATATCATGCGTTCCTCACTTTTCATCTAAATCAGGCTGATGATGGGTTGCCTTTGTTCAATTAAAAGCAAGGTTTGTGCCAAAACTGCACTCTTACGAAAATTGACGAATTGCACAATAATTGAGAACAATTGTGCGCAGAAAAACCCGAAAAAATAGGATTTGCAGCAAAAGTGCAAATCCTATTTGCGCAAATAATTTTTGCAGCAAAAATTATTTGACTTCATACTTTTTAAGGTAATGCTGTAAATTCTGGCGGCTGAGCTTCAATAACGCTGCCGTTCTTGTCAGGTTCCCGCCGCAGAAAGCAAATGCGCGCTCAATAACCTGACGCTCATAGTCAGCGCGCATCGCGCTCAGTCCCGCCGAAAAATCCATTTGCGGCAGAGCGTCCGCCGCCTTAGATATAACAGGCGCTTTTTCCGGCGCGTTTCCCCGTATACCGGGAAAGTACGGCGGCAGGTCGCACTCGTGCAGCGCGCCGCCCTCGCAGACATTGACCGCATAGTCGAGGATGTGGAACAGCTCGCGCACGTTGCCCGGCCAGCAGTAGCCATACAGTCGCTCCCAAAAGTCCTGACCAATTTCCGTAACGCGTTTTCCTGAAAGATAGTGCTCTGTCAGTTCTCTGAGATCATCACCGCGTTCACGCAGCGGCGGGATTTCGATCATAATTGATGCCAGACGATAGAAAATGTCACGCCGCAGCGCGCCGCTTTCCATCAGGTCGTAAGCATTTTCGTTGCACGAAGAGATCACGCGCACATTGACGGGCATCTCCTTTGCACCGCCCACACGACGCAGCTTTCCTTCCTGCAGGACGCGCAGGAGCTTTGCCTGCATGGCAAGGCTCATCGAGTTAACTTCATCCAGAAAGATGGTCCCGTTGTTCGCCTCCTCCAGCAGTCCCGGCTTATCCTCGCTGCCGGTAAAAGCGCCTTTTACCGTGCCGAACAGCGTTCCTTCAATCAGTGATTCCGGGATCGCCGCGCAGTTGACGGCAACAAAGCTCTGCTTGCGGCGCGAACTGAGCACATGGATCCCCTGCGCGAAGATCTCCTTGCCCGTTCCCGTCTCCCCTTGCAGCAGAATGCTGCTCTCGTTGCCTGCCATTTTTCGGGCCAACTCCACCACGGCTGCAAATGTTGGCGAGCTGCCGATCAGGTTGTCCAGCGTATACCGCAGATCCCCCTGCGTGTGTACTGCGGGGGCGCGATGCTGCGCAAGCGTGCGCTGATCCTCATCCAGCTCGGCAAGGAGTCTTTTTGTTGTCTCCATGTTGCGCTCGATGCTCACTGCGCCAAGTACGCGCCCGCCCCGGATCACCGGAAACGCCGCATTCACGGTTTGCAGCTCCTTGCCGGTCGTGGACTTATACTGGTCATACCGGCCTCTCACGGCCTGCTTTGTCCGCAGGGCCGCAATGGTTGTGCTGTAATTTTCATCCACATCAAAAATATCCAGCAGCTTTTCTCCCTGCATATCAACATCATCTGCAAGATCCATCATCCTGCGGAACACACGGTTATAGTATACGACCCGTAAATCCGCATCATAGATTTGCACGCTGTCAGAGATCGCATCCAGCGCGCCTTTCAGCAGCATTTCCCGCAGATCCTCTCGCCGGGCAAAGATACACTGCTGTTGCTCTGATAAAGTGAAGCGTTCGATCAGAAAATGGTATCCGAGCCAAGTGAGCTTTTTTTCAGGGAGATTCCAGCTTGTTTCCGGGATCTGCAAAAGACTTCGTCCGATCCAGAGATTGGTGCGCTCTTCCTCTGCCTGCGGCAGGAAATGTTCGCACCATTCCACGCGCTTCACGCTCATGCGCCGATCCAGTATAACGGCAAAATCAAATAAAGAAGCCATGCCGCTCACCGCTCCTTTCCGAAAATATCGCACAGAGGCGCTCTTTTGTTTTTTGTATTATGATAGCATCTCTCCCATGGACTGTCCAGAAAAAGCTGGCGGCCCGCCCCCTTATCCGCTGGTCAAAAACAGTTATTCAACATATCATGGACAGGGCAAGAAGCATCGCGCCGATACGGCAAGAGAAGAGTCGTTTGACGGCTTTGAAGCATATTCGCAGCATCACCGCGGCGAGGTCGCGATCACGCAGGCAGAGATCGACAGCCTGAAAAATCCGAATAATCCCGGCAAGTCGGTCCTCACGCGCGCGGAAGCGCTCGAGGACGTCGACCTGTTTTTTTGCGCGCTGCATTGCTCCTACGGCGCTTACCATTATTTCGGCGAGGAGACGTCCCAAAAGGCGGAGGATGCCATCCGCTCAGAGCTTGCGTCCTATCAGACGATCACTAAGGATCAGCTGATCTCGCTGGTATATCCACACCTGCTTTTTATACGCGACGCGCATTTTCGCTTCGGCACGGAGCAGAATGAGCCGGCGTTTGGAGACGGCGTTCAGTATCTTTACTATTGGGGAAACTGCCGGAAAACAGCACGCCGTTCCTGCTGCTGACCGATAACATGTCTGGCTTCTGCGGCGAGAGCATCGTGACCTACAGCAGAACGCTCGATAGTTGCTTTGAGCCGCGGCGCGGTTTCCAGAATCGCCATGTATTTCGAAGCCATTTTGGCGGTGTCGATCACCGCCTGCAAAGCGTCCTGCGCGCCGAGGGCATCGACACGCTCCTGCCGGTACAGCACACTGCCCTTGTCGGAGATGCGGCAGAGACGCCCTTTTTCCCAGCAGACGGGCAGGTGGTGATCCTCGATGGGCTCTACCGTGAAACCGTTCTGCCGCAGCTGAATGGCGGTTTCTTCAAGGAAACGGAGTTGTGCGGTTTCGTTCTGATCGTTCATTGTGAAGTCCTCCTCGTAAGCAAAAAATAGGCCGGAGCATCCTAAAAATGTTCCGGCCGGTTGATAGATTAAGTTGTGAAATGAAAAAGGGCGCCTATTTGATGGCTTCGACGAAACCAACAAACAGACGCCTGAAAGATCGTATGAAATTTTGAGGAAAGAACGCTCTAATTTGCGCCCGCAAAAAGGTCGCTTCTTTGAATTCTGCCCTTGAAATCGCAAAAGGGGGAGTTCGAATCTCCCCAGTTACCAAAATAACGCAAAAATATCTTTTTTTCTGAGTGCGGAATTTGAAATAAAAAAAGGTGGCAACCCTTTGGTATTCTAAGCGTTGCGCTTAAAATATCCGAATTGTTGCCACCTTATGGTATGCCCGACTGGATTCGAACCAGCGGCCTTCAGAGTCGGAGTCTGACGCTCTATCCAACTGAGCTACGGGCACATATTTGGTTGTGGGTTTCTGCGATAGTCGTCAAATAGTAGTCAACGACCACTCATTTTTTCTCTGCCGCTCCCGCAAACGCAGGCGCGGCAAGGCTTTGCGCCATGTCTTAACTGGAAACGCCTGAAACGTCGGAGTCTGACGCTCTATCCAACTGAGCTACGGGCACATATTGAATTGGGACGCAGGGGTTAACAAAGTAAGTATAGCAACTTTTCCCACTTCTGTAAAGCTAAAATTTTCGTCAAAGATCGTTAAAAAAATTGACAACTTCTTCTCTCGCTCGTATAATTGCAGTATCCTAAAACAAAGGATCGTTCCTTATGAAAAAACGCAAAATTTCCGACGCCGTCGTCCGGCGTCTTCCCCGTTACTACCGCTATCTCGACGATCTGCACTCCAAGGGCATCGTGCGCATTTCGTCGAGCTTGCTCGGCGAGCGCATGGGCATCACCGCTTCACAAATCCGTCAGGACTTGAGCTGCTTCGGCGAGTTCGGCCAGCAGGGCTACGGCTACAACATTTTGGAGCTGCGCACCGAGATCGGTCACATTCTCGGCGTGGACGAGCAGCACCGCCTCGTCGTCGTCGGCGCCGGCCACCTGGGCCACGCGCTGCTGCGCAACTTTGACTTCATGCAGACCGGTTTTCTGCTTGACACCGCGTTCGACGTCTCCCCCGCGCTCATTGGCACGCGCGTCAACAACGTGCTTATCCGCTCGTTCGACGAGATCGGCGACTATTTCGCCGTGTGCCATCCCGACGTCGCGGTGCTGACTGTGCCGAAAAACATCGCGCAGGAGGTCGCCGAGCAGCTCGTTGCGCTCGGCGTGCGCGGGATCTGGAACTTTACCAACACAGAGCTGCACGTCGGCAGCGAGGTCTTCACCGAGGACGTCCACTTTGCCGACAGTCTGCTCACGCTGAGCTACCGCATCTCCAAGACCTCCGCCGAGGCGGAGGAGGAAGGAGCCAAACCGTGAAAAGGCCCATTGCCCTGCTCGCATCGCTCCTCGCAGTGACGGTGCTCGCCACCGCGGCCATGGCCGCAGGGGGAGACAGCAGCGACCCGCTAATCTCGCTCAACTATCTGCAAACAACGTTTACCACCAAGGCGACTTCGTCCATCGACGCCGCCCTCGACAAGGCCGATCAGGCGGCGTATGCAAAGGCTGAGGCCGCGCTCCGCTCGACCATCGCCGCGGCAGAGGCCAACGTGGGCGCGCAGCGCGCCGACGTCTTCACCGAGTCGCGCCTCAAGCAGGGCGACATTCTCTCCGGCACGACAGGGCTTCAGGTCATCGTGCTGGCGGGCAGCGTCAATGTGCAGTTTTCCTCCGGCGCGGTTGTCGACGTGACGACCGGCAGCGAGGTCAAAAGCGGCGCGGCGCTCGCGGAAAATCACCGCTATCTCGTCGCCGAGGACACGACGGCGCTTTTCACCGTCACCGGCAAGACCGCGGTCGTGAATTACTGCGGCTTCTATTCCATCGCAAGCTCTTCCTCGGTCGACTATCCGGCCATGGCCGCCTCGCTCAAAACGCTCACGCTCTTCCGCGGGTCGGACACGGGCTACGGCGAGGGCTTTGACCTCGAAAAGGCCCCCACGCGCATGGAGGCGCTCATTATGCTCATTCGTCTTCTCGGCGAGGAGAGCGAGGCGCTGACCTGCACGGCCTACCAGCCCTTTACCGACGTGCCCGACTGGGCGCTGCCCTACGCGGCCTACGCCTACTCCAAAGGCTACACCAACGGCGTCGGCCCGACGACGTTCGGCACGACGATGAGTGCATCGGCGGAGATGTACACAGAGTTTCTGCTGCGCGCACTGCGCTACAGCTCCACCGCGCAGTCTGATATCTCCAACGCACCCGAGCGCGCGTACTTTGCGGGCGTCCTGACCGCAGGCGAGGTGAGCGCTTTACGCGCCTCCGCATTCCTGCGCGCCGACGTCGTATACCTCTCTTACTACGCACTCGAAACGAACGTCAGCGGCGGCAGCAAGCTGAGCGACACGCTCAGCGCGCGTGGTGTCTTCTCCGACGCAGCCTACCGCGCTTCCCGCGCGATGGTAAATTCTGCGCGCATCGGCTGACACCTTTTTGCGTTCCCACCATACTATGGATTGAGACCGCCGCGCGGGCGGTTTCAATCTTCATAGGGGGTTCGTTTTATGTGCAATAATAACTGTGGTTTTGGCGGCGGCTGCTGCCTGTGGATCCTGATCCTCATCATCCTGATCTTCGCCTGCGGCGGCTGCGGCGGTGGCTGCGGCTACAACAATGGCTGCGGCTGCAACAACGGCTGTGGCTGCAATAACGGCTGCGGCTGCTAAACCTGCATAAGAAGGGGGCTGTGCGAAAGCACGGCCCTCTTTTTTGCTTTCTGCGCACAGCGCAGTGGGATAGCAGCGCCGGTGGTACTGCCTCGAATCAAGGGGGGGATTCTCTTTCTCGAAAGAGAATCCCCCCCTTGAACCCCCAAGAGAAAGGTTACATTGCCTGTCTCGATCTTGAAGAGCTGCACACGCTGCGCAATGTAAGTGCGGTGTACATGGCTTCGCCATGAATCTTCTGCGAGTCATGACTACACGCAACCGCGCCTTACTATCGTGAGGCGCGAGTGACGGCAGCACGGCGGCAGACTGCGTGCAGGCGCGGCATTGCTGCGCTCGCCGCTTTTGGAGGGTGCTTTTTTAGTTTTGTGCTGTGATATAGATTTCTTCTGCTTTTTGCTGGGCAGAGATAAGTGTTTCTTTGGCGTCGCCGTAATTTTGTGTTTCGATTTGGGAAAGTGCGTCGGTGATCGCGTTGAATAAGGTGGTATACATCTTCTGATAGTCCATTGTGTTCTCCTTTCGTACGCTATAAAGTATGCTAATTTAGAATCTATATTTAGCATACACCACAGCATACTATATTGCAAGAGGTGATTACCATGGCTGATTTCATCCCGAAGCAATATACCAAGGAGCCCATCACGATCCGGATTGCCCCCGATAAGCTGGCGCAGATTGACGCGTTTGCCGCGAAGTTCAACATGAGCAGAAGCGAATTTATCAACCAGTGCATCGACTACGCACTGAACAATCTTCCCCAGACATAAAAACGACCGCCACCGCGGTCGTTTTTTGTTACGCGGCGAGCACAGCAACACCGCGCCCGCATGCAGTCTGTCGGCGTGCTACCGTCACACGCGCCTCACGGTAGTAAGGCGCGGTTAATAGTGGTGCCGAATCGCAGGGATTCATGGCGAAGCCATGTACACCGCACCCGATTCGGCAAGCATTGCAGCTCTTCAAGCTACAAACCGGCAATGAGCGGGGTCGAGGGGGAAGGCCCCTCGTCCCTTTCTCTTGGGGGGTGTAAGGGGGGCTGTTCTCTTTCCGAGGAAAGAGAACAGCCCCCCTTTTGCGCACTCCCGCGCGGCGCGGGAGATAATTTCACGTTTTATTAAAACGCGATCACACCTAAATGTTCAAGCAAGATCTTGAGCCCGATCAAAATGAGAATGACGCCGCCGGTGAGCTCGGCGCGGCTCTTGTAGCGCGAGCCGAACACATTGCCGACGTACACACCCGCAATCGAGATCACAAACGTCGTGCAGCCGATGATCGTGATGGCAGGCGCAATATTCACCTGTAAAAAAGCAAACGTCACGCCGACGGCCAGCGCGTCGATGCTCGTGGCGACGGCGAGAATCAGCAGCTCCTTGAAGTTGACGCCCGCGTAGGACTTTTCCTCTTCTTCCTCCTCTTCGCGGCTCTCCTTGATCATGTTAAAGCCGATCAGCGCGAGCAGGACGAAGGCGATCCAGTGGTCGAAGCGCTCGATATACCCTGAAAACCGGCTGCCGAGAAGGTAGCCCGTCAGCGGCATCAGCGCCTGGAAGCCGCCGAAAAAGAGGCCGATGCAGAGCGTATACTTTTTGTCGATCTTCTGCATGGAAAGGCCCTTGCAGATCGACACGGCGAAGGCGTCCATCGAAAGCCCGATGCCGATGAGGAACAGCTCGAAAAATGTCATGGTAAGATCCTCCAAACAACAAAAAATCAGGCGCGGTACCGCACCTGAGCATAAGAAAAGAGACACAGGTACAGCGAAGCCATACTTGAGTCTCGTTGTTTAAGACAAGCCAGACCGCAAAAGCGGTCAGTCTGTTGACTTGCCACGCCATCTAAAGCAGCTGACGCCATCTACTCCCTCAAAGTAAGGGGCAGTATATCATATCCCCGCAGGGCCGTCAAGCATTCTTTGACTCGCATTCAGACATTTTTCATTCAATGTATCATTATTTCTGAATCGTTCGATAAAAATGTGAAATCATTGACAAAAGTTCCCTTGCCATTCCCACGCTGCTGTGCTAAACTGGAAATTACATTATAAGAAAGGATCCTCATACCGCTATGGAATTCTTATCGAACAAGCCCCTTCTCATCACCGACACCATCCTGCGCGACGCGCACCAGTCGCAGGCTGCCACGCGCATGACGCTCGAACAGATGCTCCCCGCCTGCGAAATTCTCGACTCGATCGGCTACTACTCTCTCGAGTGCTGGGGCGGCGCCACGTTCGACGCCTGCCTGCGTTTTCTGGATGAGGATCCGTGGGAGCGGCTGCGCCAGCTGCGCGCCCACCTGCCGCACACGAAGCTCCAGATGCTCTTCCGCGGCCAGAACATCTTAGGATACAAGCACTATGCTGACGACGTCGTCGACGAGTTCTGCGGCAAGTCCATTGATAACGGCATCGACATCATCCGCATCTTCGACGCGCTCAACGATGTGCGTAACTTAGAGCAGGCCATCAAGTCCACGAAGAAATACGGCGGTCAGGTCGAGGCCACTCTCTCCTACACCATCTCCCCCATCCACAATGAGGATTATTTCGTGAAGCTCGCTAAGGAGCTCGAGCAGATGGGCGCGGACGCTCTCTGCATCAAGGACATGGCGAACCTGCTGCTGCCGATGGATGCCTACTCCCTTGTCAAGCGCCTCAAGGAGACCGTCAGCATCCCCATCCACCTGCACACGCACAACACCAGCGGCACGGGCGACATGGTCAACCTGATGGCCGCGATGGCGGGCGTCGACATTGTCGACACCGCGCTCTCCCCGCTCGCCAACGGCACGTCCCAGCCCGCAACGGAGTCCCTCGTCGCCACGCTCAAGGGCACGCCGCGCGACACGGGCCTCGACCTGAACAAGATGAGCGAGGCTGCCGTCCACTTCCGCAAGGTCGCGGATGAGCTCAAATCGAGCGGCGCGCTCGACCCGAAGGTGCTGAATGTCGACACGAACACGCTCCTCTATCAGGTTCCCGGCGGTATGCTCTCTAACCTCATCTCCCAGCTCAAGCAGGCGGGCAAGGAGGACAAGTATTACGACGTGCTCGCTGAGATTCCGCGCGTGCGCGAGGACTTCGGCTATCCCCCGCTGGTCACGCCGTCCAGCCAGATCGTCGGCACGCAGGCCGTGCTGAACATCATCACCGGCGAGCGCTACAAGATGGTCCCCAAGGAGTCCAAGGCCATGCTGCGCGGCGAATACGGCAAGCTGCCCGGAACCGTCAACGAAGAGGTCCGCGCCAAGGCGGGCATCAAGCCCGAGGACGTCATCACCTGCCGCCCCGCCGACCTTCTGGAGCCCGAGCTTCCCAAGTACCGCGAGGAGTACAAGGACCTCGCCAAGAGCGAGGAGGACGTGCTCTCCCTCGCGCTGTTCCCGCAGGTCGCACCCAAGTTCATCAACCGCCGCAACCTGCGCACGCCGAAGCCGCACCGCACGATGGCTCCCATCGCGCACCGCGAAGCAAAGGAGCGCGCCGTCGCGCCCTTCTCCCGCAAGTAAAACGCAGCGAAAAATCGCCCTTCCAAATGGAAGGGCGATTTTCTTATTTTGTCAGGTCGAGCTGCATCTGCACGTGCGGGATACCGTCCTCTAAGAATTCTTCCGACGTCTGGTAGAAGCCGAAGTTCTCGTACAGTTTCTTCACATAGGTCTGCGCTTCGATCGTGATCTTATCGGCGTGCAGCTTCTCTTTCGCCGTGTCGATGGCCGCGGCGACGATTTGCTTCCCCAGACCGCAGCGCCGTTTCACGGCGATCACGCGGCCGATGGAGACCTCCGGGAACGTTGCGCCGCGCGGCAGAACGCGCGCATAGGCCTCGATACCGTCCTCGTCCCGCAGCCAGACGTGATACGCGTTTTCGTCCGCGTCGTCGACCTCCTGATAGCAGCATTTCTGCTCCACGACGAAGACCGACACGCGCAGCCTGTAAATTTCATAGAGCTCTTGCGCCGTGAGCTCGGAAAAGTGCTTGACGAACAGCTCCATGCACTTTCCCTCAGCGGATGAAGTGCGTGGCGATCCGCTCTTCCTTTTCAGGCAGGCCGAACTGCTCCTTGCCGAGCGCGATACTCTTCATCAAAAACGTCATGTTGCGCGCGAGCGTGCGCATCGTCTGCCGGCCCTCTCCGTCCTGCTCCGCCTCGCCCGGTGCGCGGCCGTGGATGCTGTTCCAGTACTGGCTGGACGCGACCGGCATGCCGGAGATGGTGAAATACTTGTTGAGCTCATCGAACGTCGCCGAGCAGCCGCCGCGGCGCGCGCAGACGACGCTCGCGCCGACCTTCATCGTCTTGTCGAACGGTGTGCTGTAAAACAGGCGATCGAGGCAGGCGATGAGCGTCGCGTTCGCGGACGCGTAATAGACGGGGCTCGCCACGACGAGGCCGTCCGCCTCCTCAAACTTCGGCTTGAGCTCGTTGACCACGTCGTCAAAAACACACTTGCCGAGCTTGCCGCAGGCTCCGCAGGCCGTGCAGCCGCGCACGGCCTGATTGCCGATGAGCACGGTCTCGACCTCCACGCCGCTTGCCTTGAAGATCTCCTCCATCTCGCGCAGTGCGACGGCGGTGTTGCCGTTTGCGTGCGGGCTGCCGTTGAGCATCAGTACCTTCAAATTTTTCATCGCTGTCTCCTCCTGTATCCTCCGCGCGCCGCTGAGCGCTTGCCTTGCTCAACGCGCACTGTTTTCTATTCTCTCGTCGATCTCGCGAAAAAGCCGCCGGTAGTCTTCGTTCGACCAAATCCTTTTCGGCCGCCAGCAGTCCCGCAGCTGTCGCAGCGCGGGCGAATCGCCGCAAAAGGCTTTCACCCGCTGCGCCGCGAATTCATTGGCGTCCACCTCGTAAGGAAAGCCCAGATAAGCGTCGCGAAACCTCTCTTCTCCGCCGTCCAAGCGGCACTCCTGCCAGGTTTCGCCGCGCAGGCGGAAGCACGTTCCATCATAGAGCACCACGTAGGGAAGGCTTACGCGGATCATCGCGTCGAAGCGCTCGGGATGCTGGTACTGCTCCGCGTGCCGCAGCTCGTGGACAAGATAGAACATCGCCTCGTACTCCGCCGCACTTTGCAGCACGGCCGGATTGAGAAAAAGCGTTTTTGCCACCGGATCAAACGTGCCGTTGGCCGTCTCGTATCCCTGCGGCATGTCCCACGAAAGTACGACGGACAGTCCGCGCTCTGCGCAGATGCTTTCGACCAGCGTGCTCCATTCCGTCTGTCCCATGGGGTGGCCTCCTCTCGATTACTCCTCGCCCGCGTCCCCTGACATACGGTGGGCTTTGCGCTCTTTTTTGTAGCGGTACATGTTGTGGTCGGCGCGGTCCTTGACCGTGACGACGTTCTCGCTCGAAAGCGCTGCCGAGCCGAACGACACCGTCGGCAGGAAGTCGAGTTCCTTGCGGCGCTCGCTCAGCCGGCGCACAAAGTCCCGCGCACAGGCGTGCTCCTTGTCGCCGTCGCGCAGCAGCACACAGAATTCGTCGCCGCCCGTTCGGTAGCAGTAACCGTGGCGCGCATAGGCGCGCTTGATGCACGCGGCGATCTCGGCAAGGCAGATATCGCCTTTCACGTGGCCATACTGGTCGTTGACCTGCTTGAAATCGTCCACATCGAAGACGACGAGCACCTCGCCGCTGCGGCGCATCTCCGCCGTGCAATTGAGATAGCTGTTCTGATTCAAAAGGCCCGTGAGCGCGTCGAGCTGGTTCCACATCTCGCTGCAATAGATGAAATACAGCACCGAAAGCAGCGTGACGCACAGCCATGTCACGTGCAGCTGCGGCAGCGCGATCTGGATGATCGTCTCCGCCGCCAGAAAGACGATGAGCGGATAGATCAGTACGCGGCTGCGATTCTGGAACACACGCGCCGTGATGGCCGTACAGGCCGCAAGATAAACAAGCGCGGCAAAGTACGCCGTGACGTAAAACGCGAAAAAGTCGCCGCGCGAATAGAGATTCTCTTCGCTCACGGAGAACACCATCCCGCCCGGCAGCATCAGCGCCAGCGAAATGAGATACGCCGCCTCGCACGCGACCGCCGTTTTGAACCCGCGCCGGACGCCCTGCTTTTTGTCCAGCACATACACAAGGCAGAGCGACACCGCGGGCGACAGGCCGAAGCCGAGGTAGTTCGACAGAATATTCAGCCAGCGCAGATGCACCGGCGCACCGTCAACCAGAATCGTGATGACCTCGAGGATCGAGATCACGCCGATGAGCACAAAGGCGAGGAAAAAGCCACGCTTCTGCTTGCTGTTGAGCGTTTCGCTCAGCTTTGTGAGGATGCACATGAACGTCAGCACGAAGAGGTCGATTGTCGTTAAAACCAAGAAATACTGATCTATCATAAAATCAAAAATACCTTCTGTCAAAATAAAAGGCCGATCATCCGGCCCGACAAAAATCTCTTCATTTGTCCTCTTTTGGACATTTTTCAGTGTATCACAAAGTTTGACATTTGCAAAGCACAAAACGCGACGCACAAAAATTTTACATATCCCGCACAGGGCCAAAACGCGGTAAAAATTCACATATCTTACGATTATCCGCCCTGCGTATCCCCAAATTACGGAATAATTGTGCATTGTGCAAGGCATATATTTTCCGTATAATGCAACCATTCCGCGGTCTTTGCGGAAAATCGGAAAAAGGGGCTCCGCCCCGAAACAAAAAAGGAGATTTGCAATGAAAAAAACTGTCACTCTGGCGCTCACCCTCGCGCTTGTGCTGGGCCTTCTGTCCGGCTGCGCCAACAATGACACACCGGCTGATAACGCCGAGAACAGCAAGGCAGCGGAGACTGCCGAAAACTTTACCGACGAAATGAAGATCCCCTACGCTGTCGACCTGTCCCCTGAGGACGGCGCGGACTCCGCGGAACGCAGCGGCGACCATGAAAACTCGCCCTACTTCGCCCACCCCGACGTCTACAACATGGAGTCCACGGACACGCTGACCATGCTGACCCACTTCAGGACCATGCAGCAGACCAGCGAATGGTCCTGCGGCGTGACGGCGGCGCTGATGGTACTCGACTGGTACGATGCGCTCGGCGACTGGAACGAAGAGTCCCTCGCGGCGCTGCGTCACTCGCTCGACGGCACGGAGCTTGAGGGCTATCCCGGCACCACACTCAACCAGGCCATTGACATTTTCAACGGCGTAGGCGGTTTTGATATAATATCCTCCAACGACTATCCCGACGGCATCTGGCTCGACGATATTCAGGGCTGGCTGAGCGAAGGCAAGCCCGTTATGATCTGCTGGAACGACTGGGGCGGCCACTGGCAGACCATCATCGGCTACGATACGATGGGCACGGAAAATGAGAACGACGACGTCTTCCTCGTCGCCGACTCCTACGACACCACCGACCACAATCAGGACGGCTACGGCATCTATCCCGCCGAGCGCCTGATGTACAACTTCACGATGTACGGCGCGTTCCCTGAAAGCGAGGGTGGCAGCGACATGCTGTTTCTTGTCGCCTCTCCCAGCGCGAAATAACGATCCAAACGCAGAAAAAAGCAGCAGGCCGTCGGTCTGCTGCTTTTTTCGTTTCACTTACTGTCTGCAAATTTTGATAAGCAGGAGCTTTCCATCCCGCACGGAGATTTTCGCGGTCTTTCCGGGCAGGATCTCGTTGCTCACGCCGTACTGGTATTCGCACGTGATCTCCGCGCCGTCGAGCGGGTACTTCGCATCGCGGATCGTAATCCCCCTCGCACAGCCCGTGATATTGAGCAGCGAGAAAAACGGGTACTTATCCTCGATGGAGACTTCGTCCTTCGAGACGATCTGCATCTCCGAATAGTCGTCCACGATCTCCGCCTTTTTGCCGAGCGAATCGAGGTAGAGCAGGATCGACACGTTTCCGAGCGTGTGGTCGAGCCGCGCGCCGATGACGCCGATGAGCAAAAAGTCGTCATACCCGCGCTGCACCAACGTCTTGACGGCAAACACCGTGTCGGTGTCGTCCTTTTCACACGGGAGCACGATGGTCTCTACATCGAGGTGCGGATTGCAGTGCGAGTCAAAGTCGCCGACGATCAGCGCGGGCTTCACGTCCAGTGCTTCCAGGTGCTTGAGGCCGCTGTCGCAGAAGACGACGGCATCATCTTCCCTCAAGTACTGCTTCACGCGCGTATAGTCGCCGATGTCCGCGCCGCCGACGATCACGCAGCGTTTTTTCTCGCTCACAGTCTTATCTCCCACGCCATCTGCCAGAAGGCCATCTCGTAGCGCGAGCAGGCGATGAAAATGTCCTCCAAATGCCGGAGCTGCTCTTCCGTATAGTGCGCGGACAGGCGGTCGAGCGTTTCGATCAGGATGACATTGCCCGCGGCGTACCCGTCTGAGGCATAGCCGCGGATCCAGTCGCCGTAGAACGGGTCGTCGACCGACTCGGGGCGGTTCGCAACGATCTTCTTGGCGATGACCTCGTAGCTGTAAGCGCACGAGAGCACCGCCGCCAAGACCTCGACCTCGCTCTCATCATAGGCGACACGGACCATGTAGGACGTGTAGGAGAGATTATCGAGCGAGGGCTTCATCGCGTCGATCTCCTCCTGCGTCACTGCAAACTTACCCATGTAACCCTTGTGCACGTCCAGCTCGCCGTTCATCACGTTGATGTACTTGGCGAAGAGGTTCGCCGTCTCGACGCTTTTCGCCTTGGCGACGCCCACGGCGTAGGTCTTGGCATAGTCCTTGAGATACAGGAAGTCCTGCATGATGTAGTAGCGGAACTTATCACGCTCCAGCGTGCCGTTCTGGATGCCGAGCACAAAGGGGTGCTCGTTGTAGGCGTCCCAGATCGTTTTGCTGGCGTTCAGCAGTCTTTCAGACGTTTTCACTTGGTATTCTCCTTTGCAAACTCGCCCCGCAGGTCAAAATTGTGCTGCATGGGCCCCGCCCCCTTGCCGAGGTCCAGCATTGCCGACAGCGCGCCGGAGATGTACTCCTTCGCCCGCGCGACGGACTCGCTGAGCGAGTAGCCCTTGGCGAGGTTCGACGCGATGGCGCTCGAGAGCGTGCAGCCCGTGCCGTGCGTGTTGGGATTGTCGATGCGCTTGCCCTCGAACCACTGCATCTCGCCGCCTGCGTAGAGCAGGTCGTTGGCGTCGTTCACGCGGTGACCTCCCTTTAAGAGCACGGCGCAGCCGTAGGTGTCGCCGATGCGCTTGGCGGCGCGCTCCATGTCGTCCCTGCTCTCGATCTTCTCACTGGAGAGGATCTCACCCTCGGGAATGTTCGGCGTGATGACGGTCGAGAGCGGCAGAAGCTCGTCGACGAGCGTCTGCACCGCGTCGGTCTTCATCAGGCTCGAGCCGCTCGTCGCGACCATCACGGGGTCGACCACGATGTTCTTTGCCCCGTAGTGGCGCAGCCGCTCCGCAATCACGCGGATCAGGTCGGAGGACGAAACCATACCGATCTTGACCGCGTCGGGGAAGATATCTTCAAATACCGCGTCCAGCTGCTCTTTTAAGAATGCAGGCGTTGCCTCCTGAATTGCCCTCACGCCGGTCGTGTTCTGTGCCGTGAGCGCGGTGATCGCGGTCATGGCATAAACACCGTTCATCGTCATCGTTTTGATGTCTGCCTGAATACCGGCGCCTCCGCAGGAATCGCTTCCCGCGATGGATAATGCTGTTTTCATCGTTCTTCGTCCTTTCGATTCAAAATGCATCTCTTTTGTTATGCGACAGAGAGTGGTGCCCCCGGTCTGCCGCCCAAAGCCGCGGCTTTAGTCCGCCGCGGTCATTGCCCAGAATTGCTCCAATTGCTCAAAGCTCGTGATATAGCAGTCCGCCAGCGCTCTGACCTCGTCCTGGCGCTTTTCGCTCTCGTCGAAGACCGCCGCGACGGTAAAGCCGTCTTTTTTCGCAGTCTCGATGGCGTGGATGGCGTCCTCGAAGACCACGGTGCTGCCGCGCTGCGCGCCAAAATGCTCCATCGCGCGGCGGAAGATGACGGGCTCGTCCTTGCCGTGCCCGACCTCGCTGCATGTGAAGATCGCGTCGAAGAGGTTCTCAATGCCGCAGCGCCGCAGCGCCGCTTCGATGAGGTAGCGGTCTGTCGCCGTCGCGATGCAGACGTCGACGCCCTTTGCGCGCAGCTCTTTCAAAAACGGGACAACGCCCGGCTTTGGCTGCACCTCGTCGCGGTAAAAATGCTCGATGATGCGGTCGATGCCCGCCATGATCTCCTCGGGCGTCTCCGCAAGGTCATACTCTTTTTTCAGGTGCTCCGCCGCCTGCAAGAGGCTCAGCGCGCGCACCTCCTCGCGCACGGTGGGCTTGGGCACTTTGCCGCGCGAGCGCACATAGCTCTCCGCCACCGTGTCCCAGAGGTACATGGAGTCGAACAGCGTGCCGTCAAAGTCAAAGATCACGCACTTGAGCTTCATGCGTTCACCATTTTTTCCGACAGCGCGCGCAGCTCGCGGCATTCGCTTTCGATGTCCTCCGCCGAGAAGATGGCGCTGACCAGCGCCACACCATCCACGCCCGTGCCCGAAAGCTCGAGGATGTTGCTCTTGTTGAGCCCGCCGATGGCCACGACCGGAATATCGACCGCGTCACAGATGGCCTTGAGCGTTTCCTTCGGAAGCACGTCGACGTCCGTCTTTGTCGAGGTCGAGAACATCGCGCCCACGCCGAGGCAGTCTGCCCCGTCGCGCACGGCCTGCTTCGCCTCTTCGACCGAGTGGACGGAAACGCCGATCATCATCTTGTTGCCGACCTTTTCGCGCACCTTCGCCGCGGCCATGTCCTCCTGCCCGACGTGCACGCCCTCGGCACCGCAGGCGATAGCGACGTCCACATTGTCGTTGATGAACAGCGGCACGCCGTAGCGCTTGCACAGCGCCGCGATCTGCTTCGCCTCTTCGAGGAAATCCTCGTCGCCGAGCTTCTTTTCGCGCACCTGCACACAGGTCGCGCCGCCCTTGAGTGCGCATTCGACCTGCTCGTATAAGCTCTGTCTGCCGACCCACGCACGGTCTGTGACGGCGTAGAGCAGCATCGTCTTCTTATCGCACTTCATACTTTGCGCCTTCCTCCAGCTGTTCGGGCGTCATGTTGTAGATGGCGTCGATGATGTAATTGCGATAGGTGGAGTTGCCGTCCTGCGCGGAAAGGCGCGCGTGCGCGATCTCGCCGGCAAGACCCATGGCGCAGACCGCCGCCGCGGCAGCCTCCAGCGGATGCTCGGGGTTCGCCGTCACATACGCCGCCGTCATGGCGGAGAGCTGGCAGCCCGTGCCCGTGATGGAGGACATCATGGGGTGGCCGTTTCGGATGCAGTAAGCCTTTTTGCCGTCCGCCACAATGTCGATCGCGCCGGTGATGGCGATGACCGCGCCCATCTTTTCGGCAAAGGCCTTGGCGAACGCGACCGCGCTGTCAAGATTCTCCTCGCTCACCTTGTCCGCGACGTCAGCGTCCACGCCCTTGGTCGTGCCGCTGCCGGAGGCAAGGGTCTTGACCTCGGAGATGTTACCGCGGATGACAGTGAACTTGACCTCTTCGAGGAGCTTCTGCGCCGTCTCGGTGCGAAGCTTCGAAGCACCCGCGCCCACGGGGTCGAGCACGGCGGGGTGATTCAGCGCGTTCGCGCGCTTGCCCGCAAGGAACATCGACTCGATCGTGCGCTTGTTGAGCGTACCGATGTTGATGTTCAATCCACCGCAGATCGTCGTGATCTCCTCGACCTCGCTCTGGTCGTCCGACATGATGGGCGACGCGCCGCAGGCCAGCACGATGTTGGCGCAGTCGTTCACCGTGACATAGTTTGTGATGTTGTGGATGAGGGGGCACTTGCCTCTCACGTTTTCGAGCATTTTCTGAAACATATCTGTTTCTCCTTTCTGAATAAAAAACAGGAGGCGCCCACAACGGGCGTCTCCTGTAAAAAGCCATGAGGTCAACTTCCTACGGCGGCATTACCCGCATCAGGTGAAAGGGTCGAAGTTGGAGCACTTCCTCTCAGCCCGCCTGCACGAGCTCCCCTGTTTTTTCTTGAACGATTGTATTATACGCTTTTTTTCGGCGTCTGCAAGGGGGAAATGATTCAAATGCCGCAACTCGTCGATCAAAGCGCTTCATTCATCCCGCCGCAGCAGTTTTCCGGAACGGTCAGCGCTGCAATTCACTCTTTGGTGAGCAGGCAGACGGCCTCAACGGTATTCCCTTTGTCCCACAAAAGTTCCGTAATTTCCCCGCCATCCTTGAACACCGGAAAATTCAGGCCAATCCGCTTTAGCGGATATTCAGACTCGTCATTCCTGTAAATTTCAATTTCCTTAATCAAGGCTGTGACCACATTTCTCTTTTCTTCGTCATTTATTATATTATAAACGCAGTCGAAATTCACCATGATTTTGTAAATATTCTCAAGAGTAATTGCCTGCTGCTTAATTGCATCTCGCCGAAGTCTGGCATCTTCGATTTTTTCCTCCAGCTCAACAATGACATCATATAGGGAATCTAACCGCAAGGTCATATCATGGAGCTTTCGTTCCCGGTATTTTGCATCAGCAGGGAGACTGTCAATTTCCCGTTCCAATCTTGTTTTATTCAGATCAACTTCCTTCAGCTTTGCCTGATAGCCCTCCAGTTCTTTATCCACTGCTTTCGTGTCAATCTGAACGCCAATCCGTTTTTTAATGGCTTGGGCATATTCCTCATTCCTTACGATCTCACGAATTGCCTCAATGACCATCGGTTCAATATCGGTCTTTTTCAGCATCGCCTTATATTCACAATGCTTACCCCGGACCATCCTATTCCGACTACATACATAATAGTAAATTTCTTTGTAAGTGCCATCTTTATTTGTCCATGCGTGTTTATTCGTATACATGGGACTTCCACAAACCGGGCATTTCAGCAGACCTGATAACAAATGAACTCGATCCCGCCCAATTTTTGACGGTTGCTTTACTCCGGTTCTAAGACGCTTGGCATGAGCCTTTTCCCATACCTCCTCACTAACGATTCCTTTATGCTGTCCCTCTGTCAGAATGTAATCGTCATTTCTTTTCATCTGGTAATCGTTTTTTGTGCCTTTGACTTTTTCCTTCGTTCTCCGTCCATAGGCAATTTTACCGCAATAAACCGGGTTATCCAATATCAGTTTAATAAAATGTCCTGTCCAATCCTCTAATGTGCCATTCTGCCTCGGAATTTTCCGTATACCTTGTAAGTTCAACTGATTCGCAATACCACCCAAACCGATTTCCGATGAAGTATATAATTCAAAAATCTTCCGTATTGCCACAGCCTCTGTTTCTTCAATCATCAGCTTGTTATCTTCCAGTGTATACCCGTAGGGAGCAAAGCCACCATTCCATCCACCTTGCCGTGCCTTTTCGCGCCGCCCGTTCATCGTCTGCTCGATAATATTCTCACGCTCAATCTCAGCCACAGCAGATAGTACAGAAATCAAAAGTTTTCCGCTTGTCTGAGAGGAATCAATCCCTTCTTCTATGCAAATCAGATTTACACCATAAGATTGAACCAACTCCAAAGAGTTAAGTATATCTGCTGCATTACGGCCAAACCGTGACAGCTTATACACTAAAATATAGTCAATGTCCAAGCCATCCTCAATATCTCTGAGCATTTTTTGAAAGGCAGGTCGTCCCTCAATGGATTTACCGGATTTACCGGCATCTTCATAAGTATCAACAACGATCATTTCCTCACGATCCGCAAATCGTGTCAGCATATTTTTTTGACCTTCCAGGCTGTATCCGTCCACTTGCATCTCTGTGCTGACCCTCGGATACAAAACACAGCGTTTTCCATATCGGTTCATAATTCATACCTCCAAAATTTACTTTTGGAAAATATCCTATGTAAAGCTGCGATTCTCACGCAGCTCCGTCAACCTCGCCCAGCACTCTCATACCATATTTCTCGATAATATGTGCCAGCGAAGTGATAAACGCTTCAAATTTTTGTTCCGCCAGAAGTTCTTCTGACCGGATTTCATCTGAAGGAATCAATGCGCTTTTATTCTGGATATTCTCCATTCAGAATCACCTCCGCAATTCCTAACGAAATTATAACTCTACTTGCACAGCCTGAAAATGATACGGCCTTTCGGCACTTTTATGTAATCCCCAGACTACACAAGAGCGTCTTGTTTATGTTTTCCATGTCATCCTTGTTTAGATGACCAATATAGTTTTTTAACCTCGACTTGTCGATTGTTCTGATCTGTTCCAGCATAACAACAGATGGTTTCATCAAACCGCATCTGTCGTTTAAGTGGTAATGCGTGGGGAATTTTCTGCTTTTTTTACTTACACTGGTAATTGCTGCAATAATAATCGTAGGACTGAAACAATTTCCCACATTGTTTTGAAGAATGAGTACAGGACGAGAGCCACTTTGTTCGGAGCCAATACCAGGACTTAAATCAGCCGAATATATGTCACCTCGATGGAATTTTTCAAACATCACTCTCGCCTCCTTAATATCTTAATACTTAAACAGCCGCACCAGTCTGAAAAAAATCTTCGGATAAAAACCTGGTGCGGCTACTGTTATTCTGTTCGGATTACTCGTCATATTTGCCACGCCCCCTAACGCTGGGAACATAGCAGGTCTCCGCTGGCGCGGTTGTCATAACTCCGCAGCGTCGTTTTACTCGTGCGCCGCAGGGTTCCCCCCAAGTCTTTAGGAGGCCGTGAGGAAGTATCTTTAAGCCCCCGTGCAGTCCTCGCGCCGAATCTGCCACCATCCGTTTTGTGGAATCGTAGATCGCTCCAAAGCAGCTTTGTTCATCACCTCCCTGACTGCTCTATCTTCGCGGCGTTCCACACTCGCTCGTACACGGGTTATGTACCTGTTATGCTGTCTATGAAATTGTCAAAGTGCTGTTGAAGGGGGAAAACTTGTCCTTCTTATTAACTCTGACAAAAAGAGCAAAAAACGAGCGCACCAAACGAAACTTTTTCAAAAATACTTTGCCAGCTGCTTCAGACCACGCCGGATGCTGTCACGGACACGGCTTGGGTCTACATCCTCCGCTACTGCTATCTCGCTCACACGCATACCCAGGTAATACCGAGCATAGATCCGCTTGGCCTGCTTCTCCGGCAGAGCCATCACTGCGGCGTAGAGCTGCTCCCGCAGCTGCTTTTCCTCCAGGAGCATTTCCGGCGTCTGGGGCTTCATCAGGATCGCATTTTCAATGCCGTTATCACAGTCCAGAGAGTAATGCGCTTTATAGCGATACATCCTCCGGTCATAAGCAGCTTCTGCACGCTCAGCGGCACGGA
>ERZ773258.659-NODE-659-length-37846-cov-16.063957_pt1 | contig 37846 bp, 34 predicted proteins | sample MGYA00511962_ERZ773258 | MGnify/ENA primary metagenome ERZ773258 (study PRJEB29015, sample SAMEA2737755) | human gut metagenome | biome: human gut; feature: human-associated habitat; material: faeces | place: China | collected 2012 ... | reverse complement strand
CGGAATACTACACCGACAAGCAGCTGCCCGGCGTGGGCATCTCCATCGGCCTGACCCGGCTGTTCTACGTGCTGGGCGAGCAGGGAATGCTCAACGGCGATCTGCCCACCGCTCCGGCGGATGTGCTGATCCTGCCCATGACCGAGGACCTGTCCGCCGCCGTCACACTGGCCACAAAGCTGCGGGACGCCGGCGTGCGGACCCAGCTGTACACCGAGCAAAAAAAGTTCAAAGCCAAGATGAACTACGCCGACAAGACCGGCGTGCCCTATGTGGTGTTCCTGGGCGAGGACGAGGTGAAAAACAACGTCATCGCCTGCAAGGATATGACCAGCGGCGAGCAGACCACCCTGGACTTTGCCGCCACCCTGGCGCGGGTGCGCGACGGTCTGGCCGAGAGGAACAAGGGCAGGGTCATCGTGGAGAAGTAAGCGCCTTACCCTACGGCGCAAAGCATTTCCGGCAGACGGGTGTAGGGGGCGGCGTTTTTGATAAACGATCCGTAATAATTCAATAAGGTTATACAAAACACAATCATAAATGGGAGGAAAACAACAATGATGCAGATGCGTACACATACCTGCAATGCGCTGCGGCTGGCCGATGTGGGCAAGTCCGTGAAGATCGTGGGCTGGATGGAGAATGTCCGCGAGGTAGGCGGCAGCCTGGCCTTCGTGGTGCTGCGTGACTTCTACGGCACCACCCAGGTGGTGGTGGAGGACGAGGCCGATCTGAAGGTCATCAAGGGCCTGAACAAGGAGTCCACCATCAGCGTGGAGGGCACCGTCCGCGAGCGCGCCAGCAAGAACCCCAAGCTGCCCACCGGCGAGATCGAGGTGGTCCCCACCAAGATCGAGGTGCTGGGCCGCTGCCGCTATAACGCCCTGCCCTTCGAGATCAACCGTAGCCGCGAGGCCGACGAGACCCAGCGGCTGAAGTACCGCTATCTGGACCTGCGTAACCCGGCGGTCAAGCAGAACATCATCCTGCGCTGCCAGGTGGTGGCCGCCCTGCGCGCCGCCATGATGGAGCACGGCTTCCTGGAGATCACCACCCCCATCCTGACCGCCAGCTCCCCCGAGGGCGCCCGCGACTATCTGGTGCCCGCCCGCAAGCACCCCGGCAAGTTCTACGCCCTGCCTCAGGCCCCCCAGCAGTTCAAGCAGCTGCTGATGACCTCCGGCTTCGACCGCTATTTCCAGATCGCCCCCTGCTTCCGCGACGAGGACGCCCGCGGCGACCGCAGCCCCGGCGAGTTCTATCAGCTGGATATGGAGATGGCCTTCGCCACCCAGGACGACATCTTCGCCGTGCTGGAGGACGTGCTGCCCCCCATCTTCGCCAAGTTCGGCACCTACAACGTGGCCTCCTCCGCCCCCTTCCGCCGCATCCCCTACAACACCGCCATGGAGACCTACGGCTCCGATAAGCCCGACCTGCGTATCGACCTGACCTGCAAAAACGTCAGCGAGTTGTTCGTCGCCAGCGAGTTCGAGGCCTTCAAGGGCCAGACTGTGAAGATGGTGCCCATCAGCGACTGCGCCCTGACCCGCAAGCAGGTGGAGAAGCTGCTCACCGACTGCGAGGTCCAGTCCGGCAGCAAGGCCTACTGGTTCAAGGTGGACGAAAACGGCCAGCTGGCCGGCGGCATCGCCAAGTTCGTCGCCCCGGTGGAGGCCGAGCTGGGTAAGATCATCGACCTGAAGCCGGGCACCCTGGTGCTGGCAACCGCAGGCCAATACGCCACCAAGTCCGTGGGCGTGCTCATCAAGACCTTCGGCGCCGCCTGCGAAAACCACTTCGACAAGGAGCGCTATGAGTTCTGCTGGATCGTGGACTTCCCCATGTACGAGATCGGCGACGAGTCCGGCGAGCTGGAGTTCTGCCACAACCCCTTCTCCATGCCCAACGGCGGCATGGATATCCTGCTGAAGGCCGAGCGCGGCGAGATCGATCCCCTGGACATCTACGCCAACCAGTACGACCTGGTGTGCAACGGCGTGGAGCTGTCCTCCGGCGCCGTCCGTAACCACGACCCCGAGATCATGATCAAGGCCTTCGAGCTGGTACGCCTGGGCGAGGAGGACGTGAAAAAGAAGTTCCCCGCCATGTACAACGCCTTCTGCTACGGTGCGCCTCCCCACGCGGGTATCGCCCCGGGCGTGGACCGCATGGTCATGCTGCTGGCCGGCGAAAGCTCCATCCGCGAGATCATCCCCTTCCCCATGAACAAGAACGCCCAGGACATCATGATGGGCGCGCCGTCCACCGTGGAGCAGAAGCAGCTGGATGAGCTGCACATCGCCATCGTGGGCGAGGTGGAGAAGGACGACTGATGGAGACCGTCAAGCTCTACTATGAAAACGCCTTTCTGCAGGACTTCACCGCCGTGGTGGAGTCCTGCGGGGCTGTGAAGGGCGGCTTTGCGGTGGTACTGGACCGCACCGCCTTCTATCCCGAGGGCGGCGGGCAGCCCGCCGACCACGGCACGCTGGGGGACGCCCGGGTGCTGGACGTACACGAGAAGGACGGCGTCGTCACCCACCTGTGCGACCATGAGCTGCCTGTGGGCGCGGAGGTCAGCGGCCATATCGACTGGGCGCGCCGCTTCGACCATATGCAGCAGCACTCCGGCGAGCACATCGTCTCCGGTATGCTGTGCAGCGCGTTCCACTGCGACAACGTGGGCTTCCACCTGGGCGCGGATACCGTGACCATCGACTACAACGCCGACATCAGCTGGGAGCAGGTGCAGGACATCGAACGCCGCGCCAACCGGTACATCTGGGAAAACCACCCCATCCACATCTGGTATCCCTCCCCGGAGGAGCTGGCCGCCCTGCCCTACCGCAGCAAAAAAGCCCTGGAGGGGCCTGTGCGCCTTACGGAGTTTCCCGGCGCGGACCTGTGCGCCTGCTGCGGCACCCATGTGGAGCGCAGCGGCCAGGTAGGCCTGGTGAAGTTCATAGGCTGGCAGAAATTCCGGGACGGCGTGCGGCTGGAGCTGCTGTGCGGCCAGCGAGCGCTGGACCATCTCTCCGCCTGCTGGGAACAATCCCGCCAGATCGGGCAATCGCTGTCGGTAAAGCCGGAGGCGTCCTTTGCCGCCGTGGAGCGGATGCAGTCCGAGCTGCTGGCCGCCAGGGAACGCGCCGCCGGATTGGAAGCGCAGGTCTTCGCCCACACAGCGGCGGAATACGCCGGCAAGGGCGACACCGTGCTCATCACCGCGCCGCTGGAGGGCGACGGTGTCCGCCGCCTGTGCGACGCCGTGGCCCAGACGTGCGGCGGCCGCTGCGCCGTGTTCTCCGGAACAGACGGCACGTACCGGTACGCGCTCATCCATGCCGGACAGGATATCCGGCCGCTGGTGAAGGACATGAACGACGCGCTCCATGGCCGCGGCGGCGGCCGGGACGGCTTTGCCCAGGGCAGCGCCGCCTGCACGGCGGAGGAGATCCGGGCCTTTTTCTCCCGCCGGTAAACTGCTTCGCTGCGCGAAATAATTTTGCGTTATTTCAACAAAAAACACCCCCGAAATGTGCAGAAAAAGCGCATTTCGGGGATTTCCTTTTATGGATATACATGATACAATAAGAGACACTGAATATTTCGCACAGAAAAGAGTGATACCTTGCCCGAAGAAAACAAGCTGGGCGTCATGCCCATTTCCAAGCTGATCTGGAATATGTCCCTGCCCATCATCGCGTCCATGCTGGTGCAGGCCCTGTACAACATCGTGGACAGCGTGTTCGTCAGCCGCGTCAGCGAGCAGGCACTCACCGCTGTTTCGCTGGCCTTTCCCGCCCAGAACCTGATGATCGGTCTGGCCACCGGCACCGCCGTTGGCGTCAACGCACTGATGGGCCGGGCACTGGGTGCCGGACAGCGTGAACGCGCCGACAAGGTCGCCAACCACGGCATACTGCTGGCGCTGGTGGGCTTCGTCATCTCCGCCCTTTTGGGTGCCACCTGCTCTGACCTGTTCTTCCGTTCCCAGACCCAGATCGAGAACATCATCCGCATGGGCAACGACTACCTGCGGGTGGTGACCATCGGCTCGCTGGGTATGTTCTGCCAGATCATGTACGAACGGCTGCTCCAGGGCACGGGGCGATCTATCCTCAGTATGTACACCCAGGGTCTGGGCGCCATCATCAATATCATTCTGGACCCCATCTTCATCTTTACCCTGAACATGGGCGTTACCGGCGCTGCCGTGGCCACCATCATCGGCCAGTTCTGCGGCTGCGCCCTGGCCATATACTTCAACCACAAGAAGAATACCGACATCACCCTGTCCATCAAGGGCTTCCGCCCGGACTTCCGGCTCATCGGCGAGATCTATGCCATCGGCCTGCCCAGCGTCATTATGATCGCCATCGGTTCGGTGATGACGTTCCTGATGAACAAGATACTCATCACCTACCACGCCGCCCATGAAACGGCGGCCACCGCCTTCGGCGCGTACTTCAAGCTGAACTCCTTTATCTTCATGCCCGTCTTCGGTATGAACAACGGCGTGGTGCCCATCGTCGCCTATAATTACGGCGCCCGGAACCGCAAGCGCATGGTGGAGACCATCAAGCGCGGCGCGCTGTACGCCTCCATCATCATGGTCTTCGGCACCGTCCTCTTCTGGGTCATCCCCGGCCCCCTGCTGAAGATATTTGACGCCACCGACACCATGCTCTCCGTGGGCATACCCGCCCTGCGGATCATCTCCATCAGCTTCTGCATGGCCGGCGCGTGCATCGCCCTGGGCGCCTCCTTCCAGGCGCTGGGCAGATCCCTGTACTCCATGATCACCTCCATCGTCCGCCAGCTGGTGTTCCTGATCCCCATCGCCTATGTGCTGGCCCGGTACGGCGCCTCCGTGGGCAACAGCGACCTGGTGTGGTGGAGCTACCCCATCGCGGAGGTATTCTCCCTGACGCTGACGCTGTTCTTCTTCCGCCATCTGTACAAGACCGTCATCGCCCAGCTGCCCGAGGGCCGCGAATAAGAAAAGCGGAACTAAACCCCGCCGCGCTCCGTCTTAGTGGATAGAGGGCGGGCCCATCGCCCTCCCCGCCCCCCGGCGGTGTATATACACACAAACAGATAGAGACAGAAAAGGAGGCACGACCCCCATGAAGAAGTTTTTGGCATTTATCCTGGCCCTGGCCTGCGCCCTGTCGCTGATGGCCTGCGGCAAAAAGAACAACGACGACAAGCCCGACCCCGATCCCGCGCCGGATCCCCAGCCCACCGTCACCACCGCCGAGTTCACCCACGGCTATGTAGACATGAAGCTGGAGCTGCCTGAGGGCTGGAGCTGGGAGCAGGTGTCTGATAACGGCACCGACAAGACCGAGGGCATCCGCTTCTACAAGACCGATGACCCCACTGTCAGCTACACGCTGCTGTGCTGGACGGGAGGCTACGGCATCTGCGGCACCGGTGTCACCAGTGAGGAGATCACCCTTGCCAACGGCATGAAGGTCTGGCAGCACACGGAGGAGAACACGGAAAAGGGCACCATGGGCATGGCGGACATCTTTTTTGAGGACGTACCGGGCAGCTATGTGGCTTCCCCCTCCGAGACCATGACCACCGAGGTGTGGAACGCCAACCGCGATGCGCTGCTGTCCATTCTGGGCACCGTGCAGCTGGGGCGCAAGAGCGTCAGCCAGCAGGCCGCCATCGACGCGGCCAAGGCCCAGTACACCGGCGCGTACGATCAGGTGTACGCCACCTATGACGTCACCTCCGGCGCGTGGACGGTGAGCTTCAGCAAGAGCGCCGCCGGCGCAAAGACCGACCGTCTGGTGGTGGACGCCGCCGGAAAGGTCATGGCCGCCGGGAAGTAACCGAAAACCGCCGAAAACCGCCGCAGCTGCGGCGGTTTTTGCTTTGCGTGCTTGACAACCACCCCGAAACGTGCTATTCTTTTCCTGATACAGGCGATGACGGGCGTGGCGGCCCTGAGCCGCGGGAGGAAATGCCCGCCGGAAGCCCCGTTACCGGCAGAAGAGTGTGGAAGTATCCAAATTCAGGTGGAACCACGGACTATGTTTAGTTCGCCCTGAGCCTTACCGGCTCAGGGCGTTTTTTTGTTGCCAAAACACTTCATATAGGAGGAACCTCACCATGAAAAACACCGAAAAAACGATGGACAAGATCGTCGCCCTCTGCAAAAACCGCGGCATCATCTTTGCCGGCAGCGAGATCTACGGCGGCCTGGCCAACACCTGGGACTACGGCCCCCTGGGCGTGGAGCTGAAGAACAACATCAAGAAGGCCTGGTGGAAGAAATTTGTCCAGGAGAACCCCTACAACGTGGGGCAGGATGCCGCCATCCTCATGAACCCCCAGACCTGGGTAGCCAGCGGCCATCTGGCCGGCTTCTCCGATCCCCTGATGGACTGCAAGGAGTGCAAGGAGCGCTTCCGCGCCGATAAGCTCATCGAGGACTGGTGCCACGAGAACGGCTTTGAGCTCAGCAAGCCCATCGACGCCTTCTCCCAGCAGGAGATGAAGGACTTTGTGGAGGAGCACGACCTCCCCTGCCCCAGCTGCGGCAAGCACAACTTCACCGATATCCGCCAGTTCAACCTGATGTTCAAGACGTTCCAGGGCGTCACCGAGGACGCCAAAAACACCGTCTATCTCCGTCCCGAGACGGCCCAGGGCATCTTCACCAACTTTGTGAACACCCAGCGCACCACCCGCCGCAAGCTGCCCTTCGGCGTGTGCCAGATCGGCAAGTCCTTCCGCAACGAGATCACCCCGGGCAACTTCATCTTCCGCGTCCGCGAGTTCGAGCAGATGGAGCTGGAGTTCTTCTGCAAGCCCGGCACCGACCTGGAGTGGTTCAACTACTGGCGCACCTTCTGCCACAACTGGCTGCTGGGCATCGGATTGAAGGACGAGAACCTCCGCCTGCGTGACCACGACCCCGAGGAGCTGTGCTTCTACTCCAAGGCCACCACGGACTTCGAGTTCCTGTTCCCCTTCGGCTGGGGCGAGCTGTGGGGCGTGGCCGACCGTACCGACTACGACCTGACCCAGCACCAGACCGTGTCCGGCAAGGACCTGACCTACTTCGACCCCGAGACCAACGAGCGCTACATCCCCTATGTGGTCGAGCCCTCTCTGGGCGTGGAGCGCAGCGTCCTGGCCGTGCTGGTGGACGCCTACGACGAGGAGGTCGTGGACGCGGAGAAGAACGACGTCCGCGTGGTGCTGCACCTGCACCCGGCCCTGGCCCCCTACAAGGCCGCCATCCTGCCCCTGAGCAAGAAGCTCTCCGAGCCCGCCCGCAAGATCTACGAGGACCTGTCCAAGGAGTGGATGCTGGACTTCGACGAGACCGGCTCCATCGGCAAGCGCTACCGCCGCGAGGACGAGGTGGGCACTCCCTTCTGCATCACCGTGGACTTCGACACCGTGGGCGATGCCGAGCACGCCGGCGACAACTGCGTCACCGTCCGCGAACGCGACACCATGGAGCAGGTGCGTATCCCCATCAGCGAGCTGAAGGCCTATCTGGCCGAGAAGCTGGCCTATTAAGCGTAAAAAAAGAAAGCCCCGCGGGGCTTTCTTTTTTTGCTCACATATCCACGATCTGCAATTCGCTCTCGTCCACCTTCTGCATGTCCTTCTTGTTCATCATGTCGTACATACAGGGCACCACGAACAGCGTCATCAGCGTGGCGTACAGCAGTCCGCCGATACAGACCACGGCGATGGGCTGCATCAGCGCCGTGCCGGCGTTTTTCGCCGTGGCGGTGACGATCAGGCCCAAAATCGTGGTCAGACTGGTCATCAGGATCGGCCGCAGGCGGGTCACGCCCGCGTCGATGATCGCCTCCCGGCGCTCCATGCCGGACAGCCGCTGCTGGTTGATGTAATCCACCAGCACGATACCGTTGTTGACGATGATGCCCACCAGCATCACAAAGCCGATCAGACTGATGACAGATACCTCGATCCCCGCGATCAGCAGGGCCAGGAAGCCGCCGGTAAAGGCCAGCGGGATGGTAAACATGACGATGAACGGGGACTTCAGCGACTGGAACTGTGCCACCATGATGAAGTACACCAGCACCACGCCCAGCAGCAGCATCAGCAGCAGCTGGCTCATGGCCTCCATGATCTGCTCGTTCTCTCCGTTGAATTCCGCGGTGATGCCCTCCGGCAGCGTCAGACCGCTGACGGCCTGCTGCGCCGCGGAGGTCACGTGGGTGACGTTGTAGCCATCGGCGATGGCGGCGGTCACGGTAACGCACCGGCGCTGCTGGTCACGGGAGATGGTGTTCATGGACACCGTCTCCGTCACGGTGGCCACATCGCCCAGCTTGAAGGTCTTGTCCTCCTCACTGCCGCCGGTCAGCTGGCCCATGGTGCCGCTGCCCGAGGTGCTCCCGGTCATGGCGGAGGACGCGCTGCTCTCCGCCGACAACTCCAGCTCCAGCAGGTTCTCCCGCTTGAGGACGCTGCCCTCCGCCGCGTCCACGGTCAGGTCCATGTCCTCGCTGTCCAGCGTCACATCAGAGACGCTGGCGCTGCTCTGCAGCGCCGCGGCGATCTGCATATACACCTGGGCCACGGTCAGACCCTTCTCCGCCGCCGCCTTCCGGTCGATGGTCACCTGCAATGCCGGGGCCGAGGCGTCCAGCCCGTCGCTGACCTCACCGACGCCCTCCACCTGCTCCAGCCGCCGGGCGATGGTCCGGGCGCTGCTCTGCAGGTCCGCCATATCGCTGCCGAACACCTGCAGCGACACGCCGCTGCCGGTCATATAGCTCATCATACCGCTCATCACGCCGCTGGCCGTCACCTCACAGGGCAGGTCGGCACACAGCGCCTCGATCTCCTTCCCCGCCACAGAGCCGAAGGTCCCCTCCGGCATGGTGATGTAGCCCTCCACGTCATAGCTGCCGCCGGAGGCGCCGCCCATGGCACCGCCCATGTTCAGGCCGCCCATGGTGCCGCCGCCCATCATAAAGCCGGCGTCCTGCACGTCGTCCACAGTCATCACCCGCTCCAGCACCTCGTCGGCCAGCCGTACCGCCTCCTCGCGAGAGGTGTCCTCCGGCATGGTGATGGTCAGGGACAGGTTGTTCATATCCATCTCCGGCATAAAGGTAAAGCCGCGGCGCAGGCACGCGCCGGCACTGGTCACCAGCAGCACCAGCGACAGCAGCAGCACGCCGGCCTTGTGGTCCAGCGAAAAAGCGATGGCCTTCCGATAGGCGGGATAGACCTTGTCCAGCAGGCCCGGCTTCTGCACCATGGGCCGGCGCAGCATACCGCTGGCCATCGCCGGCACCAGTGTCAGCGCCACCAGCAGGCTGGCCAGCAGCGAGTAGGTGATGGTCAGCGCCAGGTCGGTGAACAGCTGGCGGGTCAGGCCCTCTACGAACACGATGGGTGCGAACACGCACACGGTGGTCAGGGTAGAGGCCGTCACCGCGCCCAGCACCTGGCCCGCGCCGGACACCGCCGCCTGAATGATGGTGGCGCCCTTGGCCCGCAGGCGGTAGATATTCTCAATGACCACCACGGAGTTATCCACCAGCATACCCACCGCCACGGCCAGACCGCTCAGGGAGATCATGTTGATGGTCACGCCGGTGAAGTACATAAGTACGATGGCAAAGATCACGCTGACGGGGATAGACACCAGCGTGATGACCGTGGGCCGCCAATCCCGCAGGAACAGGAACAGCACCACCACGGAGAACAGCGCGCCCCACAGCAGCGACGAGGTAATCGTCTCCACGATCAGGTAGATATAGTCGCCCTGGTCCATCAGCGGCGCGAAGGACAATCCCTCATACTGGCCCTCCAGCTCCTCGAACCGTGCGCTGATGTTATTGGACACCTCCGCCGTGGCGTAGTTGGACTGCTTGGTAAAGGTGATGAGAATGCCGTTGTCGCCGTTGACCTTGGTGTACAGCTCCCCGGCGTTGTCGGTGACCACCACCGTGGCGATGTCGCCCAGGGTCACCGGCTCGATGCCGTCCATGCCCAGGTCCAGCAGCACCATGTCCTCCAGCTCCTGCCGGGTGGACACGTTCTCGCCCACAGACACCATGTAGCGCACGCCGTCGTTGTCCTCAATGTACCCGGCGGGCATGGCGAAATTCTGTGCCGTCAGCAGCTGGCTGACGGCGGAGATGGACAGCATCCCGCCCACGTCCGTCTGGTCGGCGATAGACTTGTACGCCTCGTTGATCTGGTCCATGCCGGCCTCGATCTGGGTCATGGCCTCATCCAGCTGTATCTGCGCCTCCGTCAGCTGGGTAATGCCGTCGATCAGGGAGAGCGTCAGGTCATAGACCTCACTGGTGACCTTCCGCTTCAGCTCGCCGCTTTCCAGATCCTGCATCAGCTTATCCAGCGTCGCGTTCAGCCGTTCCAGCGTCTTTTTCAGCTGTTCCAGTTTCTCCTGCCCGGGCACGGTGATGGGCGGCTCATCGGGATCCGGATCCGGGTCCGGCTCCGGGATCTGGCCCCGGGCCTCCTTCAGATATTCGTACAGCTTATCCACCGCCGCGCCCGCCTTGGCCGCCGCGCCGGCGGCAATGGCCTCCTTGGCCTCATCCAGCTGTGCCTGCCCCTTTTCCACCTGGTCCTTGGCCTTCTGCAGATCCAGCTTCCTCTTGTTCAGTTCGGTACGCACCGCATCCGCCAGCTTCTCCGACAGGGCGTCCAGCTTGGCCTCGTCCAGGATCACATGGGCCTCCCGGGTCACGGCGCCGCTGACCGAAATGCTGGCCACACCGGACACGCCCTCCAGCTTGGGGGACAGCTCTCCGGTGACGAAATCGCTGAGCGCGTACACGTCCATGTCCTCCCGGGTCACGGCGGCCACCATCACCGGCAGCATGGAGGGATTGATCTTCAGCACATAGGGGGCGGAGACGGTGTCGTCCCAACTGCCCTGCAATACGGAGATCTTCTGCTGGATGTCCACACTGATGGTATCCATATTGGCGCCGTCCTCAAACTCCAGCGTGACCATGGATACGCTGTCCTGGCTGGTGGAGGTGACGGTCTTGATCTTATCCAGCGTAGCCATGGACTGCTCCACCGGCCTGGTGATGGACTGCTCAATGGACTCCGGGCTGGCGCCGGGATCAGAAGTGACGATGATGACATAGGGAAAGTCCATGTTGGGCAGCAGATCCGGTGTCATTTTCAGATACGCCACCACGCCCAGCACGATAATGCCCAGCACCGTCACAAAGATCGTCAGCGGTTTTTTCACGCTGAAGCCGGCCATACCCGTCCCTCCTTCTTCCGCCTGCAGCGCCCATGCGCCCAGGGTAAAACTGTAATAATGTGTAAGTGTACCATCCCCGCCGCCGACTTGCAAGCGGAACGGCGCAGAATTCACGAAAGCGTTACAAATACAGGGTTTTTTCGGAAAAATAGTTCGGAGTTCGTAGTATTCTTTGCGCCGTCTTTACGCGTCCGGACGATGAAAAACGCGGACGCCTGCGCGCCCGCGTTTTTCGCAAATAAGAAAGAGAAAAGGGAAGAAAACAGCAAAATCAGCCGGTGCCCCGTTACAGCAGCGTGCACAGCAGGTGCAGCTCGGCGGCCAGCCACACCGGCATCAGCATGGCGGTGACACGGCACACGGGGTTGATGTTCCCCGTCAGCAGGCACACCAGCGTGAACGCCAGAATGACCGCGATCACAACAGCGGCGATCGCCTTTGCCGGGGAAGTCTTGGTTTTCGTGTTTGTCATAGGGAACAACTCCTTTCTGTATTGTGGCCAAATCATACCACAAAGGTTAGTGCTTGTAAAATTGATTATTCTACGGTATAATATAGATACAAACTATAATTTGGAGAGTCGCCTATGACCAACCAGGACATCGAGACCTTTTTCGCCGTGCTGGACCACGGCACCATGACCGCCGCCGCCGAGGCGCTGTACATCACCCAGCCGTCCCTGTCCGCCCGGCTGAAGGCACTGGAGGACCAGGTAGGCGCGCCCCTGTTCCACCGTGGCAAGGGCCAGCGCCGCATCACCCTGACGGATGCGGGCCAGCACTTCCTGCCTCTGGCCCGCCGGTGGCAGAACCTGCTCTCGGAGACGCAGACCTTCGCCGCCGCGGAAAAGCGTGAGTTTCTCCACGTCATCGCCGCCTACACCGCCAACCAGTACATTCTGCCGCCGGTGTACCAGCGGTTTCTGGAGCGTGAGCTGCCGGTGAACCTGTGGGTGGAGTCCATGCGGACGGACCAGGCGGTGTCCGCCGTGGCCCGGGGCGACGCGGATATGGCCATCGTGGACGGCGCATTGCACTACGGTCTGCAGATCGAAGCCAAACCCCTGTTCCGCGAGGGCTTCTTCCTTGTGGTGCCCAGAACGGTGGCACTGACGGAACCGGTAGAGGCCACCACCCTGCACGTGCAGGACGAGATACTCATCTACGGCCAGCCGGAGATACAGCAGTGGCACGACTACTGGTTCGGCGTGGACGCCCGCCCCCTGCTGTACGCCGACACGCCCCAGCTGGCCGAGACCCTGCCCGCCTGCGGCAAGCGCTGGAGCATCATCCCCGCCGGCGCCACCGAGCCCTATCTGCGGATGTTCAGCAACGTGCAGGTGCTGCGCCTGGCCCACCCGCCGGCGGAGCGCACCTTCTACCTGGTCACGCCCAAGGGCCGCGCCCTCTCCGCCGCCGCGGAGACACTGCTGGAGGACCTGCGGGTGCAGATACAGAATCTGGAGGGCATCACCTGGTATTGAGCAGCGAAAGAGACACACCCTTCGGTGTGTCTCTTTCTGTCGTTTTGTGTCGCATTCTGTCCTATCCCCGCCGCAGCTGGCCCCGGATCAGCCGCGTCACCGCGTCTGCCAGCCACCCGATGGCCGGCAGGCGCTCCATGGCCTGTCCGTAGATACGCCGGGCGTCCGGCACCTCCCGGTCGCTTCCGGTGAACAGACACACCGGCAGCACGCCCCGCAGCCGCAGGGCCGCGGCCTCCGCCGCCGTGTCGTCCACGCCGCGCTTCCCGGTGTAGGCCCATCCGCCCAGGCCGTTGGGTATCCGCTGGTCGTCGTTGGGGCTGGCGTCCGAGAGCACCAGCAGCAGCGACTGCTCGCTGCGCCGCTGCCGCAGCAGCCAGCCCATGGCCCGCAGGGCCAGCCCGTCCCGGTTCCACCCCGCGGCCACATAGTCGAATACCCCCTCGTTCTGCTCCGGATGGTCATAGTCCCGCAGCACCCGCAGCACCGTGCAGCCGCTGACGGAGCAGAACGCCGTCACCCGCACGGGGATGCGGCACCGGCTCAGGCTCTCCGCGATGAGATACGCCTGTGTAGCCAGCTTCTCCTGCTGCCGGTTCTGCGAGGCCGAGCCGTCCAGCAGCAGGTCCACGGACAGCTCTCCCGGCTCCTGCGGCGACCGGCGGGAAAACACCCGTTCGTCCCCCAGCGCCCCGGCGCGCCAGGCCAGCTCCGGCCGCAGCCTCCCGGCGCGGCCCGTACCGCCCTCGTCCTCCGCCCGCAGCAGCAGCGTGTTCTGCAGCTTCTGCGTCAGCTGTGCGATGGCCAGCTTGTTTTCCACCAGATGCTCCCGATAATACGCCCGGTTCTTCTCCCGCTGCTGCCGGAAGTGGGCCGCGTCCCAGGCCGCCTCCGGCGCGGGCGCGCGGCCCACCGGCTCGCCGCGGGTAAAGTGCAGCCGGCAGTTCTTGTGCACGCCGGTGCACAGGGTGCGCTCCGCCTCACTGAGCTGCCCCGGCGTCAGCATGGACGCGCCGAAGCAGTCCTCCACATACCGCCGCAGGATCGGCTCCGGCGTCCGGCCCTGCAAAAAGCTGAACAGCGTCTGCTTCTGCAGACCGCCGCTGCCTCCCCCCGCGTCGTGTGACAGCGCCCGCAGGGCGTTGGGCCGCACAAAGTGCACGCCGCCGCTTTTGTCCCGCTTTCGGCCTACCCACGCCGCCCACTGGCGGTCGTCGGCGGCCCGGCGGGCGCGGCGGAACCATGTGTACAGCACGCGCTCCGTCCGCTGGATCAGCTGCGCCTCCGTGCTGTCCCCCGGCGCGGCTATGTCGTCCAGCAGCGGCGACAGGGCCGGGTCCTCCGGCTGTCCCAGCACGCGGCAGGCCCAGGCCCGGCGCACGGCGTCCCCGTTCATGCCCTCGGCCATCGGCGTCTGCGCCAGCAGCCGGCGGGCATAGTCCCGCCGCAGCACCGGCAGCAGCGGCCGCTCCGCCGCGCCGCGGGCGAACACCGCCCCCTCCAGCACCAGGAAGAATATGTCCGTGTACAGTGCCTCCTGCGCCGACCGGTGAAACTCGTTCAGCAGCGGCCGGAACCGGTCAAAGTCGTAATACCGGCAGGCCAGACCCAGCACCGTATTGCCGTACAGCTCGGCATCCCCCGCCCGGTCGAAGGTCAGCAGCTCCGGCTTGCGGGCATAGTCCCCCCAGCCGTTCCACACCTGATTTTCCGCCCGGCGCGTCTCTCTGTCCTGTCTGTCCATATCAGTCGAACAGCTTGTCCCGGGTGGCGTCCCTGGGCAGGCGCGCCCACACCGCGTCCGCCACCAGCTGGCGCTCAAAGGGCTCAAAGGCCTTGTTGATGATGCCCAGGTCCAGCGCCTGCCCGGAGGGTATCCCCTTCTCGATCAGGTGCAGGGCCGCCAGCAGTCCCCGCAGGTCCAGCGCCTTGGTGGATATCTCACCGCTGTCGCACTTGGTCCGCAGGTCCCGGAACAGCGCCGTCAGCTGCTCGGCCCACTCCCGCTTCAGGGTGGGGAAGCTGCGCCGCAGCAGCTTCTGCAAATTCTCGTCGGAGATCACCGGCATATCCACCACCACGAACCGGCTCACCAGCGCCTCGTTCAGCTCACGGGTGCCGGCGTAGCCGTAGTTCATGGTGCCGATGAACCGCGCCGCGTCATCCAGCTGTATGCGCTCATACCCCGGCACATCGATGACGCGCCGGTGGTCCAGCGTGGCGTGCAGCACGGCCAGCGCCTCGTTCTTGGCCATGTTCACCTCGTCCAGCACGCCGAAGCCGCCCAGCCGCGCACAGGCGCACACCGGTCCCTCCCGGAACACCACCTGCCCGTCCTTCAGCGTGTCCGCGCCGATCAGGGCCGCCGCGTCCACGTTCACATACATGGACACGTCCCACACCGGCCGTCCGAACAGCGCCGCCAGGTCCTCCGCCAGCACGTTCTTTCCGGTGGCCTTCGGCCCCGCCAGCAGCAGGTGCTCGCCGCACAGCAGCGCCGCCGCCGCGCTCTCCCATACCTCCCTGCCGTAGTAGAGATACTTCGGCACGGGCACGCGCTCCTGCGCCTCCGGCGTCAGGGGGTGGGCCTCCCGGAAGCGGCGTACCTCGTCCAGCAGGCCGCTGTCCACGCCCTCGTCCCGCAATTCCTTCCAAATATCCATAGACTCGCCTCATTTCATCTCCGGATGATGCCAAATTATACTCCCGCCGCCCGCTAAGTGTCCGTTAAGGATGTGCGGTCCGTTCCCTTTGTCATATCCGCCCGCGTTCCGCCATATAGATAGAGCACAACGGCATGGGAGTGTTGCGTTATGCGAGACGATCTGGAGCAGCGGGCCAAAGAGCTGGCCCTGTACATGATAGAGAACCGGACCACCGTCCGCGCCGCCGCCAAGAAGTTCGGCGTCAGCAAATCCACCGTACACAAGGACCTGTCCGAGCGTCTGGCCCTGTGCGACCGGGCGCTGTACACGCAGGTAAAGGCCATACTGGACGAAAACCGTTCCCAGCGGCACATCCGCGGCGGAATGGCCACGCGCCGCAAGTATAAGGGGATATGAAAAAAGGGACGGCGGCGCCGTCCCTTTTCCCGTATAAACCAAAACGGACACCCTTGCGGATGTCCGTTGCGTTTGGTCATTAGCCAATGTTGTTCAGCTTCAGCGTCAGCGCGCTCTTCTTGTGGGCCGCGTTGTTCTTGTGCAGCAGACCCTTTGCAGCAGCCTTGTCGATCGCCTTGACCGCCACCTTGTAAGTGCCCTCGGCCTCGGTGCGATTGCCTTCAACGGCAGCAGCCTCGAACTTCTTGATAGCAGTCTTCAGTGCGGACTTATTGGCTTTGTTGCGAGCATTTCTCGTCTCTGCCACCAGAACACGCTTCTTAGCAGACTTGATATTCGGCAAACCAAACACCTCCCCGACTTGAATTTTTTGTGCAGCGAAAATATACACTTCCACGCAGGATGATATTTTAGCATCTTTGCCTGAAAAATGCAAGACTTTTTTGCAATTTCCGCGGCAGTTTTTGTATAAAAGCGATTTCACCGGCCATGCTACCCAAAAGCCACAATATTTTGTGTTCAGAAGGGAGCGTTGACCACTACTATGAACCTCTCGCGTACCGATCTGGCCGTGGAAACAGCGGAGGCGCTGCCCACCGGCCGGGATATTTTCGCCCCCGGCACCGGCGTCACCAAGTCCGAATGCCTGCTGTGCGGCTGTCCCGTCACCCGCATCCATGTCCATACCCCGGCGGGCGCCCGGGCCATCGGCAAGCCCGAGGGCCGCTATATCACCATCGACCTGCGCCCCGCCCTGTCCCGCCAGGAGGCGCTGACCGGCCGGGCCGCCCTCTGTCTGTGCCGCGAGCTCCGCGCCCTGCTGCCGCCGCCATCGGACGGCCCCGCCCTGGTGGTGGGCCTGGGCAACGACGCCATGACCCCCGATGCCGTGGGGGCGGCGGCGCTGGAGCACCTGCTGGTCACGCGGCACATGGTCCGTTCCATGCCCCGGCAGTTCGGCGCGCTGACGCCGGTGGCGGCCCTGGCCACCGGCGTGCTGGCCCGCACGGGGGTGGAGACGCTGGAGCTGATCCGCGGCGCGGCGGACCGCCTGCACCCCTCGGTGGTCATCGCCATCGACGCGCTGGCCGCCCGCAGCCGTCACCGGCTGTGTGCCACCGTGCAGCTGGGGGACACGGGCCTGATCCCCGGCAGCGGCGTAGGCAATCACCGCAAGGCAGTCAACGCCCGGACGCTTGGCGTGCCGGTCATCGCCCTGGGCGTCCCCACGGTCATCGATGGCGCGGCCCTCTGCGGCGACGAGGACGCCCCGCCCTCCGGGTTGTTTGTCACGCCCCAGGACATCGACCGCCGCGTCCGTGAGCTGGGCCGGCTCATCGGCTATGGCGTCACCCTGGCGCTCCAGCCCGGCCTGACGCCGGAGGATGCAGCGGCCCTGCTGGGATAGCCCTTGCAAAATCCTCCCCGACGCGGTACAATAGGACATCAAAACTTCGGAACGGGAGGTATCGCACATGGAATTCAACCCCCAGATACAGTTGGCCGGCCTGCTGGAGTGGATGGCCGAGCAGATGAACGCCTGCCACGGCAAGACCGCCGTCATCGGCATCTCCGGCGGCAAGGACAGCTCCACCGTGGCCGCCCTGGCCGTGGCCGCCTATGGCCGCGAAAACGTCCTCGGCGTCCTCATGCCCGACGGCGTCCAGCCGGACATCGACTACTCCCAGGCACTGGTGGAGCACCTGGACCTGCCCCACACCACCATCAACATCCATGACGCCGTTCAGGGCGTGCTGAACGAGATGGAGAAGGCGGGCCTGACCCCCAGCCGCCAGACGAAGGTCAATCTGCCCAGCCGCGTCCGCATGGCCACCCTGTACGCCGTGGCCCAGTCCGTAGAGGGCGGCATCGTCATCAACACCAGCAACCTCAGCGAGGACTGGGTGGGCTACTGCACCATCTACGGCGACAGCGCCGGTGCCTTCTCCCCCCTGGGGATGTACACCACCGAGGAGGTCGTCGCTCTGGGCCGTCAGCTTGGCCTGCCGGAGAAGTTTCTCATCAAGCCGCCGTCCGACGGTCTCACCGGCCTGACCGACGAGGACAATCTGGGCTTCCCCTACCGCGCGGTGAACGAGTACGTCCGCCGCGGCGTGGTGGACCCGGCCATCAAGGAGCGCATCGACGCCCTGCACCGGGCCAGCCGCTTCAAATTCCAGACCCTGCCGGTCTACCACAACGGCCTGCCCATGGCGCTGACCGATGAGACCGATTATTATAACTGAGCCCCGTTTCCTTTTGTGCGCCTTTTTTCTCTCCGTCTTTTGAGAATACAGGGCTTTGGATCCTTCGGGAACACAAAGGCACACTATGACTGACTCAAAAGTATAAAAAAGAGCGCATAAGCAGCACATGCAGAGGACAACCAGGTAAACGCTGCGTAAACCAAAAAGCAAGCAAACATACGTTGCCGAAAGCGAAAAAAAGCAGAAACACCCCGGCCCAATGGCCGGGGTGTTTCCGTGTGTTTGTGTTAGGAGAGAGAGAAAATCACATCAGGAAGTGTTGTTCCTTTGGATGATGCTATAATACCCTCTAATTTTGGCCGAATCTTGAAGCGGCCATGAACAATTTGTGAATTCTGCCTTTTACGCCGCGTTTTTTCCACAGCAGACAGCGCATTTCACTGAAACTTTCTGCTCTCGGCCACAGCCATCTGGTCGCAGCGGTTGTTTTTTTCGTTCTCCGCGTGGCCCTTCACCCAGTGGCAGCGCACCTCGTGGATATCGGTCAGCGCCAGCAGCTGCTCCCACAGGTCCGGGTTCAGCGCCGGCTTTTTGTCGCTCTTCACCCAGCCCCGCTGCTGCCAGCTTCTGGCCCAGCCCTTTTCCAGCGCGTCGATGACGTACTTGCTGTCGCTGTACAGCTCCACCACGCACGGCTCCTTCAAAAGCCGCAGCGCCTCGATGACGGCGGTCAGCTCCATGCGGTTGTTGGTGGTCTGGGCCGCGCCGCCGGAGAGTTCCTTCTCCGTTCCCTTGTAGCTGAGTATCGCCCCCCAGCCGCCCGGACCCGGGTTGCCGCTGCAGGCCCCATCGGTGTAGATCGTAACGGTTCTCATATATCCTTCCTTCACTCCACCCCAACGACCCGCACGGTCCCGTCCTGCACGGTAAAGCGCACGTTCTTTCCTGCGTAAGCCATTCCGTACACGCGGTCGGGGTCGTCCTGATACCGGGGCCGCGGGTCGGCGGCCAGGGCGCTCAGCAGCCCGTGGCGCTGTCCGCTGTCAAACTGCGCCAGCAGCTCCGGGGGAAAGTCCACCGTCAGCACCGCGCCGGCATCGCCGCCGGTAAAGCCGCCGGCGGCGTCGGGATAGCTGTCCGCGTAGGCCAGATAGGGTTTGATGTCCACGATGGGCGTTCCGCTGACCATATCCGCGCCGCGGACATACAGCACCGGACCCTCCGGCTCGTCCAGCGCCACACGCTCCAGCTCCACAGCGGAGAGCCCCAGGCTGTTGGGCCGGAAGGGCGAACGGGTGGCGAACACGCCCACGCGCTCATTTCCGCCCAGCCGGGGCGGCCGCACCGTAGGCGACCAGCTCTGCCGCTGCGCCCGGTCAAACTGCCAGATGAGCCAGATGTGTGAAAATCCCTCCAGGCCCCGCACCGCATCCACGTCCCGGAAGGGCTTTTCGAACACGATGCGTCCGGGGCTGTCGGCAATGCCGCTCTGCCGCGGCACGCCGAACTTCTCCGCAAAGGGCGTCTCTATCCGCGCGATGATGTCCAGCCCGGAGCCGTTCACAGCGGGGCCTCCTCCGACGCGGGCTGCTCCTTCTCCTCGGGATCGGCCAGAGCCAGCGAGATGACCCGGTCGCCCTCCTCCTTGAAGCGCATGACGATGACGCCCTGGGTGGCGCGTCCGGCCACGCGGATATTTTCCACAGGTGTGCGGATCAGGATGCCCGCCGCCGTTACCAGCAGCAGGTCCTCCGTACCATCCACCACCTTCATGCCCACCACCGGGCCGGTCTTGTCCGTGACCATATAGTTGCGGATACCCATGCCGCCGCGGTTGGTAATGCGGTACTCCTCAATAGGCGTCCGCTTGCCGTAGCCGTTCTCGGTGATGGACAGCACGGTCTTGTCCGCGTCTGCGCGGGCGGCGCCGATGACATAATCGCCCTCCCGTAGGCGGATGCCCCGGACGCCCACGGCGGTACGTCCCATGGCGCGCACATCCGTCTCGTCGAAGCACACCGCCTGTCCGTCGTGGGTGGCGATAAGCATACGGTCATGCCCCCGCGTCTCCGTCACGGAGATCAGCTGGTCGCCCTCATCCAGCGTCAGGGCGCGGATACCGTTGTTCCGCAGGTTCTTCAGGGCGCTGACCTCCAGACGCTTCACCGTGCCGTTCCGGGTGGTCATGAACAGGTACAGCTCCTCGTCTCCCGTCTCCCGGAAGTGGAGCATAGCCTGCACGCGCTCGCCCGTCTCCACCTGAATGATGTTGACGATGTTCACGCCCTTGGCGGCCTTGCCGCTCTCGGGGATCTGATAGCCCTTCTTGCGGTAGACCTTGCCTGTGTCGGTAAAGAACAGGATATAGTCGTGGGTAGACGCGGTGAACACGTCCACCACCGTGTCCTCCTCACGGGTGGTGATGCCCTTCTTGCCCATGCCGCCCTTACTCTGAGCGGCGTATTCGCTGACCGGCGTGCGCTTGATGTAGCCGTTCTCCGTCAGGGTGAAGACGCACTGCTCCTCCTCGATCAGGTCCTCGATGTCCAGCTCGTCCTCCACATCCTGGATCTCGGTCTTGCGGTCGTCGCCGAACTTGTCGGCAATGGCAGTCAGCTCCTCCTTGAGGATGGACTTCACCAGTCCCTCGTCGCTGAGGATACGCAGGAAGTAGGCGATCTTCTCCTCCAGCTCCTTGTACTCGGTCTGGAGCTTCTCCCGGTCAAGACCCTGCAGCGCCTTCAGGCGCATATCCAGAATGGCCTGGGCCTGCACGTCGTCCAGCCCGAAGCGCTGCATCAGGTTCTCCTTGGCGTTGTCGTAGCTGCTGCGGATGATCTTGATGACCTCGTCGATGTTGTCCTGGGCGATCAGCAGGCCCTCCAGCAGGTGGGCGCGCTCCTGTGCCTTTTTCAGGTCGAAGCGGGTCCGGCGGATGATGATCTCCTCCTGGAACTTCAGGTACTCGTCGATGATGTGCCGCAGGGACAGGATCTTGGGCTGCCGCTGGTTCTCCACCAGCGCCAGCATATTGATGGCAAAGGTGGTCTGGAGCTGGGTCTGGGCGAACAGGCGGTTCAGCACCACTTGGGGATTGGCGTCGCGCTTCAGCTCGATCACGATACGCATACCGTTGCGGTCGGACTCGTCCCGGATGTCGGAGATACCCTCCAGCCGCTTGTCCTCCACCTGGTCGGCGATGGCCTTGATGAGCATCCGCTTGTTCACCTGATAGGGCAGCTCCGTGATGATGATACGGGTGCGGCCGTTGTTGAACTCCTCAAACTCATGCCGGGCACGGACCATGAGCCTGCCCCGGCCCGTGGCGTAGGCGGCGCGGATGCCGCTTCTGCCCATGATGATGCCCTTTGTGGGGAAGTCGGGTCCCTTCACATGCTCCATCAGGTCGCTGAGGGTGGCGTCCGGGTCGTCCAGCACGCAGATGCACGCGCCGATGACCTCCCGCAGGTTGTGGGGCGGGATGTTGGTGGCCATGCCCACGGCGATACCGCTGGAGCCGTTCACCAGCAGATTGGGGAACCGGCAGGGCAGCACACGGGGCTCCTTGCGGCTCTCATCGAAGTTGGGGTCCCAGTCCACCGTGTCCTTTTCGATGTCGCGGAGCATCTCGTTGGAGATCTTGCTCAGACGCGCCTCGGTGTATCGGTAGGCGGCCGGGGGGTCGCCATCCACGGAGCCGAAGTTGCCGTGGCCGTCCACCAGCATATAGCGCATGGAGAAATCCTGCGCCAGACGCACCAGCGCGTCGTACACGGAGGCGTCGCCGTGAGGGTGATAGTGGCCCAGCACATCGCCCACGCAGGTGGCGGATTTCTTGAAGGGCTTGTCGCTGGTCAGGTTATCCTCGTACATGGCGTACAGGATACGCCGGTGCACGGGCTTCAGGCCGTCCCGCACGTCAGGCAGGGCACGGCCCACGATGACGGACATGGCATACTCGATATAGGAATTCTCCATCTCCGGCACCAGCGGAGACTCTACGATATGCTGGTCGGGAAAGCGTATTTCTTCCGGGTCGTATTGGGGCTTTTTGCTCATACTGACACGACCTCCTTAATAATCCAAATTCACGGCGTACTTAGCGCGCTGCTCGATGAACTCCTTGCGCGGCTCCACCTTCTCGCCCATGAGGACGGTGAACGTGGCGTCGGCCTTCACCGCGTCGTCCAGCGTAATGCGGCGCAGCGTCCGGGTGTTGGGATCCATAGTCGTCTCCCACAGCTCATGGGCATCCATCTCGCCCAGACCCTTAAACCGGCTGATACCGATTTTCACGTTGGGGTCGCCGTTCCGCATCTCGTTGGACACCCGGTCACGCTCCTCGTCGGAGTAGGCCACCCGGGAGGTCTTGCCACGGGTCAGCTTGTAAAGCGGCGGCACGGCGGAATAGACGTAGCCCTCCTCGATGAGGGGCCGCATATACCGGAAGAAGAAGGTCAGCAGCAGGGTGCGGATATGGGCGCCGTCCACATCGGCATCGGCCATGATGATGATTTTGTGATAGCGCAGCTTGTTCTCGTCGAACTCCTCGCCGATGCCGGCGCCCAGGGCGATGATGACGGGCTGGAGCTTGTCGTTGCCGTATACCTTGTCCACCCGGGCCTTCTCCACGTTGAGCATCTTGCCCCACAGGGGAAGGATCGCCTGGAACCGGCTGTCCCGTCCCGCCGTGGCAGAGCCGCCTGCGGAGTCGCCCTCCACGATGTACAGCTCTGTCAGCTCGGGATTATTTTCGTTGCAGTCCCGGAGCTTATCCGGCATGGCCGCGCCGCCCAGCACCGTCTTGCGGCGGATGGACTCCCGCGCCTTGCGGGCCGCCTCGCGGGCGCGGTTGGCGGTCATGGCCTTATCCAGAATGGTGCGGGCCACCATGGGATGCTCCTCCAGATACACCGCCAGCTGGTCGTTGACGATACTGTCCACCAGCGTGCGGATGTGGGCGTTGCCCAGCTTGGCCTTGGTCTGGCCCTCGAACTGGGCCTCCGTCAGCTTCACGGAGATGACGGCGGTGATGCCCTCGCGCACGTCCTCGCCGGAGACCTTGTCGCCCTCCTTGATCATGCCGTACTTCAGGCCGTAGGCATTCAGTACGCGGGTCAGGGCCGCCTTGAAGCCCGTCTCGTGCATGCCGCCTTCCGGCGTATGGATGTCGTTGGCGAAGGACACCAGCGTCTCGTTGTAGCCGTCGTTATACTGGATGGCGATCTCCGCCGTGCTGTCGCCCTTGGCGCCGGAGAGATAGATGACCTCCTCGTGGAGCGGGGTCTTGTTCCGGTTGATGAAGGTGACGAACTCCCGGATGCCGCCCTCATAGCACATGGCCTCGGACTTCTCTCTGCCCGGCCGGGCGTCGCTGATAGTGATCCGCAGACCGGCGTTCAGGAACGCCTGCTCCCGCATACGGGTGTGCAGCGTCTCATAGTCGTACTCCAGCGTGTCGAACATCTCCGGGTCCGGCTTAAAGGTCACGGTGGTGCCGGTATGGTCCGTCTCGCCGATGATCTTCATCTCCTGGGTGATATTGCCCCGGGAGAATTTCATCTCATAGATTTTGCCGTCCTTGTGTACCTGCACCGTCAGCCACTCGCTCAGAGCGTTCACCACGGACGCGCCCACGCCGTGCAGGCCGCCGGAGACCTTATAGCCTCCGCCGCCGAACTTGCCGCCGGCGTGCAGCACGGTGAACACCACCTCCAGCGCGGGCCGGCCCGTCTGGGCCTGGATATCCACGGGAATGCCGCGGCCGTTATCGGTAACGGTGATGGTGTTTCCCTCGTTGATGGTCACGATGATGTCCGTGCAGTAGCCAGCCAGCGCCTCGTCGATGGCGTTGTCCACGATCTCATATACCAGGTGGTGCAGACCGCTGGCACTGGTGGAGCCGATATACATGCCCGGCCGCTTCCGCACAGCCTCCAGCCCCTCCAGCACCTGTATTTCTGATGCGTTGTATTCCGTATCCACCACGGTCTTTTCCAGTTCTGCCATGTACTACTCTCCTTTTCCTTGGACCCGCTTACCCAGCGTCCGGGAATTGATCTGCGACAGATACACGATCTGCCGGTGATAGGGATGGTCACACACCACGAAGGACCGCGGTATGTCCTCGCAGGCGCTCTGTACCACGCCCTCCTGCTCGGCTCCCTGTAAAAACTCTCTCGTTCTCTTCGAGGTAGAGGTGTTATCCAGGTCAAAGATACCGATGACCCGCCTATCCTCCACCATCACGTTCATACCGATGTGCAGATACGCCATCACAGTACCTCCCCGCCCCGCACATGGAACACCCTGCCGCTGAGCAGCGTGTCCAGCCGGTCGTTTTCGCAGCAGGTGATAAACACCTGTCCGCCGCTGATGCGATTCAGTACGTATTCCTGCCGCCGGGGATCCAACTCGCTGAGCACATCGTCCAACAGCATTACCGGATACTCCCCCATGGCGTTTTTGTGTATCTCGCGCTCCGCCAGCTTCAGGCTCAGTGCCGCCGTCCGTACCTGCCCCTGCGAGCAGAACTGCCGCGCGCTGCGCCCGTTGACCAGCACCTCGATATCGTCCTTGTGGGCGCCGGAGAGACACAGCTTCGACGCACGCTCCGCCGCCTGATGGCTCTCCATATGTGCCGCCAGCGCCGCGTAGATATCTGCCTGACTGCCCAGCGGGTCGGCGACGGTCCTGACGGTCTGGTACGTCAGGGTCAGCTCCTCCCTCTCGCCGCTGCACTCATAGTGTGCCTGTCGGGCATATTCCGCCAGCGCCGCACAGAACCGCGCCCGATAGCCTACCAGCACTGCGCCGCTGCGGCACAGGCCTTCGTTGAATTCCGGCAGCAGGTCCAAAAGCTCCGGCTTGTCCTCGCTGTCCCGCAGGATGCGGGTCTTGTGCTCATACAGCCGGCTGTACTGGCTCAGCGCCTCGGCGTACCGCGGCCGCAGCTGGCACAGCGACAGGTCCATGAACCGCCGCCGTTCCGCTGCACCGGCCCGGATCAAAAACAGATCCTCCGGCGCAAAAAACACCGTATGCAGCACGTCGGACAGGGCGGCGCTATTTTTGGCGGGCACACCGTTAACGGTCATTTTCCGACGCTTTCCGCGGGAAAGCCGTATGTCCGTCACAAACTCCCGCTGCCGGGAAAAGATATTTCCCAACAGCGCGGCCTCCTGCATATCAAAGCCGATCAGCTCCTTGTCTCCGTGGGCGCGGGGACTTTTTCCACAGCTAAGATATACGATGGCCTCCAGCAGATTTGTTTTTCCTTGGGCGTTCTCTCCGTAAATAACGTTGCAGCTGGGGTCGAACGTCAGCGCCTGCGTGCCGTAGTTCCGCCAGCCCTGCAGGTGCAGGGCGTCAACTCTCATACGTCACCGTCAGCGTCTGCCCGTTGAAGGCCACCACGTCGCCGGGCCGGATCTTCTTGCCACGCATGGTGCACACCTCGCCGTTGACCGTCACGTCACCCTCCTGGATGACGAGCTTGGCCTCGCCGCCGGTCTCTACCGCCGCGGCAAACTTCAGCAGATCCTGCAATTTGATATATTCCGTTGTAATGGTGATAGTCTCCATAATAATGAACCTCGTTCATAGATATAATGTGCCGTTTTTTTCTTCAATAAAAAGCGCGCACACAGTTCGATAAAGGTGAATATCCTGCTTCCTGCCGATGGCAAACCAACGACGGCGTACCGGGTGTACGTCGAGGAGGTGCAACGATGGCAGGGCACAAGAGATGTGCCTTTATTGCGCCTTCAGGCGCACCGGCAGCACCATATAAAGAAAGTTGTCACTGTCGTCTACGGGCGTGATAATACAGGGAGAAATACCGGTGTTCAGCTGCATTTTCACCGTGTCCGCCGGGGCATAGCGCAGGGCGTCCATGAGATAGCGGTTGTTGAAGCCGATCTCCAGCTCCTGTCCGTCGCCGCGGACGGGGCAGATATCCCGGGCTTCGCCGTTTCCGGTCCGGGCGGACATATACACCCGGTCCTGGCTGAACAGGCAGCGTACCGGACTTTTCAGCTTCTCGCTGATGACCACGCTGACGCGGTCCAGGCTTTCGATCATCGTCTTGTTGTCCACCTCGATGCAGATGGGGTTGGTGGTAGGTATGGCATTCTTGTAGTCCAGGAATTCACCCTCCAACCGGCGGCATATCAGCTGGGTAGCCCCGGCCTCAAACATCAGATGGCGCTTGCCCTGGGTCACCGTCACCATGTCGTCGGTGTCGGCGCATATCTTCTCCACCTCATTCAGGGCGGCGCCGGGGGCCACGAACTTAAAGGCCCCGCCGTCGATGTGCTCCAACGGCTCGCGGCGCAGCGCCAGACGGAAGCCGTCCACCGCCACCATGGTCAGTCCCTTGTCGCTGATCTCAAACAGGGCGCCGGTGTGGATGGGACGGGCCTCGTTGACGGAAACAGCAAAGCTGGTCTGGTTGATCATGGCCTTCAGCGTCCGCTGCTCCAGTGTGACGGAGAACTGGTCATCCACCTCCGGCAGCTCCGGATAGTCGTCGGCGCTGAGGCCGGGAAGCTCGAAGCTGGCATCGCCGCAGTTCAGCTTCACGTTGAACTTGTCGTCTGCCTCAAAGGTCACCATATCATCCGGCAGGCGGCGGATCATCTCGCCGAACAGTCTGGCGTTCAGCACGATGTGCCCTGCCTCGGACACTGCGGCCTCTACCGTGGTGCGTATGCCGGTCTGCATATTATAGCCGGACAGCCGCAGTCCCTCGCCGCACTCCAGCAGGATACCCTCCAGCGCCGGGATGGAGCTTTTAGCCGCCACCGCCCGGGACACCGCGGCCACCGCCTGTTGTACCAGTGCCTTTTCACAGGAAAATCTCACCATATCCGTCGTTCCTCTCTTTCCGAAAGTTATTGCCGCCTGCGCTGTCTGAAAGATCAGCCCTATGCAAAAAAGCGGTTCTATTTTTCTAAATCAAATCATAAACTAATCTTTTATTTCAGTAGTCTTATTAGTAGGGAAAATTTATGTGGACATCTATGTTTATCCCGCGCTGTTATCGCCTTTTTTATAGACATACCTTTATGGAAAACACGCCGGGTTTCCCACAGCTTCATGTGTGTTGCGGACAATGCACAGATTTTCCACGTGGATTACACAGGAAATGGGGAAAACCCTCCCCTTTCGCTCTGTCTCGCCAGCACCTGTGCTTTCTTACTTTTTGCTGTTGATGTTGGTGGTGATCTCCTTCACCTTTTCAGCAAAGGCGGGGTCGGAGCGCATTGTGCTCTCCACCTTGTCCAGAGAGTGCAGAATAGTGGAGTGGTCCCTGTCGCCGAACTCCTTGCCGATGTCGTTCAGGCTCATGGAGGTCATACGGCGGATGAGATACATGGCGATCTGCCGCGCGGCCACTACATCGCGGCTGCGGCTTTGTCCCCGCAGCGTCTCCTCGTCCACATGGAAGTAGCTGCATATGTATCCCACGATAATGGCAGGGGTGGGGGCAAAGTCGTTGCTCTTCTTCAGCATATCACGGATGGCCCGGCTGACGGTCTCTTCGTTGACCTGGTCGTCCAGCAGATCCCGATAGGCCAGTATCTTATTCAGCGTGCCCTCGATCTGCCGCACGTTGGAGGTGATATTCTCCGCGATGTAGTCCGTCACCTCGTTGGGAAGCTTCACGCCCAGCATGGCAGCCTTATTCTGCACGATGGCGAACCGTGTTTCAAAGTCCGGCGGCGCCACATCCACCATCAGGCCCCACTCGAACCGGGTCCGCAGCCGGTCCTCCAGCTGAGTGATCTCCTTGGGCGGCCGGTCTGACGTCAGCACGATCTGCCGCCCCGACTCGTACAGGGTGTTGAAGGTATGGAAGAACTCCTCCTGGGTCTGTATCTTGCCGGCGATGAATTGGATATCGTCCATCAGCAGGATATCCGTCTGCCGGTACTTTTCCCGGAACTCCGCGTTGCGGTTTTCCCGGATGGAGGCGATCAGTTCGTTGGTGAAGTCGTCGCCCTTCACGTAGACGATCCGTGCCTCCGGCCGCTTTTTACGCAGGGCGTTGGCGATAGCGTACAGCAGGTGCGTCTTGCCCAGTCCGCTGTCACCGTAGATAAACAGCGGATTGTAGTTCTCTCCGGGCTTCTCGGTCACCGCCTTGGCGGCGGCAAAGGCCAGCTTGTTCTGGGGTCCCACCACATACGTCTCGAAGGTGAAGGCCTCCGACTCTGACAGATCTCCCGGCCTGTCCGGCGCCACACCGTGGTAAGCCGCCAGCTGCTGATCGTCCAGAATTTTTACCTCCAGGTCCGTGGAGAACAGGTCCCGCAGCGCCGCCTTGATATGGGGCAGGAACCGGGCCTCGATGGTGCTTTTTTTAAAGGTATTGCTGCAATGGAGCACGAAGGCCGAGTCCTCCATCGTTACCACCGTTACCTCGTCGAACCAGGTGTTGATGGTGGTTTCGGACAGCTCATGGCTCAGCCGTTTGAGCACGCTGTCCCACAGGTCTTTCATGGAATTCAAGCAAAAGCTCCCCTTTCGGCGGAGGCTGTCTGTTTTCCTCCGCGGTAAAATGGCGGGGGGTATACCGCCGCAAAATATCCCACTACATTATAGCAGAAAACACGCCGGAAGTCTACACCTATTCTAAATATAAACTGCCGGCTTCTTCCCTGTTTTTCCCGCAAAAACGGGCGCTTGTGGGTAAATTTTTGTTGACAGTGCCCCCCTGTATCTGTATAATATACTCCGCGTGGTTGCACGCAGATGTGCAACAGGCGTGGAAATGTTTACTGCGGCGGTGAATATCTCACCGCTGTCGAGTAAGCGCGGGGCCTTGTTGTCCCGCCGGATAATCTTAAAAATGGAGGTGTCATGCAATGTTCCGTACCTATCAGCCCAAGAAGCGTCAGCGCTCCAAGGAGCACGGCTTCCGCAAGAGAATGGCCACCCGCAACGGCCGCAAGGTTCTGGCCCGTCGTCGTGCTAAGGGTCGTGCCCGTCTGACCCATTGAGGTCACGGAAGGTGCATCGCACATACAGATAAGCCCTGAGGGACGGAGGATCGAGATCCCCGTCCCTATCGGTGTATCTGGCGAGGCAAAACCAGTATAGCGAGGGAACACATGGACGCAAGAGTAACGGTGAAGCAAAACAGCGACTTCCGCCGCATTTACCGCAGGGGCCGGTCCGCCGTCTCCGGCGGCGTGGTGGTCTACTGCCTGAAGAACAGACAGGGAATGAGCCGCCTGGGCGTCACCGTCTCCACCAAGCTGGGCCACGCCGTGGTCCGCAACCGTGTCCGCCGCCGGTTTCGTGAGCTCTATCGCCTGCACAGGGCCGATATGCTCCCCGGCTGGGATATTATCATGGTGGGCCGTGTCCGTGCCGCCGAGCTGCCCTATCATAAGCTGGAAAAGCAATACCTCCGCTGCCTTGCAGAGCTGGGATTGCTGCGGGAGGATGTATGAAAAGACTTCTTCTCTCCGCTATCCGCTTTTATCGCCGGGCCGTCTCGCCCCTGTTCCCGCCCCGCTGCCGTTATATCCCCACCTGCTCGCAGTACGCCCTTGAGGCGGTCGAGAAATACGGTGCGGCCAAGGGCGGCTGGCTGGCCTTCAAGCGTCTTATGCGTTGCCATCCCTTCCACCATCACAAGGGCGGCTGGTATGATCCGGTGCCCTGAACCAACCCCCTCAAAAAACTACGGAGGAATAAAAGCCTATGTTCGCACAACTCGGCTACTACATCTGTGTGCCGTTCGCGTGGCTCACCCGCCTGTTCTATACCTGGACGGGCTCTTACGGCGTCGCTCTGATCCTCTTCACCCTGATCGTCAAGCTGGTGCTGCTTCCCTTCCAGCTCAAGAGCAAGAAGAGTATGCTCCGCATGGGCCGCATGAACAGCAAGGTGCAGGAGATCCAGAAGAAATACGCCAATAACAAGGAGAGGCAGCAGCAGGAGATCGCGGACCTCTATGCCCGCGAGGGCGTCAACCCCATGTCCGGGTGCCTGTGGTCCTTCCTGCCCTTCCCCATACTGATCGCCCTGTACTACATCATCCGCACACCTCTGCGCTACTTCATGTCCCTGTCTAATGAGGTCATCGCCAAGATCACCGAGCTGGCGGTGTCCCTGGGGTATGTGTCCGGCGCCAGTGGTCAGGCCTCTGCTTATGACCAGATCTATCTGGCCAAGTTCATCCACGATAACTGGTCCAGCTTCGAGGGCAAATTCGATGGTCTTATCGACCTGAACTACACCTTCCTCAGCATGGACCTGTCCGCCGTGCCCAAGGATCTGTTCAGCCAGTTCCCCTCCGGCGGCTGGCCCGTCATCGGTATCATGCTCATGCCGCTGATCTCCGCCGCGCTGCAGTTTCTGATGACCCGCATCTCCATGAAGACCAACGGCAACAGCAACATGAACGGCTCCTCCAAGGCGATGCTCTATATGATGCCCCTGATGACGGTGTGGATGGGCTACATCCTCCCTGCCGCCCTGTGCGTCTACTGGATCGCCAACGCTGCGTTCTCCTGCATTCAGGAGCAGGTGCTGAACAAGCACTTCTCTAAGGTGCTGGACCGTGAGGAGACCGACAAGGAGCGCCAGAAGCGCGAGGCCCGCTACGCCAAGATGCAGGCTGCCCGCGAGAATTACAACCGTCAGCTGGAGCAGCAGGCCCAGTCCAAGGGCGGCAAGAAGCCCCAGCCCCAACCCAAAAAGAAAAAGACCGGCGAGAGCACCACGGAAGCCGGCAAGGTGGGCAATCGTCCCTACGCACGGGGCCGCGCCTACCGCGAGGAACACTACGACGAATAAGGAGTTTTGTCTATGAGTTATATCGACGTAACGGGCAAGACTGAGGACGAGGCGCTGCGTAAAGGCCTTGAGCAGCTGGGCATGGACCGCGATGACGTGTCCGTCTCCATTCTGGAGCGTGCCAAGACCGGCTTCCTGGGCATCGGCGCCACCCCCGCCCGTATCCGTATCACCTATGGCCCTGATGAAGCGGACGTTGCCGCCCCCGCCGAGGTGAAGATCATCCCCGAGACCCCTGCCGCCCCTAAAGCGGAGCCCAAGCCCGCCGTCCCCGCTAAACCGGCGGCACCAAAGGCTGACAAGCCCCGTCAGGACCGTCAGAGCCGCCCCGACCGCAGCGACCGTCCCCGCCCCGAAAAGAAGGAGCGTCCCGCCCCTGTGGCCCCGGCCATCGACCTGCCCGAGTGTGATGACGATAACGCCAAGCGTATCATCGCCTTCGTCTCCGGTCTGCTCCAGCATATGGACAGCGCCGCCGAGGTCAAGGTCTACGAGGTGGAGAAGGGCCGCTACAAGGTCATTCTGGTGGGCGAGCGTCTGGGTCAGCTGATCGGCCATCGCGGCGAGACGCTGGATGCCATCCAGCAGCTGACCAATTATGCCATCAACACCGGCAGCGACAGCAAGCGTGTTCGCGTCCAGATGGATGCCGAGAACTACCGTGCCCGCCGTGAGCAGAGTCTGGAGAGCCTGGCCCGCAAGGTGGCGACCAAGGTACAGAAGTACCGCCGTAGCGTGACCCTGGAGCCCATGAATGCCTACGAGCGCCATGTGATCCACGCCGCCCTGCAGGATGTCCCCGGTGTCACCACTTACTCCGTGGGCACTGAGCCAAACCGCCGCGTGGTGGTCTCCTATGACCGCGCCCAGGCCCGATAACAGCAAAAAAAGAAAGCCCGAAAGGGCTTTCTTTTTTTGCGTTTATACACCTGTTCCGTCAAAGGCCGGCGTGTAGGCCTCCTCGGCGGAGGTCCGTTCCTGCACGAAGCCGTCCTCAATGCCGCAGTTCCGCATATAGGTCACTGCCGCCCGGTACTCCGCCGCCGTCACCCGCCGCGCCAGCCGGCCCGTCATGCCAGCCGGCGGCGTATACTGGCTCATCAGCGACACCACCACGTCGCCGGGCGCGAAGGTCTCCGCGATCCAGTCCAGCACTTGCCGGGTGTTGTTCAGATACCCCGGCAGTACCAGGTGCCGCAGGATCACACCCTGTTTCATCAGCCCGTTCTCGTCGTACACCGGCCGTCCCACCTGGCGAAACATCTCCCGTATGGCTTCGCAGGCCGTGGGAAAGTAGTCCTCCGCCCCGGAGAGTGCCTTAGCCAGCGCGCCGTCGGCATATTTCAGGTCCGGTAGATATATGTCTACCTTTCCTTCCAGCTGCCGCAGCGTATCGACCTTTTCATACCCACCGCAGTTGTACACCACCGGTACCGGAAGCTTTGGCTCCAGGGCCGGCAGTATCCACGGCAGAAAGTGTGTGGGCGTCACCAGCTCGATGTTGTGTGCGCCCCGGGAGATCAGCTCGTCGAATATCTCCCGCAGCCGCGCCGTGGAGATATCCTTTCCCTGACCACCGGCGGAAATGCTGCCATTCTGACAGTAGCAGCACCGCAGGGTACAGCCGGAGAAAAACACCGTTCCCGCGCCATTCGTGCCGGAGATGGGCGGCTCCTCCCACTGGTGCAGCATGGCCCGTGCCACCCGCAGTCCGGCGGGCATACCGCAGAATCCGCTGCCGTGCTCCGCAGTGCGCTCTGCCCCGCAGTTACGGGGACATAAGGTGCAGATCATACCTTGTGGATGTCAAAATCCGGGCCCAGGTCGCCAGCCATCCAGTGGCGGCGGCACAGGCCGATATACTTGTCGTTGGCGCCCAGCACCACCTGTGCGCCCTCCTTTACCACATGGCCGTTTTCGTCGAAACGGGCGTTAAAGGCCGCTTTTTTGCCGCACCAGCAGATAGTTTTGACCTCCTCCAGCTTGTCCGCCAGCACCAGCAGATGGTAGCTGCCCGGGAACAAGTCGCCCTTGAAGTCGGCGCGGAGACCGTAGCAGATGACGGGGATGCTGCAGTCATCGACGAGGTGGACGAGGTAATAGACCTCATCTTTTGTCAGGAACTGGGCCTCGTCGATGATAATGCAGGCATAGGTCTGCAGTTCTGTTTCCGACATTTCGCGCATCTCATCGAAGTAGATGCAGGGGTGTTTCAGGCCGATGCGGGAATAGACCATGTGGTCGCCGTCGCGGGTGTCCAGACGGGGTTTTACCAGCAGCGTCTCCTGGCCGCGCTCCTCATAGTTGAACCGCGCCATCAGCGCGTTGGCCGTCTTACTGGAGCCCATGGCGCCAAACTTAAAATACAACTGTGCCATCCCTGTTTCTCCTTTATTAGCATACGATTTTATTTATTTTCCAACTTTTTGAAGGCGGTGGGCATGGGGTAAAGGTCCCGGTCATCAGATGCCCAGACCCAGTCCGGAGGGCCGTCGCCAGCGACAATTAAGCGAAATACCGTCATATTCCAGCGGAGATGGGTAAAGATATGCCTGTCCGAAAAGCGCTTCTCCCAGGAAAGCGGCGTGAGCCTCCAGTCCCGAAGCTGTTGTGCCGCAAGGGCTTCCGTCAACTCGCCCGCGGTGTTGGGAAACTCCCACAGGCCGGAGAGCAGGCCCGTTTCCGGGCGGCGGCGCAGGGCTGTGCGGCCATCGGGGGTGGTCAGCAGAAAGACCGTCAGGTCCTTTTCCGGCTTGGCGGTATTTTTTCCCCGCACCGGCAGCCGGGACTGAAGCCCCGCAGCCTTTGCGGCACAAAGGCTTGCGGCGGGACAGCTTTCGCAGTTGGGATTTTTTGGCAAGCAGACTGCGGCACCCAGGTCCATCATGGCCTGGTTAAAATCGCCGGGGCGGTCGGTGGGCATGACGGCCGCCAGCGCATCGCGGACGTGCTGGCGTGTCCGCGGGTCAAGGACGTTATCGCCGCAGGAGGTCAGCCGCGCCGCGATACGCAGTACGTTGCCGTCAACGGCAGGAACGGCTTTATTAAAGGCGATGGAGAGTATCGCGCCCGCCGTATAGTCGCCGATTCCGGGAAGCTGTATCAGGTCGCTGTACGTGTCGGGGAGACAGCCGCTGTATTGGTCCACCATGACACGGGCGGAGCGCTGCAGGCTGCGGGCGCGGCTGTAATAGCCCAGGCCCTGCCACAGGGAGAGCAAGCGGTCTTCCGCTAATTCCGCCAGGGCGGGCACGTCCGGCGCGGCGGCCATAAACCGTTCAAAATAGGGCAGCACCGCCTGTACCCGCGTCTGCTGGAGCATGATCTCCGACACCCAGGTGCGATAAGGCGTAACGATATCTCGCCAAGGGAGAGAACGTTTTTCCCGGTCGTACCAGGGCAGCAGGACTGCCGGCAGAGAGGCCAGCGGGACCGGTATTTTATGGGAGCTTTGGTTGCTGTTTTTGTTACTCTTGTTTGCCATTTATTTTCAAATGCTGTTGTCTGATCGTTACTTTTTGTTGCTCTGTGGTAAAGGTATATTAAAGCGGGAGGCGTAGTGGCAGCGGCGGCAGAGGGCCTCGGCGGGCTCACGGCAGTCAAAGCCGCGGCGGATGCGCTGGGCCCGGGGCGTGTTGAGAATGTAGTCCAGGCTCTGGTGGAAAATGTTGCCCAGGGCCAGCCGGCCCTCGCTGTCCAGACAGCAGGGGATCACGGTACCGTCGCACAGCACGCCCAGCTGGCGGCGCAGGCCGTAGCAGTACTGGGTGTCGTCGGGGCAGTCGTTGTTCTCGTCGCCGGGCCAGTAGAAGTGCTCGTCCTTCTGTATGTAGATGCGGGGGGCCAAGCGGCGGTTGTGGAGCATATCCTCGGGGAGGTGGGCGGTATTCTGCCCGGTGAGCTCGCCCAGGATGCGCTCGATCTCCGGGTTCAGGGCCTGGGGCATGCCGCTGTTCCACAGGCGCAGGGTGCAGTTGACCCCAGCGGCGGCCAGCTTCTGGCAGCTGCGGAGACAGCCGGTGACATAGTCCTCCAGGGGCACGTTCAGGTGGTTGCCCTCGAAGGAATGGAGAGAGACGGCTACCTTATGCAGGGCGGGGCAGGCAAGCAGGATATCCAACTTTTTGGGCAGGAGCGTGCCGTTGGTGGTGATGCAGACACGGAAATCCAGCTGGGCGCAGGTATCCAAAATTTTCCCCAGCTCCGGGTGGAGCAGCGGCTCGCCCATAACGTGGAGGTAGATATACTGCGTGACGGCACGCAGCTTTTTGGCCGCCACCGCAAAGTCGTCGGTACGCATGGCCATCAGCGGCCGGTGGTGGCCGGCGCAGAAGTCGCAGTGGAGGTTGCAGAGGTTGGTGATCTCCACATAGGCGCGCTGGATGTTCATGGCAGAGCCCCCTTGTCCTTATCGTGTCGGGCAGGCGTGCCCGCCCGCACTGTGCTATGGCAACATTGTATCACATCGCGAGGCGAAGGTGTTATCATTTATATCCTGCCACCACCAGTCCTTCCAACGATAAACAGGCCTGGCAACAAAATATTTTGTACCTCCTAATACTCTGTGCTTCGTTGCTACAATGAACAATTTGCCAGTGATTCGTTTATACGCATCGTTTCCTTCAACCTTATACCAATCCATCTTTACCTCCGTCAATTTACAGGACAGCTTTGCATATCAAAATTACTAACTTCCCAATACCCGTATTCATCAAAAGTAATAATACTTGAAATTTCATGCTTCATATAGCCATAATCAGCATCAGGTACAGTCATAGATACATTTATGATATATACACCAGTATCACAGATATCGAGATGCCATGTATAATCAATGTCTGCCGTCCAGTCAATGTTGTCATTTTTGAATACTACATTTAACAAGAAATCTTCGTAAGCAATCTCTACTTCATTTGCAATGTCTTGAGTAGCATTATCAATGTTTACATAAGCATCTTTAACAGGATATTTACCTGTGTAGATAGGATAATGAGTATTCATTTCCAAAATAGGATTGTCATCGGTGGTTTCAGCTGTATCAGTTACGTCAGAATTATCATTCGTATCTTCACTGTTATTCAAAGTCATATACGTCATAGTACTATCAAAAGTTACATCTTCCATATCTACTGGTTCCAATTCATATCGAGTAGTAGAAGAAGTAGAAGCCAACACGATGCCGCTCGATGTTTTGTTTATGGTGAATGTTTCAGCTGAGTCTTCGTATCCAGGATAAGTCAATTTGATATTACTACCATCTGGCTCAACTTCATAATAATCATATGTATAAAACGTATTCGGAGTGGAATAAGTGTAGCCATATATCAGACACTTATTCTCGTCGTTAAAGAACAAGTATACCTTGTCGATGTTTGTACAACGATACAACCCTTTAATTGAAGAAGATGCCCCACATGCACAGCACGTGATAGCTACAACAATAGCCAGAACAACGATAAGATATTTCTTAAACTGAGCCATAATTAACCTCCTTTAATACACCGCTTCCTCCATATCTGTTATTGTACTGTTATTATAAAATAAAAAGCCTAAGAAAACAACGGTTTCTTAGGCTTTAATCAAGTTCATATTATATTTATCGCATATTTCTGAAAGTAAGAGCAGTATAAAGCAGCATAGCTCCAAGCCATTGTAGGCTTGTAGGCCAATCACCTTTACTTACTTTGAATAGGGAAAGTTTGCCGGGACGGCAGGAGGCGCGTATAAAATGTTTGGTACGTTTGGGATGATGAAAACCATGTATTTTTGAGAAAAATACCGTGTTTTTATCATATAATAGTTGCAATTTCTTATAGAATGTGGTACGGTATACGCAGAACGAAGCCACGCCCGCGAGGCGAATAAAACGGAACATCAGGAGGTACGTCCATGAAATACCCGAAGACCGGCAGTGAGGTCTATGTGAGCCTGAACCTGTCCAACACCATGCTCACCGGCATCGGCAAGGGCACCATTACCCGGGAGGAGGTCTCCGCCAGCTATCTGAAGCGGCTGTTTGCCGAGCACGGCGTCATCGTGTCCGCCAAGCCGGAGCAGCGCCGTCTGCTGGAGATCGTCAACGAGCGCTGCGATCTGGAGCTGGAGATCCCCGAGCAGCTGAAGCTGTTTCAGCTGTCCGAGGAGCACCGCCGGCTGGTGGTGATCGAGGTCACCGGTCTGCGCCGGAAGAACGGCTCCTTGCTGCCGGAGTACACGGAGGAGGAGTTCAACGAGGCCACGTTCGCGTTCGTGAAGTACTACGTGCAGGGCACCCACTACGACACGCTGGTGGAGGAGAACAAGAAGCTGAAATTCGAGCTGGAGCAGGAGCTGGAGTGGCGGAACCGCACGGACAACTGATGAGATACAAAAAGAGACGGCGAAGGCCGTCTCTTTTTTTGCGCCTGCGCGGGGGGGCGCTGCCCCGGCGGCGAGCAGGTGTTGCGCCTGCGGGCGCGGGATGGGTGTTTCGCCGCCCCGGCGGCGAGTAGCTTTCTTTCATCGTTGAAAGAAAGCTACCAAAGAAAGCCGCTTGAAACTACGTTTCAAGACTTCCTTGGCGCGGGGACAACTGGTGCGAATTTGGCGGTGTGTACTCGCGGGCGGGGTGCAGCGGTCATCACTGTCGGTCAAAAGGACTGTGCCTGCGTTCACCGGCGCGGAGGCTTCCGCGACCGCTTGCCCCAGCCACGGTAGGGGTATTTGCTTCTACCGGGTTGGCGATTATCAAATCGCGCCTTTGCCGCCTTGCGGCGGCAAAGGTAGGTGTGCCCGTCGGGCACAGGATATAATTATTTCTTAGCCTGCGACACGGCAGAACGAATAATTTTTGCCGTAGTAGCAGGCAGCGGCAGCGGAAAGCTGTGCTGGCACAGTCGGCGGAACGACAACGGATAAGAAAATGCCGGGCGGGGGATGGGTGTTTCGCCGCCCCGGCGGCGAGTCGGTTTCCCCCTGGCGGGGAGGCGGCCTCCGGCGGCCACATTTCTTTCTGCGAAGAAAGAAA